>Ga0105046_10008074_pt1 | contig 16549 bp, 14 predicted proteins | sample MAT03_FD_78385 | JGI IMG/M metagenome (GOLD analysis project Ga0105046, IMG submission 78385) | Freshwater microbial communities from Lake Fryxell liftoff mats and glacier meltwater in Antarctica - MAT-03 (megahit assembly) | ecosystem: Environmental > Aquatic > Freshwater > Ice > Liftoff...
CTCGAATCAGAGCCGGGGGAATACTCTTACCCTGCGATTATTCAGGCAGCAGACGGTAAAGTGCATGCAACCTGGACTTGGAAGCGGGAGCGTGTCAAGCATGCTGTCATTCCGCTGGATGCACTGCCGAATTAGCAGAAGCTTACCAGAGGCCAATAAACTTCCACCAGGCGAAGCCCACGGTGGACCAGACAAACAGATTTGTAATCGCGCAAACAAAGCCAACGCGCCACCAGTCTTTCATTTCTACGTAACCCTGGGCGAAGAACATCGGCGCCGGAGTGGTTCCGTAATTAGTGAGTCCGGCCGAGAGGCTGGTAAAGATAGCAAAGCTGAAGGCAGTAAGTCCGGCTGGCGCGCCCTGTGCCACGATCACGGCGACAAAGGCGGGGAACATCGCCAACATGTGTGCCGTGATGCTGGCGAAGGCATAGTGGGCGAAAAAATAGACCAGCAGCGAGACCATTAGTAGCGGATACCAGTCAAACCCGGTGAGTACAGTGCCAACGGCTTTGGCAAAGGCTGTGGGTATGCCGGTTGCATTGAGGGCTTTGGCAAGATTGATGAGACCGCCGTACCAGATAAACATATCCCAGGCGGCATCTTCTTTACGCACATCATCCCAAGTCAACACCTCAGTGACCAGTAATGCGATGCAGCCGAGCAGGGCGGGTACCGCGACATCGAGCTTATGAATCGAAGTAGTAGACCAACCCAGGCAAACACCGAAAAAGACGGCGCACAGAATCCGTTCTGCTTTCGAGAGCGGGCCCATCTTGAGTAACTCGGTACGCGCAAACTCTGCGGCTTCTGGCGTCTGTTGAATCGCTGGCTTGTAGATCTTGCTAACGATCCAGGGAACCAGAAGAATACTCACAAGGCCCGGCACCGAACCAGCCAGGAACCAACCGAACCAGTCGATTTGTGTGCCGCTGATTTTAGCTGCCATTTGCGCAGCCAAGGGATTTGAGGCTTGACCGGTGAGAAACATTGCGGAGCTGATACAAATGCCCTGGTAAACGCTCGTCATCAAGAAGGCACCAATGATGGGAGCTGTGACGCCGGGCTTGGAACCATAAAGCTCTGCCACCCCGCGCACAATTGGCAGAATCACACCACCGCTGCGGGCACCATTGGAAGGGATGATTGTGGCAAGCACCATATCGCTACAGCAAAGCGCGTAGCTGACACCGAGTGAAGTTTTTCCAAAGAGGCGAACGAAGAATAATGCGATGCGGCGAGCGAGGCCAGTATTGAGCAAGGATCGCGAAATGAGAAAGGCAGCGAGTACAAGCCAGTTGGTTGGGTCTGAATAGCCATCCAGGGCCTGTTTGATCGTGAGGCCGCCCACCAGGCTGGCAAAGACGACCGCGATCAGCACAAGTGCGCCGCCGCTGATGGGCTGAAAGATCAAACCGGCTACGGTCGAGCTAAAAAGCGCGAAGAGTCGCCACCCGGCCGGCTCTATGGAGAGGGGGCGAGGAACGAGATACGCAATGGTCAAATAGATGACAACCAGCAGGCTCAAGCCCCAGACACGTCTTGGAATTCGATTCACACTATCACCCTCGGTTAGACTGGAGTAAGAGTTTCACATCATCTCATGATTTCGATTGTCATTCCGATCCACAACGAAGAGCCCTCGATCCTTCCGCTCTACGACCGCCTGACGACCGTGCTCGAGCGGTTGCAGCGCCCCTACGAAATCATCTTCGTGGATGATGCATCGACAGATCGTAGTTTTGATTTGTTGGCAAACCTTGTCGAAACCGATGGTCGACTGAAGGTGATTCGACTTCGTCGCAATTTTGGACAGACTCCGGCCCTGCAAGCGGGCTTCGACGAGGCGCAGGGTGAAATCATCATTTCAATGGACGGAGACTTGCAGCACGACCCTGAGGATATCCCGGCATTACTCGAGAAAGTGGAACAGGGCTGGGACATCGCCAGTGGATGGCGCAAGAATCGAATCGACAACGCCGTGACCCGCAAGATTCCCTCTCGTATCGCGAACTGGTTGATGGCTAAGGCTTCAGGAATCGAGCTTCACGATTTTGGAACCACGTTCAAGGCTTACCGTAGTGAGATCTTGAAAGATGTGAATTTGTATGGAGAGTTGCATCGCTTTATTCCAGCGCTAGCAAAACTTTATGGTGCGCGAGTGGTGGAAGTGCCTATCAAGAACACTCCTAGAGTGGCGGGAGATTCTCATTACGGCTTGAGCCGTACCTTCCGGGTTTTGTACGACATTCTCACGATCAAATTTCTGTTGACCTACTTTACTCGCCCGATGCACTTTTTTGGCACTCTGGGATTGACCGGAACTTTTCTGGGCGGCATGATCATGTTGTATTTGCTGATCTATAAACTGACTGGACACGAAATCGTAGTCGACCACGGGCCGTTGATGATCGCAGGGGCGCTGCTCCTGCTGGCAGGGATCATGATGTTTTCTACCGGCATTCTGGGCGAAATGCTGATGAGAACATATTTCGAAAGCCAGGGCCGCCGAATTTATGCGGTTCGAGAGGTTCGGACACGCAAGGAAGCACAAGCGCCAGAAGCAGCGCGATAGGGTAGCCAGCGCGATAGGGTAGCCAGCGCAGTGCCGCTTCGGTTGCAGATTGAACCGCGACAGGCAGAGCACCTATCCGCCTTGTCTTGAGCAGGCAAGATTCTAAATGGCGTCAGACTTGTGTTAGCTTTAAGCCTTTGGCGATCAGATCAAATCCATGCTTCTACCAACAACTTACGCACTTTCAATAGCCCTCCTGATTTTTTCCATGCTTTGCTGGGGTTCCTGGGCAAACACCCTAAAAAAAAGTCATTGGCGGTTTGAACTTTACTATATTGATTTTTCGTTGGGGGCGGTGCTGGCGGCAGTGGTGGCTTCGTTTACGGTCGGGTCGATGGGGCCAGACATCTCTGTGCCGGATACTTTTCTTCTTGTGGGTAAACGCCAAATCCTACTTGCGTTCGCTGCTGGATGTATTTTCAATCTCGCCAACATGCTGCTTGTAGCTGCCATTGAATTGTCTGGAATGAGTGTTGCTTTTCCTGTTGGAATTGGCCTGGCGTTGATCGTTGGTGTTGTTTGGAACTATGCAATGCAGCAAGTTGGCAGTGTGTTCTACCTGTTTGGAGGATCTTTACTAGTATTGATTGCAGTGATTTTGAGCGCGGTCGCCTACGGAATGATGGAGACGATCCGCAGAAAAGCGGCAACAGCCCGTGCCAGGCAAGCAGAAGCGTTGGCGGCGGCACAGTTGTCGCCAGAGGACGCAGCCAGCTTAGCTGCTGCACCTAAGAAGAAGAAAGTAGTTGATGAAGAGGGGCCAGGGATCTATCGCGGGATTTGGCTGGCATTGGCCGCTGGCATACTGATGGGAGCCTTCTATCCGGTCATGCAAATGAGTACGGAAGGTGAGTTGGGGATTTCGAATCCGTTTGCGGTTGCTCTCATTTTTTCGGTTGGAATCTTGTTGAGCACTTTCATCTACAATCTTTATTTCATGAATCTTCCCGTGAAGGGATTGCCAATTTCGTTCTTCGCCTATTTCACGGGATCCATCGGGCAACATAGCCTTGGGTTGTTGGGTGGCATGATCTGGATGTTCGGGACGTGCGCAAGTTTTGCGGCTACGGCGGCTCAAGGCGACGCAAAGGTTGGAGCAGCCGTCGGTTATGCCCTTGGCCAGGGCGCGATTTTTGTGAGTCTGCTTTGGGGATTAATGGTTTGGAAAGAATTTGCAGGGGCAACAGGAGCGATTTCCCGCCTTTTGATGATCATGTCGATTCTGTTTCTGGCAGGCTTGGCGCTAGTGGCTATTGCACAGCCTCACTAGCCACGGAGTAATTCTGAAATTTCTATCAGTTGATCCAGGCTCAGAACACTACCTTGAGCTGATTTGGGAGAACCTCCGCCTTTGCCGCCCATCTGGCTTAGGGCTGATTTCAGTATCTTTCCGCAATCCAGGCCAAGCGTTGGACTTGCACCAAAAAAGACAGCCAGACCACTTCTGGAAGTTAGTACCGCCATTGTTCCTGGATTCAACAGAAATGAGTTTGCGCTGATTCTCGCATCTTCATTCAACTCTTCGAGTTCCTCGATCCAGAGGTAGCGGCCGATTGAATCTGGTTGTGTTGCAGCAAAGCGTTGCTGACCACGCATCTCAGCGAGTTCTGCCGCCAGGTTGCGTCTGACTTTGTCAGATTCAGCCATTTTTTCCTTCAAAGTTTGGGCTTGCGCCTGAGATTCAGTGAAGCGGCGGCGCATTTCACTGATGGCCCTTGGGCCGCAAAAAAACTCAATGCGGAGTGCCTTGCGGATCTTCTCAGTCTTGCCGAGCAGGATTGGCCCAATTTCGCCAGTCTGCTTCACGTGCGTGCCACCACAAGCACTTCGATCCAATCCTTCAATTGAGACGATACGAAGCAAACCAGCTCGATCTGGTGCTTTGCGCAAGCCTTGGACAGTAGCTGCATCTTCAAAGGTGACTACGGTTCTCAAGTTCTCAAGTGTTTTTGAATTGGCAGCCTCTTCGATCGCGAAGAGAAGCTCAGGATCGGCAGCCTGCGGCTCTACATCCACCGTCGCATAATCATTACCCAAATGAAAACTGACTGTCTTTAGGGAGAAAGTTTCCTCCATGACCGCGCTCAGTAGATGTTGACCCGTGTGCTGGCGCATATGGTCCAGTCTCCGGTTGAAGTCGATGGTGCAATCTACTTGAGTGAGATTGGCAGCAAGAGGTGCGGAGAGCACATGAAGAATGCGTCCGTCCTCATCAATGACATCGAGAACCGGAATTCCGGCTAGTGTGCCCAGATCATGAGGCTGGCCACCTGAGCTGGGATAGAAGGCTGTTTGATTCAACTCAATTATCATTCCGTCTTGCGACCGGAAGGTGACTTCCGCAGTGAAATGAGAAAGGTAGGCGTCGTGGAAATAAAGTCGGTCGGTCAATTCGCTAATTTAACGCAAAAGCAGAACGGGCGCAGTTGAGATTCCAAAGGAACCACAAATGCGCCCGCTGCACACAGCGTCGTCGGGAGACTATTGCCTGATTGTCGCGATCTTCACCCGGTTTGATGCCTGGTTGTTGTATTCAATCGAAAGATCATAGTCGTCGAGCGTTGGGACACCCTCTGGCACTTGAACGTTGATTTGAAATAGACCAACAAAGGTTGGAGTTAGACCGGCAAAACTAGGCTGTTGGGCAATCGAACTGTCGAAGAGACCGGGCACGCCAAAGCGCACCGTTACATTCGAAAGCTGAGCCAAAGGGCTGGAGGGTGAGGCAGCGCCAGATTGTACAGGCGGGTTTGTCTGTCCAAATCCTATGGCGTAGATAACAAGAGTTTCGCCTGGACGTACCGGCTTCGAAGTATAGGTGCCAAGTCTTATACCCGTAGGGAGTGGCAAGGTGCCATCCGCGTTGACGATGATTCCATAACGAAGACCAGGCCAGACCAGTATCCGTGGTGCTTGAGCAGCAACAGTAGCACTGACCCGATTGCCTACTACTCCATTGCGCTCCACTTGAATCGTGGCATCACCACCAAGAGTTTCGAGGGGCATTTGAAAGTTTACCTGCCCTGGTGAAGCAAAATAGAGGGGAGCGGGTCGGCCATTCACAAGAACCCGAACTCCGCCCAAAGTGGTCGGCAGCGGAGCGCCCGGAGCGAAATACGGCTGGTCGGTGAGGAACTCACCAAAAAGAGCCGCAATCGTTCCCACAGCCAAGGGATCGTTACTGGCAAAAGTAGCGTTGTTCAAAATCCCGCCCGTCGAGATAGTCGGGGTTGGATTAGCCACAATTTCCATCTCAACCGGAACCAGAATCGCCGGGCCGTTAATTGCGTTGTGCGCAATGCTGACCGTGCCGCGGTAGGTACCTGGAGAGAGAGCCCCCGGCGTTAAAGTGACAGCAGCACCCCTGAAAGAAGTAGAGAGCACCGAGCTCAGCCAGCCGCTTCCATTGCTTTCAGTGCTGGCGATTGAGGAAAGCGTCAGATTCCCTCGTCCTCGATTTTCGACTCCGAGATTGACAATCGAAGCAGGGCTACCTTGCGGGAGCTTGACGCTAATGCGAGTGGGACCAGCAAAAGCGATTGGCTGTGAAGTTACAACCAACCGGGTCTGAACAGTTTTGTTGTCTCCAGCAAAAGCAGAACCGCCAACCTGGATCGTGCCGTTATAGGTGCCTTCAGCCATCCCAGGTAAATGTTGACCTGTAACCCGATAGGGCTGAACGAAGCGAAAGCTTCCCTGCCCTTCATAAGCCACGCTCAACCAGTTACCACCAGCCTGAGTAGTCACATTCGTATTGAGAACACTGTTGGTGCCAAAGGCTAAGCTGTCTGTTCCACCATTGGGAGGTGTAAAAAGAAAGATTGTGTCAGGAATACCGCCGCCAACCTGGATCGTAACGCTAATTGTCTGAGGCGCATCAATCGCGTTTGGGTCTCGAACCGTAATTGCGCCCGTGTAAGTGCCGCGTGCCAAAGTGGCAGAGTTCAACGAAACCGTGATCGGAATGCAGGAAGGTTGCTGGACCGCAATCTGGCAGGGTCGCGAAGCCCCTGCACTGGCAGTTAACCAGGTTGCATTGGAGGCAAAGGTCAGGGATAAAGAACCCGTTCCAGTGTTAAAAGCCTCAATCGACTGTGGAGCACCATTTGCAGCCGTGGCAACAGAGATTGGTCCAAGCGCCACATCAGTCAGGCGCAGTTTTGCCTGGGCATAAGCGGCATCTGTCCAAAAGACAGGTAGCACTGTAAGGCCAAGCAGGAATTTTTGAAGTTGTTTGCGAGCTCTTTGTACGCCGGTAGAAGTCACACCCAATCGAGTGCGCCCTTCTTGCGAGCCCAGATGTATCCGGCAATTAGTATTGTGAGAAATAACGTTACCTCCGCTACCCCAAACCAGCCCAGTTGTTTATAACGGACGGCCCAGGGAAATAAGAAGATCGTTTCCACATCGAAGATCACGAAAAGTATGGCGACGATGTAGAAGCGAACTGTGAATCGGCCGCGGGAGTTGCCCTCTGCTTCGATTCCACACTCATAGGCCTCGGACTTGGCTGTGTTGGGAACGGAAGGACGAAGAAGGCGGGAGACAATCAACGCGATGACGGGAAACGCTATTGCGATGGCCAGAAGGAAAAGAATCGGCAGGTACCCTTCCGGCATGACCTCAGAATACCAAAATCCTCGCAAACTGCAACGTTAAAGTTCAACGGATAATGAATAGGTAGCATCCAAGCATTATGTGGCGATCCATTCAAGAACAGATCGACGTTATCTTCCGCGAAGACCCGGCAGCAACCAGCACGCTCGAAGTGCTGATTTGTTACCCAGGTCTACACGCTATTCTGCTGCACCGGATCGCACACTTTCTCTTTGGCCTTCGGTTGCGGTTAATTGCCCGAATGGTTTCCCAAATTGCCCGAATGCTGACCGGCATCGAGATCCACCCTGGGGCCAGCATTGGCAGACGGTTTTTTATTGACCACGGGATGGGTGTGGTTGTCGGTGAAACCACAGTGATTGGTGATGATGTGATTTTGTACCAGGGCGTGACGTTGGGGGGCACAGGTAAAGAACGGGGCAAGCGCCACCCGAGCTTAGGCAATCGAGTGGTGGTTGGGACAGGAGCAAAAGTGCTTGGCAACATTACGTTGGGCAACAACGTCAAGGTTGGCGCTGGTAGTGTGGTTGTTCATTCTGTTCCTGATGATTCGACAGTAGTCGGAATTCCTGGGCGGGTTGTACGCACTCGAGGTCAGATCGCTGACGATCTGGAACATGGCTCGCTCCCTGATCCGCAGGGCCAGGATCTTGAGAACGTGCAACACCGCGTGGATCAGTTGGAAGCAGTGATTCGGTCACTCCTTGAAGAACGGACGAAGCCATGAGACTCATCGTGTTCCTGCTTGCTCTTTCTTTGCAAGCCCAGACAACAGTTCGGTATTGGTCTGGCGGCCATGAACAGTCTGATTTGGCCCAATGGGCGATGGAGGCTTGGGCAGCCGGATCTGGCGGTGCCCTACAGGTAGAGCGAGTGAACAATGCCGAAGAAGCTGAGATTCGATTTCGCTGGATCAACCCGCAGCGGCGTGGTCTTTACGGGCAAAGCCTCACTACGATCCGGCAAGGCAAGGTTATCTCTGAAGTGGTTATCAATCCTTCGATTGAAAGCCTCGGCGGCGACATGTTGAAAGCGGTAACCAAAGATCCGCTTTATGGAGACGTGATTTTGTTTCTGACTTGTGTGCACGAGGCAGGACACGCCCTTGGGCCGGCACATACACGAGACTATGCTGACATCATGTATTCATTTGAGTTTGGCGGAGATTTCGTTGCTTACTTTCAACGGTTTCGTGCCAAGCTACAATCCCGCGAAGATATTAGAAAAAACTCGCCGCTCTCAACCGGAGATATCAAACAGATCAAAGAGATGATGATGCGTCGAAAGCGAATCGAAACCCGTTCTCCCTAATTTGCTCGAGATCTAAGGCCGTGAATCCCAAGATCCTCGCGTGTTCAAATTCCTGAGCGAGTGTCGTGCGAAACAAACCAGGATCATCGGTGTTTATGGTGATCGGTACGCCCGCTTCAAAGAGTTTTCTAATGGGATGGGCCGCATAAGAAGGCACGGCTCCAGTGAGGACGTTTGAAGTCAGGCAGATCTCAAGCGGGATGCTGCGAGCGGCGAGTTCAGCCATCAGCAAGGGATCATCCGAAGCTCGAATACCGTGACCGATCCGGTCTGCACCCAATGAAAGGGCATCCCAAACATTTTGAGCGTTCGATGTTTCACCTGCATGAGGCACCAGCTTTAGCCCTTGCCGCGCAGCCAACTGGAATGCGGGCAAGAGTAACTCAGCCGCGCATCCGGATTCATCTCCGCCCACACCAAAGGCAAGGACGGGGCTGCCAGCAAATTCCGCTGTGAATTTAGCAACTTCAAGCACATGCTCGGGACCAAGTTGCCTCACCGCATCGAAAATCCAACGAATTTCGATGTCTGATTTGCGCCCTTCATCAATCAGAGCTTCTGCGATCCCTCGCGCATCTTGGCCTCGCCACAAACAAACTCCCGCTGAATGAATCACCTCGGCATAAACAATCCCCTGAGACGATAACCGCCTAAACAGCTTGCGCGCCAAGAGCCGGTAATGATCTACTTCGCGAAGTTGCATGACTGCATATTTGAAACTCTGCAGGAAGCCAGCAAAGTCTTCAAAGCGCAGCGCCTGTCTGGCCGCCTGCGGATCGAGATCTGGCGCAATCTCAAGGAGCGTCTCTTCATCGATGCTTCCTTCGAGATGTAAATGCAATTCGGCATATCGATTAGAACTTGCCATAATACCTATGATGCTCCCAGGTGAGATTCACGCAATCGTTAATGGATACCACGGTGATCCTGGCAAAGTGCTGGGTCCGCATCAGTTTCAACCGGGCGAATGGGAAGTTCGTGCATTCCTGCCTCAAGCGCAAGAAGCGTTTCTGGTCATCGATGAAGACCTGAAGCCCATGCTAAAGAAAGATCCTTCGGGATTTTTCAGCATTCAGCTCAAAGGCGATCCAGTCGCCTATCGCATTCGTCTGAAGACATGGCAAGGCATCGAATCTGAAATTGACGATCCCTATCGCTTTGCCAAATCGCTTTCATCTTTTGATGTTCACCTTTTTCTTGAGGGAACCAACTACGAAGCATTTAGAACCTTTGGCGCACATGTGGTGCAGGTAGAAGGGATCAGTGGCGTGCGCTTTGGTGTGTGGGCGCCCAATGCGGAATCCGTGCAAGTTTGCGGCGGCTTTAATCATTGGGATAAGAACAGCCATCCGATGTTGCCGAGGGAAGGCGGTATTTGGGAGTTATTTATTCCCGGCCTGAAGGCTGGCGAAATCTACAAATACTTTGTGCGGTCCAGGTTGAATCTCTATCAACAGATGAAGGCCGACCCTTACGCGTTTCATGCCGAGGTGGCACCTCGAAACGCCTCGATCGTTTGGGACTCCCCTGGATATGACTGGCAGGATGATGCCTGGATGGAGACCCGTGCAGGCTTCGATGTACTGAAAGAGCCTGTCTCCATTTATGAAGTCCATCTTGAAAGTTGGGTACACGGGGCCCACAACAAGCCGCTGAGTTATAGAGATCTTGCTGTACGGCTTGTTTCCTATGTGAAAGATCTAAATTACACACACATTGAATTGATGCCGATTCTGGAGCATCCTTTCTCCGGGTCATGGGGCTACCAGGTTACGGGATACTTTGCGCCTACTTCCCGATTCGGCAATCCCGACGATTTCAAGTTTTTCATTGATGCCTGCCACCAAGCCGGCATCGGAGTGATTCTCGATTGGGTACCGGCCCACTTCCCTAAAGATGCACATGGGCTGGCGCTCTTTGACGGAACCCGCCTCTACGAGCACGAAGACCCTCGTCAGGGAGAGCAACTGGATTGGGGCACTCTGATTTTCAACTTTGGCCGTAACGAAGTGAAGAGCTTTTTGTTGTCAAGCGCAATGCTTTGGCTGAAGGAATTTCACATGGATGGCCTTCGGGTAGACGCAGTGGCTTCGATGCTCTATCTGGATTATTCGCGCGAAGGCAAAGATTGGGTCCGGAATCAGCATGGCGGGAGAGAGAACCTTGAGGCCATCAGCTTCTTGCGTCGATTCAACGAACTCTGCCATAGCGTGCCAGGAGCATTCACGGCAGCGGAAGAATCCACTGACTTTCCGGGGGTCACTCGACCGGTCTTTCTCGGCGGCTTGGGCTTTACACTCAAATGGAACATGGGCTGGATGCACGACATGTTCCGCTACTTCAAATTTGACCCGTTCTTTCGCCGCTACCATCACCAGAACATTACTTTCAGTCTTTTCTATTCATTCAACGAAAACTATTTACTGCCAATTAGTCACGACGAAGTGGTTCATGGTAAGTCCAGCCTGATCGGGAAAATGCCAGGGGATGAATGGCAGAAATTTGCAAACGTAAGATCTTTCCTGGGATACATGTACGGGCATCCCGGCAAGAAACTGCTCTTCATGGGTCAGGAATTCGGCCAATATGAAGAGTGGTCCGAATTGCGTCCATTACGCTGGGAACTCCTACAATTCCCTCTGCATGCAGGCCTACAGAAATTAGTTCGTAGTCTCAATCAATTACTCAAAAGCGAGCCAGCCCTCTACGAGGTCGACTCACACTACGACGGTTTTTCGTGGATCGACTTCAACGATACAGAAGACTCAGTGATTGCTTTTATAAGATATTCAACAGGCAAGAAAGACTTACTCGTCTTCGTTTGTAACTTCACCCCCGTGGTGCGTTACAACTATCATATTGGTGCCCCCATTGCGGGCTCATGGTCTGAGGTGCTCAACACAGATGCAAACGAGTATGGCGGCAGCGGAGTGGTAACAAGAACAAAAATCTTCACAGAAGCTATCGCTTCACACTCTCATGAGCAGCGATTTTCACTCACACTACCCCCACTCGGAGTGATTGTACTCAAGCCAGACTTTGACGATACCAGGCAAAAGTTCGACGAAGCCCCTCTTCGAAAGTAAACTGCGGATCATGCCCCAGTTCTTGCATTGCAGAAGTAGTGTCGGCCTGAGAATTTTTGACGTCGCCCTCGCGAGGCGGACCGTAGTTTGGAGTAATGTGTACCCCCGCGATCGACTGTAGAAGATCCCACGTTTGATTCAGGGTATAGCGGTTGCCATTGCCCGCATTGAAGACTCTGCCACTTACGCCTCGGGCCTTGGCGGCCTTCCAAACCAGGGCGGCAACATCTTCTACATAAGTAAAGTCCCGGCTCTGCTCCCCATCGCCAAAGATTGTTGGCGCCTCTCCAGTAATTAATGACTTCATGAACAGACTCAAGACGCCACTGTAGGCACTCCCCGGATCTTGCCTTGGGCCAAACACATTGAAGAATCGAAGCGAAACCGTCTCAAGTTGAAAGCATGACGAAAACACGCTTGCATAGTATTCGCCCATTAACTTTTGGGCAGCATAGGGGCTCTTAGGATTGGTCTGCATCGACTCTACTTTCGGCAATACTTCCGTATCGCCGTAGGCTGAACTTGAGGCGGCATAAACAACACGCTTGACGCCACATTCTTTTGCGGCGCGAAACACATTGAACGAACCATTGATATTTACATCATGAGAAGGAATTGGATCTATGATGCTGCGTGGAACGCTTGGAATCGCGGCAAGATGGAATACAAAGTCAGCACCGGCAAAAGCGGCGATCAAGGCATCGTAATCGCGTATGTCGCCTTGACGAAATTCAACGGAATCAGCAAGTCCATCCAGGTTTTTCTTGTGGCCGCTATTTAAATTGTCAAATGCCAAAACGGAATCCACGCCTTCCGCTAAGAGATGGCGGACTAGTGCGGACCCAATAAAACCCGATCCTCCAGTAACTACAGCTTTCATTTGGACAACGCCTCCTCAATACGACAATTCAAATATTTAATGCTCTCGTCAGCCAACCGCTCCGCGCCCGGAGCAAAATCGAAGGCTTCCATCGAGATCCAGCCCTGGTAGTTCAATTTGTGTAGTCGCTTAAAAATCGAAACAAAATCATAGTCTCCTGTTCCGGGATGTCGGCCATCCGTTTCGTTCACATGGATGTGCCTAATGAATCTATAGTGCTTTTCAATCAAATCAGCATGCGGTTGGATTTCATTGACTGCATTGTGAGTATCGAACATGGTTTGAACGGCGGAACTTCCGATACTCTGCACATGAAGAACGGCTTCATCGAGACTAAGAACAACATCGGTTTGTTCAACTGGCAGGGCTTCAATCAGCAAAGTGACACCACGAGACTCAGCCTGCTGCGCCACGCCGGCCAAACCATCAACATAGTTCCGGGTAGCCTCGGCAGCAGTTAATCCGCCGGTGCTCGAGCGCTGCTTGGGGCTGCCAAAAACCATAACTCCATTTGGGCCAAGATCCGCACACAGATCAATCAGACTCCGAATGTGCTGCCAGCTGCGCGCGCGCAAAATCTCGTCAGGAGTTGTAACACTCAGTCCTGCCGGGCTCACCATTAACCAATGCAACCCGGCAAACTCCAGGCCTTCTGATTGAATGATGTCAGCTAGTTCTTTTCTACGCGAGGCTGAAATACTTTCGGGATACTCAGCCAGCGTGAAGGGAGCAATCTCGATCCCCTGGTAGCCGAGGCGCTTCATCGTGCGACAGGCTTCAGCAAAATCCCACTTGTCAAAAGCCTCATTACAAATCGCATGCCGAAATGACATCTACTTCTTCCTCGCAACCACAATTAAATTCAAACCCGACCACGGTAAAACTGAATCAAACAGCCTGGTAAGCCAAACAGTCTTATCGAAGATCTTGAGATTGAATTTGTTGATCTTTTCCTTGCCCAATAGCCCACCAAAGAGGCCCCATGCAAAACGTCCCGCTTTGTTCAGTTGCTGGGTATGCTCAACGGTAAAGCCAATTCGTTCCAACTTCGCCACTAGTTCATTTTTTTGAAAACGGTTTCGATACCCCATTCCGCGATCCAGCGAATTGAGGTTCTTGCCCTGCGGGACGGACAGAATCAAACGCCCCCCCGCGTTGAGGCACTCGTACATCTGCTTCATTGTGAAATCTGGGTCTTTGCTGTATTCCAGCGTCTTAAGCAGCAGCGCGGTGTCAAAGCTATTCTTGAAGCTATCAAAACCAGTGGCTTCATCCAGACTGAGTTCCGCGACCTCTACATTCGGCGTTCGCAGAAATCGATTCCGCAATGAATGCAGATGAAGAGGATCTTTTTCGCCCGCAACATAGCGCAAACGTTTCCCCATCAACATACCTGAAAGGCTTCCCAAGCCAGCACCCAATTCAATGATGCGGTCCCCAAGATGAGGGCGTACGACTGAGACAAGCCAGTTCAAATAGGCAGGAGTTCCCGTAAGTGTGTTCAGGTAATTTTGGCCATAGCTCTCTTTGTATAGATCATCGACAACCCAGAAATAGAGCACCACGCCCAAAGCCTTTACACCGTCTTTCCAACCAATCTTCTTACCTTCTTCGTAAGTCCGGCCATGGTAGCTGATGGGCACTTCATAGATGCGAAATTTGCGCTTGGCGCACTTCATCGTGATCTCAGGCTCAAATCCGAATCGATCGGAACGCACCGGAATACTCTTGAGCAGATCTGTCCGAAACACTTTGTAGCAGGTCTCCATATCGGTCAGGTGAAGGTTGGAAAACATGTTCGACGTAAGGGTCAGAAACAAGTTGATCATCGAATGCCAAAATGGCAGTACGCGACGCTGTTCGCCGGAAAGATATCGGCTGCCAAAAACGGCATCGGCACGGCCAGAAAGCAAGGGAGCCATCAGGACTGGATACTCACTGGCGTCATACTCAAGATCCGCGTCCTGAATAAGACAAAAGTCCCCGTCGGCTTTCTCAATGGCAAGGCGAACGGCAGCTCCCTTACCCTGGTTTATTTCGTGACGGAAGAGTCGAACCTCAGCATGCGTCGCTGCGAAACGAGCTAATATTTCCGAGGTGCCGTCGTTAGAACAGTCATCAACAATGACAAGTTCCCGTTCCAGGTTCTCAGGAAGTGGTGCGGCAAGCACCAAAGCTAAACTCCTTTCTACAACTGCACGCTCGTTATAAACAGGAATTAGAATTGAGAGCTTCATCGGCAAGTCTTTACTATACCCGCCCGGGGCATGGAATCAGATAGAATCAGGGTGAATTATGAACAACAATACTCCCAGAAGAAAGTTCCTGGCCTCGTCAGCCGCAGTATTTTCAATCGTCGCCCCACAATCGGTACGCGGATCTCAAGCAAACTCCGCCTTAACGATCGGGCTGGTAGGTTGTGGAAACCGTGGCATGTACGTCAGCGGGATCTTTGCAAAAAACGAATATGCCAAGGTCACCAAGATCTGCGACATTTACGAAGACCGCCTGGCTGCTGGACGCGGCAAGTATAGCGGCGTTCAAGAATTTAAAGACATCAAGGAACTGCTGGCCTCCGATGTTGACGCCGTTCTGATCGCCACCCCAATCGTCTATCATCCCGAGCATTTTGAGTTGGCAACCAAAGCCAGGAAGCACATCTACATGGAGAAGGCTGCTGCCATCGACCCCAAAGGTTGTATGCGCGTGCTGAAAGCTGCACGAGCCGCCGACCCAACAAAAAGAATCTCGATGGGCTTTCAACAACGCTACGGCACGGATTACCGCCGGGCTCATGCCCTTGTCAATTCAGGCGAGATTGGCAAGATCCGAATGATTCGAGGAGCATGGCTAGGCTCAGGCCCTGCCTACAAGCCCAATTTTACTGGCCAGGAAGAAAAGATCCGCAATTGGTATTTTTATAAAGACATGTCTGGCGACATGATTACCGAACAAGACTGTCACAACATTGATGTCTTGCATTGGTTCACCGATCGTAACCCAGTGAAAGCGACAGGTTACGGAAACCGTGCCCTGCGTAAAGAGGGCGATATCCTCGATTCACTTTCGGTCACCTTTCAGTATGCAGACGGTTTGGTTGCCAGCTACTCTGCCAATCAGCTTGGCCGCGGACAAGCATTTCAGGATGTCAGCGAAACTTTCATGTGCGAGGGTGGCACGGTACGCACATCCCGCAACGGGATCACGGTCTGGCGCAAAGACCAGAAAGAAGCCGAAGAGTGGCCCACCAAGTACGACATCACGATCGATGCCGTCAATGAGTTTGTGGAAGGCTCACGAACCGGAAAACTCGAGAACGCGGCAATCTGGGGTGCTGAATCCACGATGGCCGCCATCATGGCCCGTGAAGCAATCTACACAGGCAAAGAAGTCACCTGGGACAAGGTGAGCAAGGGCTAATCGCCCTTGCTAGGGCTTGGAGGCCTTGATCTCGTCCACGATGATTTTGGTAAAGGCCTCAACAAATGGTTGGCCCGCATTGCGAAGGTTCGCGACCGTCATGTAATCGAGCTCAATCTCCGGGCGAACTCCGACATTCTCTATAAATGTCGATTTGGGGAAGCCCGGATAGCTTCGTTCTTCCAGACGCACCATTACTGATTCGGTGAGGCCGGTACTCACTTCTGACCAGCCTCCAGCCGTAGTCGTAATCACACTTCCCCCCGCGCCGTTGCTTCGCATGCCCACTAGTTTTCCGCGCTTGTTGTCTTGCAACATGGCAGGAAAGTGATCGGCACCGGAGGTCGAAAAGTCGTCAATCAAAGTAATCATCGGCTTCTGATAGGCAAAGCTCTGACTCCGTAAATTGAAATCCAAGCCACAAAAGGGAATCGAGCCCGTCATGCCCCGGCCATTGTTAAAGGCATCCAGCAGCAACTGTCTCTGAAAAGTGAGCGTATCAATCACGTATTGAGGGTCCTCGAAGAATTCAGATTCGATCAGTGCTGCGTCATATAAAGTTATCCATGCCAAACTCGGTCGAATCGAAAAACCAATCTGATTGAACGTTCCGGGAATCAACATGGCTGCGGCATTTACGGCGCTGCAAGCTCTCCCGCC
>Ga0105046_10008077_pt1 | contig 16546 bp, 12 predicted proteins | sample MAT03_FD_78385 | JGI IMG/M metagenome (GOLD analysis project Ga0105046, IMG submission 78385) | Freshwater microbial communities from Lake Fryxell liftoff mats and glacier meltwater in Antarctica - MAT-03 (megahit assembly) | ecosystem: Environmental > Aquatic > Freshwater > Ice > Liftoff...
ATTAAGACCTACTGATTTTCCACCGGCTTCGAAGGCCCCTTTATTTCCAGCTTCCATAATTCCCGGGCCACCCCCTGTAATAACACCATAGCCATGTTTGACCAGTTTTTTGGCAATCTCTTCCGCCATTAAATAGTATTTATTTGAATCTTTTGTCCTGGCAGACCCAAAAATTGAAACACATGGCCCTATTTTACTGAGGGTATCAAATCCCTTCACAAATTCAGACATAACTCTGAAAATTACCCAGGAGTCTTCTATTTTGATTTCATTCCAATCTTTGTTTTGAAAAGCCCGCTTTATTTTATCTTCTTCTTCCCGACTGATTGGCGGATGTGGATTTTGTGCCATTAATGATGGTTTTTTATTTTCAATATTTTATATTAAATGGTTGATAAACATAGGAGTTACCTATACATGATGATGGTTGGCTGCCCTGTTATCAGACCGCATATATACGAATAGCTCTGCATTCAATCACGTCTTAATCGGTGGTAAATGGCTTTTTTACGTTCCATTTATTACATGGATTTACGGGAGCCCTTTGATGTCCATGTATTTATGAATGAGAATTGACTTTACATTTGCCCGACAAGGTTTGAATCATGATCACACCTTGAATTCTCAGAAATTGTTTTTATTAAAACTGTATTTGAAACACATGAACTTTAAAAGTCGATTGGCCACCGCCGGGATATTTCTCAGTGTGGCTTTCGGGTGTAATCAAAACACCGACAAAGACGCATCCGGCCTAGACTCTACCGGAGCAGATTCCTCACTCGCAGCACGTGAATCCGAAGCTGAAACGAAAACCCAGGATTTTTTCCAGAGTCTTCCTTCACCTATTCACGTTGCGAGAATTTTTCAGAGGGCAGGTTTGAAGTATATCAGTGGGATAACAAACCCATCTGCCAATGCTTCCAAATACATGTCACCTTACAGTAAATCCATCAATCTTGGAATTTACACCACCGATCTTTCCTATTGTACATTTAACGACCAAAGTCAGGAGGCTATCTCTTACTTCAAGGCGGTGAAAACAATGACAGATGGTTTAAATCTCACCAGTATTTTCGAGTCAACCAACATGGTTCCCCGATTCGAAAGAAACATTGGTAACAAAGATTCATTGGTTACCCTGATGGCAACTATGTCTATGGAATCTGATATTTTGTTGAAACAAACTTCAAGGCTTGATATTGCATATCTCTCCTTTGCAGGGGCATGGATCGAAAGTGCGTACATCGCAACGCAGATGCTTAAAAATAAGCGTAACCCCGACATTCTTAAGCGACTTTTAGATCAGAACAACTCCCTTGGGAAATTGATTTCTCTTTTAAAAGACTACGATGACAAACAGGAATTTGAAAGCCTGATCACAAGTCTGACGGACGTAAAAGCCAGTCTTGATGTGTTAAACTCAGAGAATACTACTACCCATGAGGAAGAGTTTAAAAAACTGGTAAGCAAAGTAGAAAAACTTCGAAACGATCTAGTAAACGACAATTAATCTGCCTCTACGACATGAAAAAGATATTCTTTATTCTTACTATAGCCATTGCATCCTTCAGTCAGTCGGCATTCGCTCAATGCAGCGACAAAACGATCAAAAAACTTTGCAAGGAAGGATTAGGTACATACATTTTCGAATCTGCTGCATTCAAACCTTTGACTGCTTTCGGAGCGAAGAAAAATCTTGTAGAAGCCGCATTCTCGGTTTATTCTCAGGAAAGCTACAGAGTTTTAAATCTCTGCCAGGGCTTTTCGGATGTAGTAGAGTTTTCTATTTACGATACGGAACACAACCTGTTGTTTTCAAATAAGTCCGACAAAAGCGTTAAATTTTACGATTTTGTTGCTCAGAAAAGTGGGGACTTCACCATTGAATTCCGAATTCCACCAGCAGACATGAAAAGTACAAGTTGCTGTGTAGCGTTTTCAATAGGGTACAAATAAGACTCTTAACAAAATACTTCAAAGAACCGGTTTGTTTATTCAGACCGGTTTTTTTTATTCCAAATTCAATTTGAATTCAATAAAGTGATTTTGCTTGTTTGCCTAAGATTCAGGATCTCTTAAAGAATGTATAAAGCGAAGACAAAAGGTAAATCACCCGGTTTCCTCTTCGTTTAAAGCCATAAAAAAAGCCGGATCAGATCCGGCTTTGAATAAGTATAGGAAAGGTTAAGCCAGAATCCTGACCGGATCTTCCAGCAATCCTTTTAAGGTTTGAAGAAAGGCTGAACCAACCGCACCGTCCACCACTCGGTGATCGCAGCTTAAGGTTACTTTCATTTCGTTCGATGCTTTGAACTGGCCATCCTTCACAATGACCACTTCTTTAATTCCGCCTACAGCAAGAATACAAGCATCCGGTGGATTAATAATTGCAGTGAACTCTTCAATTCCAAACATTCCCAGGTTGCTGATGGTGAACGTACTTCCTTCCCAATCTGCTGGCTGAAGTTGTTTGTTTTTGGCTCTTGCTCCCAGGTCTTTTACTTCTGTTCCTATGGTAGATAAAGATTTAGTATCCGCAAACCGAAGAACTGGAACCAATAAACCTTCGTCAACCGCTACCGCTACCCCAATATGAATATGGTTGTTGTAGCGGATCCTATCCCCAAGCCAACTTGAATTTACTTTCGGATGCAGACGAAGTGCCGCCGCTACGGCTTTGATCACCATGTCGTTAAACGATATTTTATTGCCAGTGAAATCAATGATGCTTTTCCTTGCCTCTATTGCCTTATCCATGTTAATGGCCATGGTAAGATAAAAATGTGGGGCAGTGTAAAGACTCTCCGCCAATCTTCGGGCAATGGTCTTCCTCATTTGTGACAAAGGCACATCTTCAAACGATTCTGAATATGCCGCTGAAGTTGAGAGTGAAGTGGTTGCTTTTGAAGCAGGTGCTGCCGATGTCGGTTTTGAAGAAGGCGTAAAGGTTTCAACATCCTTTTTTACGATTCTTCCATTATCTCCGGAACCCGAAACGGTTGAAATATCAATGCCTTTTTCTTTTGCAAGGGTTTTCGCTAAAGGCGATGCTTTGACTCTGCTATCCTTACTTTCGGAAACAAGCGGTGTTGCAGCCGAGGCCAAAACCGGTAAAGGGGCTTCTGCTTCTTTGGTTGTATCTGCTACCGAAGAGTTACCCGATGCTAACAAAGGGGCATAATCGGTTCCTGCTTCGCCGACAATAGCGATGATTTCATCAACATTTACTGCTTCGCCTTCCTTAAGACCGATGTAGAGTAGTGTTCCGGTTTCGTAGCTTTCCAATTCCATGGTCGCTTTATCGGTCTCGACTTCAGCCAAAAGTTCACCTGATTTAACCTTTTCACCTACTTTTTTGTGCCAGGCTACAATGGTTCCTTCCGTCATCGTATCACTCATTTTTGGCATCCGGATAACGGTTGCGGCAATGTTTGCAGTAGACACGGTTGGTTGTGCTTTGGTTGCTTCCTGTGCAGCAACAGATGCCGAAGGCGGACTTTCAGCACCACCACTTGTTTTTCCGGACAGCAAGGAGTCGTAGTTTTCACCTGCTTTTCCAATAATGGCAATCACAGAATCTACAGGAACAGAATCTTTTTCTTTCACACCAATAAAAAGGATTGTACCACTTTCGTAGGATTCCAGTTCCATGGTTGCTTTATCAGTTTCTACATCTGCCAGAATATCTCCTGCTTTAACCGAATCTCCTACTTTTTTGTGCCATGCAGCAATCACACCTTCGGTCATGGTGTCGCTCATTTTTGGCATTTTTATGACTTCAGCCATTTAATAATACGTGTTGGAAAAGATAGTACCTGATTCCGGATTTTTATTTTCGGACTGCGAAGGTAAGCAGAAAAGTATTCCATGAATTACTTAACCCAAAATTGACTCCGAATCACTCTGAAATTTTGAAAAAAAATGATCCAATCTGGTTCAACCCGTTTAATCAAACCTTGAAACCCGATATCTTTGGGCACTTATGCAGATGAAACTGAGAATTATTTTATGGCTGCTTCCTTTCCTTTTCGGAGTGATGCAGGTTCATGCTCAATATGTGGAAGGGGATCAGAATACGAAAGCAAGCACACGGAAAGATTCCAGCAATTCAAAACAGCACAAATCAGGTTTTGATCCTTCAAGACTTGTGCCCGGAGGAAATCTGGCCTTGAATTTTGGTAATCCATTCTATCTGGACATTTCTCCATCCCTTGGCTATATGGTGACAGAAAAGCTCTTGCTTGGTCTTGGATTAACCTACATCGCCATTGGGTCAACTTACTTCAATACGAAATACAGGTTTAATTATTATGGAGGAAGGTGTCTTGGTCGTTTTAAGTTGTTTGATAATGTCTACGCAAACTCCGAGCTTGATATTTTGAATGTTCCTTTTTTTACGGGAACAGGAAATGAAACCAATCGGAAATGGACCGTCAGTCCGCTAATAGGCGCTAGTTATGTTGTGCCTTTTGGCTCGAGAGGTGGTGTTCAGGCCACCTTATTATACAACCTCAATTACCAACCAAACTACTCGCCTTATACCTCCGCATTGATCTGGAGGGTTGGTTTTTTTCTTTAAGAAATGGATTATCCATAAGGATTGTCGCCCAATTGAAAACAAAGCTCCCATATTTGCAGCCTTCAAAAAGTAGTAATGTCTGATAAAATCCGGTTTGCCATCGTTGGCAGTGGGCATATTGGCAAGCGCCATGCAGCCATGATTCAACAAAATCCTGAATCTGAACTTGTCGCTATGGCCGATGTTAATCCTGTTTTGGCTCAGGAGATTGAGAATTCCATTGGTGTTCCTTTTTATGATTCTTGGGAATCGCTGCTAGCTTCCGGGCTGGTATTTGATGTACTCAATGTTTGTACACCCAATAATTTCCATGCACCTCAGGCCATCGCCGCTCTTGAAGCGGGCAAACATGTAGTGGTTGAAAAGCCAATGGCACTAACCAAGGCAGATTGTGAAGACGTGATTTATAAATCTCTTCAGGCAGGTAAGCTTGTATTTTGTGTGATGCAGAATCGGTATTCTCCGCCATCGGTGTGGCTAAAAGAGGTGTTGTCTCAAAAAAGACTGGGTGCTATTTACCACGTTCAGATCAATTGTTTCTGGAACCGGGATAGCCGTTATTATAAAACCGGTGGTTGGAAAGGAAGTAAGGTAACGGATGGTGGCACCTTGTTCACCCAGTTTAGTCACTTCGTAGACATCATGTTCTGGCTTTTTGGTGACATCAGCAATATCCAGGCAAGGTTTTATGATTTTAACCACCAGGCGCTTACCGAGTTTGAGGATTCTGGATTTGCTCAGTTTGATTTTATCAAAGGCGGTACAGGTTCACTCAATTTTTCCACATCTGTATTTGATGCCAATCTTGAAAGTTCTATGACTATCATAGGAGAAAAAGGTTCGATTAAAGTGGGTGGTCAGTACATGAACGAGGTGCAATACTGCCATATCCAGGATTATACGATGCCGGAATTGCCTCCAAGTCTACCCGCCAATGATTATGGCCATTACAAAGGATCTGCAGCGAATCACCATTTTGTGATAGAGAATGTGGTGAATACACTCAAAGGCAGAACCGTTGCTACCACCAATGCTTTGGAAGGATTGAAAGTAGTGGAGATTATTGAAAAGATTTATGCGTTGAAATAGAAGGTTCATTCCAATCTTTAAACTTCAATTCCTTTTATTCTTTGATCAAAAATTTTTCCCCTGAGTTAAAGATAATGAAATCTACAATTGTCCGGTTCATTCTGAAATTGTCTTATTTCTGTTTTCAGAATTGCTTTGGAATTTGTACATTCCGGAACAATCTTGATTGGAGATCTGGAAAAAATCATAGATAAAATAATTGATTATTAAGTAGTTGTCATCATAGTCGAGAGACCAAAACATGAATCAGGGAGATCAGACAAAATTAAATACCTATTTCAAGAATCGCGGCATTGATTCTAATTACTACCTTTCTTTTCAGCTTCCGAAATATCTGGCAGATGAATTGCCTTCTGACAAAAATGCCCAAATTCTTGACATTGGTTGTGGTTTTGGGCAAATGCTCCTCCGACTTCGTGATAATGGATATACCCAAATAAGTGGAATTGACATCGGCCATGAATCCGTTGACTTTTGCCTTTCACAAGGATTAAATGTCGAAATGATTCAATCTATAGAACATTTTGCCGGGAAGAATGAAAGCAAATTTTCTTTGATCATTATGAGTCATGTTCTGGAGCACATCCCAAAAGAAATGTGCATCGAAACATTGGTTGCCATACGGAAAATGTTGGCACCCGGAGGCAGTTACATTGTGATGGTGCCCAATGCACAAAGCAATACGGGAGTTTACTGGATGTATGAAGATTTCACACATTATCAACTTTTTACGGCAGGGAGCCTGACGTATGTTTTGCAATCGGCTGGTTTTAATTCAATCGTATTTCTTGATCCACAATGCCTGAAGGGACTTTCTTCGTTTGGAAGATGGAAAAGGAAATTTTTCCTGAGGATTTATGAGATCAATCTTAATTTCTGGAATCGAATCACTGCCTCCTCTTTTCATAAACCCAGTCCCAGGATTTTCTCATTTGAATTGAAAGCCAAAGCCAGGGTACAAATTCAATAAGGTCTAGTCCAGCTCCGGAAAGTGGAACCTACCTTCTTTAAAAACCAATTCATTGAATATTGAAATGAATTCATAAGGATTTGCTTGTTTTGCTTTTGATATTATTTCCTACCAAAACGACATTATGAAATTTAGAATTATTGCCAGCCTCATTCTGGGGTTGTGTTTTTTGCGTCTGGGTTTTTGTCAACCTATAAACGACCCATTTTTAACCCGACTATACAACCAGCTACACGCTTCTCCCCAGCAGGATAAATACCGGAAAATTGCCCCAATGCCGATTGGTTGCGTTTACCTTCAACGAGAAGGGGAAGGCGAAAAGGAAATGAGGCAACATTTCAAAACGATGAAAGAATTGGGTTTCACAGCCTTAAAGCAGATAATGACCCGACCAGGAACCACCATCGAACAGGTCCAGCTTCTCGCATTGGACGAAGGCATTAATCCATTTTGGTATGGAGATGGGGGTTGGGAGGAAATCACACCTTCGTTGCTAAAGAAGTTGAAGATCAAGGAGACCTCATCAATGGATGAAATCCGGAATCATCCAGCTATGCAATCTCATCAGAAGGAAGTACTGAGGATGCGAATACTTCATATTCAGGATTTTGCAAAAACAAGTCCCGATAAAAAAGGACCAAAAGAAAGAAGTGTTGCATTTGAACCCGAGGTAGGCCCAAGGGGTTTTGAATTGAGCGAAATAGGAAAAAAACTTTTTGTAGAATGGGTTAAGAAAGAATACAAGACAATTGACATGTTAAACGAGGTATGGTGTCAGAATTATGTTGGATTGCAAACTGATCAAGCAACTGCCTTTCGGGATTGGAGCGATTTCGATGGCCGCTGGGAAAAAGTACCCAACAACGAATACCGACACCTTCGTGACATATTACGGTTTAAAGCCGATCACGGTGTGGAAGGAATCAAAAAGAACATCAGACTGTTTCAGAATTTTGATAAAGATGCTGTCTTTAGGGGAGGAGGTGAAATGAGCTTGTTTTATCCCCATGCCTGGTGGTGTGTGGATATGGAATCGGTGGCCAAAAGCATGGATTCGGCAGGTTGTTTTTATCCCAGCATGCACTTTGCCTGGCATTACGACGAAGTGAAACATGAACTCACCCGACCTTTTTACATGCAGGCAAGTCAGATGCATGACTATTTTAAGGGAGGATGGTCGGCTGCCATTGAAGCGACCGGAGGGCCACAACAATTTAGCGGAGGAAAAGGGGGAAATGGATTTACAACAGACAGTGGAACAATGACGCAATTCATTTACTCTCAGCTGGCTGCCGGTTTTAAGGGCTTTGGCCTTTGGACCTGGAATGCACGGGATGCAGGATGGGAAGCCGGTGAATATGCACTTCTCGATCGTAACCAGGAAGTGACTGACAGGGCCAGGAAAGTTGGCAGAATTGGCAAAGCCATGAATAAATACCGGGATGAACTTTGGGCTGCACGAAAGGAACCCGTAGTTGGAATCCTGATTGATTGGGACAACGATGCGATGTGGGCTGCAATGACAAAAGCTGGCCGCGATAGTTTTTTGATGGAAGCAGTAAAGGGTAGGATAGGAGCAGCAAGGGCATTGATGAATGCCAATGTGCCTTTTGAATTTGTGACGAAAACAGACCTGATCCGTGGTTTAAGTGGGCGGTACAAAGTCATTATGGCTCCATCATTCGTTTCGCTGGATAAAAAATTGATGCCTGTTTTTACCGATTATGTGAAAGCTGGAGGAAGATTGGTGATGGATTTGCCTGGTCCGTATTACGACGAACAAGCCGTTTTGTTTTCTACAAAAGCCGGTTCTTCATTTGAGTCCTTGTTTGGAACGAAGCTGGCCGATTACCAATACTCAGGTATAAACCGGATCTGGACCCTGGAAAATGAGAAGTTGAAAGGTTTTACAGTCGATTTGAAAACTACTTCTGCCAAAATTCTGGCCAGATACGGAAACGGAAATCCCGCCATTACTGAAAATTTCTTAGGTAAAGGAAGCGCAGTATTTCTTGGTTATGAAGCTGCAATGGCTTGTTTCAAACCAGGCAATCCGAATTGGGAAAAGAAATTTATTCAATATGTTCTAGGTTCGAAGACTTCGCCTTATTTCTGTAGCAATGCCTTGGTCTATCGCCTATCCGGAGAAAAAGCAGATCACTATTTCGTGATTAACGATCAGGAATCCATCCAAACCCAGATTAATTTTGGGCAAATGAAATACAGTCGGTTGGAAGATGCGGTGACAGGAGAAATCTTGTCATCCGATAAACCATTTAAAGTCAATTCATTTGATGGAAAGTGGATCCGGGCTTTGAAGTAAGCGAGTGATATTGTAATCAGGATAAAGCCGATTGGAAAGAACAATTAGTATAAAACAAACAGTTGGGGGATTAGGCAGCTGGTTGTGGTTGGTGGGATACACAACCACGGTGGTCGAAAAAAAATCCCATGCATAACATGGGACCTTTTTCACTTTTCAACCCAAAATCATTTCTTAAACGTTATCCAATACTGGAAATTCAGTTTCAATTGGTTTATATGTTTCAACTTCAGCCTCATCAAGTTTCCCGGCAACACGGAGTTTAATTCGTTCTATGGCATAATACATGGCCGGGACAATAATTAGTGTGAGGAAGGTGGAAAAGGTAAGACCGAAAATGATGGTCCAGGCCAGAGGCCCCCAGAATACCACCGAATCTCCTCCCAGAAAAAATTCCGGATTTCCATGAGTAAACAAAGTTTCGAAGTTAATGTTTAAACCCAATGCTAAAGGAACCAGACCAAGCACGGCAGCAGAAGCAGTGAGCACCACGGGAATTAGCCTGATTGCTGCAGCATCGGTGATTGCACGGGATAAACCGTATCCTCTGTTCCGAAGTTCATCAATAAATTCGATCAAAATAATTCCATTTTTCACCACAATTCCAGCCAGTGCAATCACACCGACACCCGTCATTACAATCGACAAGGTCATGTGAGTGAGAGCAAACCCAAGCAAAACCCCAATTAACGAAAGAACAACTGTTCCAAAAATGATGAATGGCTTCGAGATTGAGTTGAATTGGGTGACCAGAATTAAGAAGATCATACCAAGCGCCATTAAGAAGGCTATTCCAAGGAAATCCTGTGTTTCTTTCTGGTCTTCCTGTTCACCACCGGTCTTTATAACATAGCCCGTTGGGGTTTCCAAGGTGTTGATTACATTATTGATTTCTCCCACTACTTCATTGGCATTGTAACCGGTCAAAACATTGGATGACAAGGTTACCATCCTTTCCTGGTTCTTCCTGTTTATACTTGAGTAAGCACTTTCGTACCGTATCGTTGCTAATGTACTTATCGGTATTTGCCTGAAAGCACCACCGGAAGCCATATCGCGGTAACTGATATTGAGATTCACCAGTTTCTCTATTTGATTTCTGTCGTCCACTTTCAGTCGAAGCATTATGGGATATTCTTCCTTAGAATCTCTGAATTGTGAAATCTCCTTGCCATAAAGTGCATTTCTGATTTCAAGGGCAATTTGAGCTGTTGAAACTCCCTGTTGAGTTGCTTTTATTCTGTCAATATCAACAATGATTTCAGGTTTGTTTAAGACCAAATCCGATTTTAACTCTTCAATGCCTTTAATTCCAGCCTTTTGTATTTCAGATTTTATTTTCTTTTCTAATTGATTAAGTACTGTAAAATCTTCGCCTGAAATTTCGATGGCAATTGGCTTTCCTGTAGGTGGCCCGGCATTTTCTTTTTCAACGGTTATTTCTGTGCCAGGAATTCCTTCCAGTTTTTTTCGGATGTCACTTAAAATAGTTGAGGTGGATACACCTAAGCGCTCATCAAATTCTACAAATGCAATGGTCACTTTTGATTTGTGTGGGGCTACTACCCGATCTGGATTCTGAGGATCTCCTGCTCCAATACCAATATTTGAAATGACGGATTTAACATATTGTCTATTTGGAGCGATCACTTCATTCACCCGTCTTTCGATAATTTTAGTAACTGAATCGGTCACATGGGCATCTGTACCAATGGGCATTTGGTTGTAGACATAGACAAAATTCGGCTCACCGCCAGGGAAAAACTCTACTTTAGGATTAGAAGCTTTGAAAAGCTGCACCACCCCAAAGAACATCAGTAAAACAACAACAAGTGCTGCATAAGGTCTGTATCCCTGAATGAGGAATGTAATGAAAGCCTTATATCGACGCATGAAGGCAGGTAAAAGGCTTCCTTGAAACCCTGCAATCATCCTTTTGAAAACGAAATGATTGATAAGATACAAAGCCAGAATGGTGGCCATGAAATTGCCTAGACCAAAACCAAGAATGTAATGGCTGTTTAGTGGTTGCTTAAAAACGGTAGCAATGAAATTTCCGATATCAAAACCAACAGCTGAATAGCAAATTCCAGTAATTGATAGTAAGATTAGTACTGGTTTAAGTAAAGGTTTGAGACCGGCATTTTTACTGTCGTTGTGATCCTCCCTTTCCATAAAGCTAACAGCAAAGACGGGGTTCATGATAAATGCGACCACTAAAGAGGCAAACAAAGTGATGATCAGTGTCACTGGCAGGTACTTCATGAATTCTCCTACAATTCCAGGCCAGAAAAGGAGAGGAAAGAAAGGAGCCACATTGGTAAGTGTGCCGGACAAAACCGGAAAGAAAACCTCACCTGCAGCCATTTTAGCGGCCTGAGCTACAGAAAGATCTTTGTGGTCATGAAGAATCCGGTGTGTATTTTCAATCACAACAATGGCATCATCCACAACAATTCCCAATCCCAGAAGGAAAGAGAACATCACAATCACATTGAGTGAATAATGGAGGGATGGCATAAAAAGAAAAGCCAGCAAAATGGAAAGCGGAACAGCAAGTCCAACAAAAATCGCATTTGTTGTTCCCATGAAAAACATAAGCACCAACACCACGAAAATGAATCCCAGGATTACTGAATTGATAAGGTCATTTAATTGTACTCTGGTTTTTTCTGACTGATCACCGGTCAGCGTTATTTTCACGCCTTCCGGTAGTTTGGTTTTCTCCAGTCTTGCAGAAATTTCCTGAATTTTATCGGAGGCAGCAATCAGATTTGCCCCACTTCGTTTGATCACGTTCATCGTGATTACAGATTTTCCATCCAGACGGGCAAAATCCTGACGTTCAGCAAATGAATCTTCAATTTCGGCGATGTCTCTAAGTAATACAGAAGATCCGGTTGCGGAGCGAACCACAATATTCCGGATCGATTCCATATCCTTAAATTCACCAGTCACACGCAAGGTTCTTCTTACATTGTCCACATTTAATTCACCTGCTGAAATGTTTACATTTTCAGAAGCAACGGCCCCTTCAATGTCTCGGAAAGTAAAACCCGCTGCCTGCATCCGGTATATATCCACATTCACCTGGATTTCCCGGTTCAATGCACCAATGATATCAACCCTTGTAATTTCAGGCAATGCTTCAATTTCATCCTGAAACATTTCAGCAAATTTTTTGAGCTTTTCAAGAGAGTAATTTCCGGAAACATTAATGTTCATTATTGGAAATTCCGAAAAATCAACTTCCTGAACCGCAGGATCATTATCCATATCGGAAGGAAGATCAGATTGTGATTTATCCACTGCATCCTGAACTTTCTGTTTTGCCACTGCAACTGCCACTCCGGTATTGAACTCAACAGTAACCATAGAAAAATCGGCAATCGATTGAGATTTCACTTTCTTGATGCCACTTACCGATTTCAATTGTTTTTCAATTGGCTTGGTAATCAGGTTTTCCATGTCCTCCGGACTGGTTCCTGGGTAAATAGTGGATACAACAAATTGTGGAATAACGATATCCGGAAACTGCTCTTTGGGCAGTTTCCCGTAAATCATTAAGCCTGCGATTGTTACAATAAAAGTGACAATGTATATTGTCGTTTTGTTTTCAATTGCCCAGGCGGTCGGTTTGAAGATTTTATGTTGCATGAGATTGCCTGTTAATGTTACTGGCCCGTTAGAAACCGATGGGTTGGTTGTCTGACAAATCCTGATATCCTGTTGTAATTAGTTGGTCTCCCGGTTTTAAACCAGTTAAAATCTCCACTTTTCCGTTGTAGGAAAGTCCGGTTGTTACAGTGATTTCACGAGCCACTTTTTTGCCTTTGTCTTCTGCCGATATGAAAACAATTTTACCTTTCTCGGTTGGCTGAACAATACTCTCTTCTATTACGATGGATGAATTGCTCGTTTTATCATTTATCTGAATAAGAGCCATCAGGTTTGGTTTCAGATCCTGATTTCCACCAGGTATTTTAACTTCAATCTTAAACGTTCGGGAAAGCGGGTCTACAATCCTGCCTACATAACTCACTTTAGCATCGATCACTTTGTTCAGATCCGGAAAATTCACTTTCACCTGATCTCCTTCACGGATGTAGGAAACATAAGAATCCGGCACTTTGGCGGTAGCTTTGAGGTCGGAAGTGTTCACCAATTGCATTAATGGAACTCCCGGAGAAGCCAATGAACCTGTTTTAACAAATACATCATCAATCACTCCCGAAAAAGGGGCCGTCACATAAGCCTGACCAATCTGACTTTTTAAAGTAGCCAGCTTTTTTTCAAGGCTTTCCTTTTGGTTTTTCAGAGTGAGGTACTGCATTTCCGTCCCGATTTTCTGGTCCCAAAGTGATTTTTGTTTATCATACATCACAGTGATTTGATCTAAGCCGGATTTTACTTCATCGATTGATTTTCGAAGAATTTCGGCGTCCAGAACTGCCACTATCTGACCTTGCTTTACGTTGTCCCCTTCTTTAACTTTCACAGATGTAATCATTCCTGGGATCTTAGAAGTAACCATCAGGTTTTCTTCTGCTTCAATTGAGCCCTGAACGCTTACGTAATGTCTGAAAACAGAAGCGGATACGGCAGTGAAACCGACCGTTTTGATTTTTACTTCTGAAACCGTGGATGTGTCTAATTTGACTATTTCTTCTTCAAGGATTTTAACTTTACCCTGAAGATCTGCAATTTCACTTTTAAGAGTTACTAACTCATCTTTCTTTAAATCCAGTTTGTTCTTTTTTTGACTGCAGGAGGAGATCATTAACAGAATTCCTACTGCCAGAATTCCAATTTTTTTCATACTGTTTTTAACTTGCTTGTAGTTGTTGATTTCGAACATTCAGGTATTTGTCAAGGATGGAAAGTGTATCGTGAATGGTTTTGATTTTGAGTTCGTCCTGCTCTGAAAACTGGATTTTGAACTCATCTTCGAAGTAGTTGAGCATTTCACGTTGCTCAAGTTTTGTCAGTCCAAGGTCTTCCAGATAGCGGCTCCTTTTCAATTTAGCAGGAGGTATAAGGAAGTGCCTTTGAAAGATTACATCGAATTTATGACGGAATAAGGGACTCATTTTAAGTGTTGATTAGTAGTAGATTATATGGACTATTCTTTCACCAATATACCCTGAGCTTTATCCAGGTCTATCTTGGTAATAATGAAATCGTATAGGGCAGAGTAGTAGTTAGATTGAGATTCTTTAAGTGAGGACTCTGAATTGGTAACCTCAAGATTTGAACCTACACCTTGTCTGTATTTTACTTTGGAAACCCTGACAACTTCTTCTGCCAGTTTGAGATTTCGTTTCTGAATTTCCAGATTGGTATTTGCATTAGCCAGGTTAATATTGGCCTGATTGAGCTCAAGATCAATGGAGTTTTCAAGTAGCTTGAAGCCATTGTTTATTTTTTTCAAGCTCAGATTGGTTTGTTGTGCTTTATATTTCTTCTGAAAACCATCAAAAATGGGAACAGAAAGACTGAGACCTATGAAGCTATAAGGTGCATACCTGTTTTTTTCTGTTACGTTGGCGATGTTCCCAAATTTTGATGAAGCAGCATTGACCCCTAGTGTAGCCAGGCCAACAAGAGATGGAAGATAACCTGCTTTGATGTTTTTAAGTTCCAGACCCGCAAGTGCTTTTTGGGTTTGTAATGTGGAGTATTCTATTCTATCGTTGTAATCGATCGTGGTATTGGCAGGAACAATGGATTCCGGATTAATGTCAACCAGATTTTCTGATAATTGAATAGAATCTTTGACCGACATGCCCATTTGGAATTTTAATCCATAACCGGCCAAAGCCAGAAGTCGGATTGTTTTTTGCTTTTCCGCTTTCAGGTTATTTAATGAAACTTCAATTCTATCAAGATCAACTTTTTCAACAAAGCCATTATTAAAAAGGACCTTAGTTTCCCGATAGGTGCTGTCAAGCCTGCTGAGGTTGAGATCCAGAAGTTTTGATTTTTCCTGATTCACCAGTATTGCGTAGTAGGTTTTCATTACCTGCTCTGCCAGTGAAATTCTGGCTTGTTTCAATTGTTTGGCAGATAATTCCTGAAATGTTTTTGAAGCTTTGAGCCCTACCAGGTAAGAGCCATTGAAAATAAGCTGTGAAGCCGAAATGGTTCCGTTGAAGCTATTTGCAAGCTGAAGAGCAAAAGCTATTGGAGCATCTTGAGTTAATTCTTTTATGTAAAAAGGGGTGTTGACAGTATTTTCGAGAACAAACCTTTGTACTTCTGGGTAATGTAAAAGCGAGGCAGAGCCTGAAATTTGTGGATAGCCAGCCGATGTGGTTTCCATCACTTTCGCTTTCGCAATATCAGTCTCAATTACTGCATTTTTAATGGTTGGGCTGTTTTCCAGAGCATATTTAACTGCTTCTTTCGAACTAAAGCTTCTTACCTGTTGTGCCATGGCTTCTCCTGCCAGTACAAACGGTAGAATTAAAAATAATTTATTAATGGATAATTTCATTTTATGATTTGAATATCAGACTCTAAAGGATTTCTCTAAACATGTTTTTTGAAAGCACTACCCATTCAGCCAAACCTTTTGGGGTGACCGATCCACGAATGAAATGGTCGATAAAATGCAGCTGGACTTTGAGGATGTCCAATTCTGTTTCATGGAAAATATTGCGGTCAAACATTGCCTCAATTTCTAATACCCGGAGCCTTGATAAAATCGGGATGTCAATTTCCGGACGATAAACACCTTCTTCAATTCCACGATGCAGATTTTGCGCAACCGTTTCCATGAAATGTGTATCCCTATGCTTTTCAAAAACTTCATAGGCACTGCTGTGGTATTTCTTCAAATCAAACAAAACCGAAGGGTGAATTTCGGCAATGTCTTTTTTCATGAATTCCGAGATTTTCAAAACCTCTTCCAATGCAGAACAGTTTTGACTATGAAGAGCCTTAATCATACAGACATCTTCTGCCATATGTTTTTCCATAATTTCCTTCACCAATGCGTCCTTATCAGGGAAATACTGGTAGATGGTTTTTTTAGAAATATTGCAATGCCGGGCAACTTCGTCCATTGTAATGCTTTTGATGCCATAGCGCATGAAAAGCTCTTCCGTTTTCGATAAAATTTTGTTTTTTATTTCCAATGCAGAAAGTAGAAACGATTTGAGGATGCAATACTCCGGAAACTTTCGTTACAAAAAAAGTTTCCCTGAAAATTTCTTTATTTTTTTTTCCTTTGTGATCCGCTCAAAGCGAACCAACCACACAAATTCTGATGAGTCTCCAGTTGTTATTTGATCCTGTTCCGCAAGAAGATATACAAGACTTTGAGCATTTCAGTTTTATCAATCAGCGATTTAAAAAGAATCTTGTTGGTTTCCCTAATCTCGAAGAGACAGATATAGCCATCATTGGCATCCTGGAAGACAGAGGTAATCCAGGAAATGAAGGTGCCCATTCCGGTGCAGACGCAATCAGACGTGCATTATATGGACTTCGAGCATCACACGCAAAATACAGAGTAGCAGATCTTGGGAATCTCAGGCCAGGGGATAATCTGGAGGATTCCTATCTACGGCTTAAAGAAGTA
>Ga0105046_10008079_pt1 | contig 16545 bp, 15 predicted proteins | sample MAT03_FD_78385 | JGI IMG/M metagenome (GOLD analysis project Ga0105046, IMG submission 78385) | Freshwater microbial communities from Lake Fryxell liftoff mats and glacier meltwater in Antarctica - MAT-03 (megahit assembly) | ecosystem: Environmental > Aquatic > Freshwater > Ice > Liftoff...
ATGTTTTGTTTTCGATCAGCGCGTGGGCGTCGATCCTGCGCTGCACGAAACCGAATCCACGCAGTGTTACGAATGCCAGTCGCCGCTCACCGAGGCGGAGCAAAAGGACACGCGTTATGTTCCGGGAAAATCGTGTCCGTATTGTTTCGTTGCGCCGTCGGAGCTGATGCACCAAGCGATTGCGGAGCGACAGGAAATCCTCGCACGGGTCACTTCGCCGCTTCCCGGCAGTGTGCCTTACGACAATCTGCGGCCCATGAGCGTGCCCGTCGAGTGCGACGGTTGGACCCTTGGCGCGACGCTCGGCCACATCCTGCCCCACGTGCTGCCGACCGCTTGGGAGGCGGATGTCTCTGCGGGTCTGCTTTTAAATCCGAAACATCAAGGGGCCTCGCTCGCCGATCACGTTCGCTCGGGTCAACGGTATTTCCGGCGTTATCCCGGCATTACCGAACCGGATGTCAACGCGGCGATCACCGTGCTGCATGAGGACGAGGCGCTCATCGTCCTGAACAAACCCGCGCCGTTGCCGATGCATTCCGGCGGGCGGTTCCATCGCAACACGCTGCAATATATTCTCGGCCTTGCGTATCATCCGCAGAAGCCGCGTCCGGCTCATCGATTGGATGCAAACACGACGGGGGTGCTGCTTCTCACGCGGACGCGGCACTTTGCGAGCCGCCTGCAGCCGCAGTTCACGCGCGGGGAGGTCGAAAAAACCTGCCTCGTCCGGGTACAGGGGCATCCGGGGGCGGACGCCTTTTCATGCGATGCCCCGATTGGCGATGAGGCCGTGAAGCTTGGCGCGCGGGAAGTCGATGAAGCGGACGGTCAGGATGCCCGCACAGAGTTTCTGGTGAAACAACGCATGCCCGACGGCACGGCGTTGCTTGAAGCGCGACCGCTCACGGGCCGGACCAACCAGATTCGGATTCACCTTTGGCATCTTGGTTTCCCGGTGTGCGGCGACGCAGCGTATCTGCCGGACCGCCGCCGCGGTGACACGCAGACGCTCGGCGTGCAGGACGCCCCGCTTTGTCTTCACGCATGGCGCATCAGTTTCTGCCACCCGATCTCCGGCGAACCGTGCAGCTTCGAAGCGCCACTGCCGGAGTGGTGCGCGGTATGAGGTCTTGCATTGCGGAGGGTGAGCAGAGCATGCTTTACGGCACATTCCCATATTGAAAATCACGCTCTTTATTCCCTGTTTCGTAAATACCTGCTACCCGCAGGCAGCGATTTCGATGGTGCAAATTCTCGAGGGATTGGGGCATACCGTGGATTACCGCGATGAGGTGGTTTGCTGCGGGCAACCGGCTTTCAACTCCGGCTACTGGGACGAGGCACGGCCTGTGGCGGCGCGGACCATTGAGAAGCTGGAGGATGCGGAAGTGGTGGTGATCGCTTCGGGATCGTGCGGCGCGATGCTCAAGGTGTTTTACGTCGAACTTTTTCAGGGAACGAAACTCGACGCTGCCGCAAAGGCGCTCTCCGCCAAGTGCTGGGAGTTCTCCGATTTTCTAGTGACGAAACTTGGCGTCACCGACTTGGGCGCACATTTTCCCGCAAGCGTGACGTTTCACGACGGCTGCCACGGCCTTCGCGAACTCGGTATTAAATCGCAGCCGCGCAAGCTGCTTGAAAAAGTGCGCGGCCTCACGCTGATCGAGATGAAGGAAGCCGAGTCGTGCTGCGGATTCGGCGGCACGTTTTCCGCGAAGTTTCCGCAGATTTCCACCGCGATGGGCGAGGTGAAATGCGCTTCGGCCGTCGAGACCGGCGCGGACTACATCGTTTCCAGCGACTCAAGTTGTCTCATGCAAATCCAGGGCCTGCTGGATCGCCAGGGTCGTCCTTTGCGCTCCATGCATCTCGCCGAAGTCCTTGCCAGCCGATGACCGCGCCAGTCGATCAGTTTCACACCGATGCGACCCGCGTGGCGGCGGACGAGGGGCAGCGGCATCTCATCCAGACTGCGCTCGGAAAATATTCCGTTTCGCGCTGTGGACAGGAGAGGAAATACCAAGACTGGGCGGCCGCGCGCCAGGCTGCCGCTGAGACGAAATGGGAGGCGGTCAATCATCTCGATAAACATCTCCTGCAGTTTGCGGAAAAGCTGGAAGCACGCGGCGGCAAGATTTTCTGGGCGAGCAACAGTGCGGAGGCGCGGGATTATGTCCTGCGGATTTGCGAGGAAAAAAAGGCGCGCTGCATCGTGAAATCGAAGGCGATGACGGCGGAGGAAATTCACCTCAACGCCGCGCTCGAAAAAGTCGGCTACGAAGTCGTGGAGAGCGATCTGGGTGAGTACATCGTGCAGCTTCGCAAGGAGGCACCCTACCATTTCGTGTTTCCGGCGATGCACCTTTCGCGCGGGGAAATCAAAGAGCTTTTCGACCGTGAAGTGGGTGATGTGCCGAGCGATAGTCCGGAGGATCTCACGATGGTCGCGCGGCGTGTGATGCGCAAAAAGTACTGCGAAGCGGACATCGGGATCAGCGGGGCAAACTTCGCCATTGCGGAGACCGGGATGATTTCCATCACGGAAAACGAAGGTAACGCGCGGCTCACGACATCGCTTCCGAAAGTCCACATCGCGATCATGGGCATCGAAAAGGTGTTGCCGCGTCTGGAAGACCTGGCGCTGTTTCTGCCGATGCTCGGCACGGCGGGCGCGGGTCAGGCGCTCACGTGTTACAACTCGATGATCGGCGGGCCGCGTCAACCCGGTGAATGCGACGGCCCCGAGGAATTTCACGTCGTGCTGCTGGACAATCATCGCACCCGGTTGCTGGCCGATCCGGAGCAACGGGACGCGCTGCATTGCATCCGGTGCGGGGCCTGTCTCAATGTGTGCCCCATTTTCAAAAACATCGGCGGACACAGCTACGGCACGACGTACCAGGGTCCGATCGGCTCGGTGATCACACCGCACCTGCGCGGGTTGCAGGATTGGAAACATCTCAGCGGCGCGTCATCGCTTTGCGGAGCCTGCACCGCAACGTGTCCGGTGAAAATCGATATTCACCATCATTTGCTGCACAACCGGCGCAACGCTGCGCAGCAAAAGCCGCGTTGGTGGGAAAAACTCGCGTTCAAGGCGGCGGGCATCCTTTTGAACAGTCCGCGTCTTTACGCTGTGGTCACGAAACTTTCGCGGTTCGGCCAGTTCTTCCACCCGCTCATTCTGGGCGGACCGCTGGACCCGGCGCAGGTCTGGACGAAGACGCGGGACCTGCCGGAGTTGCCGGCGGAGACATTCCGCGACTGGTGGAAAAAGCGGGAGGCCAAACGATGAGCAAGGAAGCCATACTGGGACGGATTCGGGAGGCCCTGCGCATGAAGGCGCCGCTGCCGGGGCATCATGGCGATCACACGCCCGCGCAACTGCACATGCCTGCGGAGTTTGGTGAATGGCTGCCGCCGGTGGGTGCCTCGTTGGATGCGCGTTTGGAGCTGTTCGCGAAAAACTCCGATGAACTAAAAACCGAATTTCACCTGTTGGCTCCAGGCGTATCGCATGGCGAAAAACTACGGGCGCTGTCTGTGGAAAACGGATGGCGGACTATGGCCACGCACGGCGGTATTTTGACCGATGCCGCAGTGCCCACGCTAGGTCTGCCTGTTTTGAAAACCGATGACGGTTACGACGTTGCCGAAATGGAGCGTTGCGACGTGGGTATTTCCGAATGTGACGCCCTGGTTGCGCAGACCGGCAGCATTCTCATTACCAGCCGCAGCGCGGGTGGGCGCGCGCTCAGCATTCTGCCGCCGCATCACGTGGTGCTGGCAACTCGCGTACAGATGGTGCCCGACCTCGCAGCGGCTTACGCCGTGGTGCGCGCGAAATACGGAATTAATTTTCCGAGCCTGATTTCGTTCATCACCGGCCCGAGCCGGACTGGCGACATTGAGCGCATCCTGGTGCTCGGGGCGCACGGTCCAAAGCGCCTCACGGTGCTCTGCGCGTAGCACCTCCACGTTACTCGCCGAACATTGAAAAGATTATCTCTTCTGGCAAGAGCACGACAAAAAAAACCTCCAACGAGTCAACGAACTCATAAAAGACGCTCAGCGGAACCCTTTCTCAGGCATCGGCAAGCCCGAACCGCCCAAGAACAACCTCAAAGGTTGGTTGTCGAGACGGATCACACAAGAACATCGGCTGATCTACAAAGTGGAAGCCGAAAGTCTCCTGATCATGCAGTGTAGATTCCACTACGAGGATTGAGCCCCGCCCCGTCGCTTCAAAAATCAACATTCACTCAAGCGTCAATCAAACCAGCTTGCCGATTACGTACAAAGAGAAAGGCCTCAGTTATTCACCACTTTTCCAGCGAGTAAGCCCGGATTGAGCGCGGATCCTCAATTGCGGCAGAGATAAGATCGGACTCACACGCTTTTGAAAATCATCCGCTTTTCGGACAGACGCTGTGATACGCTCCATTTGTGATCAACGAGCAGACCATTGAGCAGATTGCCGCAGCCAACGACATTGTGGATGTCATCGGCAGCTATTTTCCGCTCAAGCGCGCCGGCGCGACGTGGAAGGCGCTCTGCCCGTTTCACAACGAGCGCTCACCGTCGTTTACCGTGAATCCGCACCGGCAGATTTTCAAATGCTTCGGCTGCGGCGCGGGCGGCAGTGTGTTTCGATTCGTGATGCAATACGAGAGCGTGGATTTCATCAGCTCGGTAAAACGCCTCGCGGAACGGGCGGGCATTACCATCGTCGAAGACGCGCTCTCGCCTTCAGATGATCGCAGGCTAAGGCTCCGCAAGCGCATCGTCGAGCTGCACGCCGCCGCCGCCGACTGGTTTCACGAGCAGTTGATCAAATCGCCTGGCGCAGCGGCTGCCCGCACGTATTTGAAGAGCCGCGGCATCAATAGCACCATCGCGAAGGCCTGGAAAATCGGTTACGCGCCGGACGCCTGGGACGCGTTGGGCGACTGGGCAAGAACGAGCGGTTATCACGACGAGGAAATCGTCCGGAGCGGCTTGGTGAAGCTCAAAACCGACGAGGACGTGGCGCTGGCCAATGCCGACGCGCCGCTGCCGAGGGCCAAATCTTACGACCGGTTCCGGCATCGCGTGATGTTTCCCATTTGCGACGACACCGGAAAAGTCGTGGCGTTCAGCGGACGCATTCTCACGTCCGATCAAGGCGAGGCGAAATACGTCAACTCGCCCGAGACGATGCTTTTTACCAAAGGCAACATCCTGTTCGGACTCCACAAATCCAAACGTGCGCTCATCGACAAAAGTTCAGCGATCGTGTGCGAAGGGCAACTCGATCTCATCACAGCGTTTGAGGCCGGGGTGGAAAATGTCATCGCACCGCAGGGCACGGCGTTTACGGAAAAACAGGCGCGCATCCTGAAACGTTACGTCGAGGAGGTGATCCTGTGTTTTGACGCCGATGCCGCCGGAGTCAAAGCCGCCGAGCGCTCCCTGCCGGCGCTTCTGGGGCTGGGGTTGTTCGTCAAAGTCGCCACGATGCCGCCCGGACAGGATCCCGATTCGCTCATCCGCTCACAAGGCGCGGAGGCTTTCCGCGAACGCATCAGCGCAGCCCGTGACTTTTTTGACGATCAACTGGATCGCGCGGCTGCGCTGCCCGATTTTCGAACGCCCCGGACCCGATCCGCTCTGACGCGGAAACTGGCGGCTTTTGTGGGGCTCATTGAGGATGTCGTTACCCGGGACGCCGTGGTGCACCGGCTCAGTTCCCGGCTTGAGGTGGCCCCGCTGGAGATCCGTCGCATGCTCAAACGCGCCAAAGGCAAACCGGTTGCCGATACCGAAGACAAACCCGATGTCACTGAACTGGACCGGACAATGCGCATGTTATGCACTATAGCGCTTCGCGATCCGTCGGGTCGCCAATGGTTGGTCGAAGCCGCTAAAAACGGCTTTCCTGAGGATGAACCTTCGGCCGCGTTGTTGGGCAAGATTTTGCGGGCTTCCTTGGACATGGAGGCCCATGAAAGCGTCGGCGCATTCCTCGGGGCCCTGCCCGCCGACGAAGAAGCCGCGCTTTCGGAATTGCTGATCGGGCCGCCCATCAAGAATTCAATCGAAGTCGCAAGTGATTGTTGGCGAGAGCTTTGCAGTCGAACCATGAAACGCGGAATCGATGCAATTCAAGCCAGAATCCGCGGCGGCGATCTTCCGCTTCCAGAAATTTCCAATTTACATAAAGAAATGCTTGACCTTCAAAAACGACTCTCCGATATTCCCCGACCTTTTCCTGGGACCTAACCACCCGGGCGGGGTGAGTTAATTACATCGGTTCGGTCCATGCCACAAATGCGCAAAAAAACAGTTAAAGCCATCAAATCCACCAAGCCCACAACCGCGAAAAAGAAGCCGTCCAAGAAGGAATCACAGGCACCAAAACGCAAAGCTGCAAAACGGGCTGTGCCTGCCAAGGCCTCCAAAATCGCAAAATCCGGCAAAGCTTCCAAGCCGGTGAAAGCCAAAATAGTTTCCAAAGTTGCCAAGCCTGCGAAGTCCATGAAGAAGACGGCAACCAAGGCAACCAAGGCAACCAAAGCTCCTAAGCCACCCAAGGCCGCTAAAAAGATCAAGCCGGCAAAGGTTGCGAAGGTTCTGAAACCGGCAAAAATCAAGGCCGCCAAGACACCCAAGGTTGCCAAAGCCGCCAAAGCCGCCAAAGCCCCCAAGCCGTCAAAAGCCGAAAAACCGGTGCCGACGAAGGCCAGTGAAAAAGCCCGTTCCACAAAAACAACAAAAGCCACCACCAAGCAGGAAATCAAATCCCTGCTCGCCGCCAGTGTGAGTACGAACGGCAAGCACGCCCCGCAGACAGCCAATGGCGTTGCGAAACCTTTCGACATCGATTCTCCCGAAATGCAGGAGAAGTTGAAGGACCTGATCCGCCTTTACAAAGAACAAGGCTATCTCACTTTCGACGATCTGAACGAGGCGCTGCCCGATGCGGTCAATGAACCCGACGACATGGAGGCGATCATCAATCGCCTGCGCACCATGGAAATCGAACTCATCGACGCATCCGAAGTGGACCGCGCCACCGGTGTTCGCCAACCTGCGGACGAAGAGGAGGACGACAAGGCGGCGGATACCTCAAAGCTCGATACGCTCGACGATCCGGTGCGCATGTATCTCAAGCAGATGGGCCAGGTCCCGCTGCTCACCCGCGAGCAGGAAGTGGAAATCTCCAAGCGCATCGAAGACGCCGAGATCATGGTTCAGAAAACGCTGAACAAATTCGGATTCATCGCGCGTGGTCACCTCGATCTCGCCGAAAAACTTCGCGAAGGCCGCGAACGTTTCGACCGCATCATTCTTGACAAGAAAATCGAGAGTCGTGAGCAGTACATGAAAACGCTGCCGCGTCTGTGTTCCACCACCGAACGGCACGTGGACAAGGTTTCGAAGGCGTACAAGGCGGTCGTTGCCACGGGTTCGAAAAACCCTGACACCAAGGCGGCTAAAGCGTTCCGGAAGCTCCAGGACGGCGTTCAAAAACTCTACCCGAAATTTTTCTACAAACAGAAAGTCACGGAGGAGTTCGTCATCAAAGCCGACGAAATGGCCCGCACAGTTTCCCATTTCCTCGCCGAAGCGAGCAACAAGAAGAACAACGGCGGGCGCAACGGTCACAGCATCGATTACGCGACGCAGTTAAAAGATTTGCAGTTCCGCATGTGGATGACGCCTGAGGAGTATCAGGACGAATACAAGGCGCTCAAAGATTGGTATCGCAAGGCGCTCAAGGCCAAGACCGAGATGGTTGAAGCCAACCTGCGGCTCGTGATTTCCATCGCGAAAAAGTACACAAACCGCGGGCTCTCGTTTCTCGACCTCATTCAGGAGGGCAACATGGGCCTCATGAAAGCCGTGGAAAAATTCGAGTACCGCCGCGGCTACAAGTTCTCGACCTACGCCACCTGGTGGATTCGTCAGGCTATCACGCGTTCTATCGCCGATCAGGCCCGCACGATCCGCATCCCGGTGCACATGATCGAAACGATCAACAAACTCATGCGCGTGCAGAAACAGCTCGTGCAGGAGTACGGCCGCGAACCTTCTCCAGAGGAGGTGGCGGAGGAAATCCAGCTTCCCGTGGATCGCGTGCGCGCCGTGTTAAAAATGGCGCAGCAGCCCATCTCGTTGCAGAGCCCGGTGGGCGACAGCGACGATACGAGTTTCGGCGATTTCATCCCCGACACCGCTGCGGAAAATCCGAGCGACATGGCCGCCGCCGGCATGTTGCGCGAGAAAATCCGCGACGTTCTGGACACACTCACCGAACGCGAACGCCAGGTCTTGGAACAGCGTTTCGGCCTTGTGGACGGTTACAGCCGCACCCTCGAGGAAGTGGGCCGCCAGTTCAAGGTCACCCGCGAACGCATCCGCCAGATCGAGGCCAAAGCGCTTCGGAAAATGCGTCACCCGACGCGCATCCGCCACCTCTCCGGTTTCCGCGAAGCTGTAGAAACTTAAAAAATCTTCCCCAAGAGAGGGGCGGTCGAAAGGCCGTCCCTTTTTGTTTTGATGGGCGATCTGCCCGGGCGCGATTACGCGCTGATGGAAGCAACCGCCTCTGCGTCATGGACGGCAGGAACGAAAGATTTAGCTATTCCCATTCATGGGAATCAGATGGTCAAGATGGACCTGCCGTGCAGTCTAACGAAGCCCGTTCCGGTAGCGGAGTATGAGCTTTTTGAGGCGAGTGAACCCCTCATGGACTACCGCCTGCGGCGCTTCACGTGAAGCTGCGCCATGCTGCGGGCGATGGCTGCTTGCACGGCTGCGGATTCTTCCGAACCCAGCGAGTGATCTTTCATCGCCGCTTCGGCGCGACGGATGGCTTCCTCGGCTGCGGCTTCGTCGATATTTTTCTCTTCGATCGCCATCTCGGTGAGCACCGCGACGTGATCCTGCGTGATCTCCACAAACCCTTCGCCCACTGCGAGGTGCAGCGTTTCGCCCCCCTTGCTCACCACAAGTTCGCCCGGATGAATCTGCGTCATGAGCGGGACGTGCATGGGCAAAATGCCCATCTCACCTTCCACACCTGGCAGAACCACTTGATCCACCTCGTCGCTGTAAACGCGGGCTTCGGGAGTAACGATATCGAGACGCATGGTGATGTTTGGATTTTATCCACGAATTCTGCGAAGGGCCGGAAGAAAATCCTGGGATTTCTTTGCGGCCTTCGCGTCCTCCGTAGTTTTTAGCTCTTAATGGTGTCTATGCCGCCCTTCATGTAGAAGTTCGTTTCCGGCACGTCGTCGTGTTTGCCATCAAGAATCTCCTTAAAGCCGCGCACGGTTTCTGCAATGGTAACGTACTCGCCGGGGGTGCCGGTGAAGATTTCCGCGACGTGGAATGGTTGCGAAAGGAAACGCTGGATCTTACGCGCACGGAACACCATGAGTTTGTCCTCAGGCGAAAGTTCGTCCATGCCCAGAATGGCGATGATGTCCTGCAAATCCTTGTACCGCTGGAGCACCTTCTGCACGCCACGGGCGACGGCGTAGTGTTCTTCACCAACAATGTCGGGCGCAAGTGCTTTGGATGTCGAAGAAAGCGGATCGACCGCAGGATAAATGCCCAATTCCGCGATGGAACGTTCCAACACGATGGTGGAATCCAGATGCGCAAAGGTGTTCGCCGGAGCCGGATCGGTAAGATCGTCCGCAGGCACGTACACGGCTTGCACCGAGGTGATGGAGCCTTTGGTCGTAGAGGTGATGCGTTCCTGGAGCATGCCCATCTCGGCGGCCAGCGTGGGTTGGTAGCCGACGGCGGACGGTGTGCGCCCGAGGAGCGCGGACACTTCCGAACCGGCCTGCGAGAAACGGAAGATGTTGTCGATGAACAGGAGCACGTCCTGATTTTTTTCATCGCGGAAATACTCCGCCATGGCAAGCGCAGACAGCGCGACGCGGAGACGGGCTCCGGGGGGCTCGTTCATCTGGCCGTACACCAGGGCGACTTTGGATTTACCGAGGTCTTTCTGGTCGATGACGCCGGCCTCGCTCATTTCATGGTACAGATCGTTTCCTTCGCGGGAACGTTCGCCGACACCGGCAAATACCGAGAAACCGCCGTGCTGTTTGGCGATGTTGTTGATGAGTTCGAGAATGACGACGGTCTTGCCGACACCTGCACCACCGAACGCACCGGCTTTACCACCCTTGATAAAAGGGCAGATGAGATCGATGACCTTGATGCCGGTTTCGAGGATGTTGGCTTTCGTGTCCTGCTCGGTGAGCGGAGGCGCGGGGCGATGAATGGGATAGCGTTTTTCGTAGGAAACCGGGCCGCGTTCGTCCACGGGGTCGCCAGTGACGTTAAAGATGCGTCCGAGAACGCCTTCACCCACAGGAACGCTGATCGGCGCGCCGGTGGCCGTGACGGCCAATCCGCGCTTGAGACCTTCGGAGGAACTCATGGCGATAGCACGCACCCAGCCGTCGCCAAGATGCTGCTGCACTTCGAGTGTGAGCCGGGTGGTCACACTATCAACGGTGAAGTCCACGGTTAAGGCTTCGTAAATCTTGGGCATCGTTGCGCCGGAGAAATCGACATCGACGACGGGGCCGATGACCTGAACGACTTTGCCCGTATTGACTGTGGTGGCTGTTTCGGTGGTTGTCATGGTGCTTATTGGTTTTAGCCGAGCGCAATTTGCGCCGAGGCGATTTCGAGAATTTCTGTGGTGATACTGGCCTGGCGGATCTTGTTGTACTCCAGGGTGAGATCCTTGATGAGTTGCTTCGCGTTATCCGTCGCATTTTTCATGGCGACCATCCGCGAACTGTGTTCCGAAGCGCGTGCGTCGAGAACCATTTGGAAAAATTGGAATTGCACGTAGTGCGGCAGAATGGCTTCGAGCACCTGCTGCGCGTCGGGTTCGAATTGGTATTCAATCCCGCCCAAATCATCGACGGTAGGTTCACCAATCGGCACTTCAGCTTTGAGTGTTCCCACCGGAATAATCTGCACGATACGCGGCTTTTGCGTCAGCGTATTGACGAAATCGGTGTAAAGAACGCTGACCTTGTCGTAGTCGCCGGAAAGGAACTTTTCCATGGCGAACTTGGCCGCCGGCTTGGTGTCGAGATTTGATGGCGCGTCCGGCAAAGCGAAATCCGCAAGCACTTTGCGCTTGTTCCGGACGAGAAATTGCAGGCCTTTTCTTCCGCACGCCACGAAGTCGGTATTGTCGGAAAATTGACCGATTTCACGCAGCAGGTTCGTATTGAGCGCACCGCAAAGGCCTTTGTCCGTGCTCACGACGATAACGAGCTCACGGTGCACCGGACGCTGCAGGAGCAACGAATGCGGAACGCTTTCAGCATCATCGTGGCCGATCGCCGCCAGCATGCGGTTCATCAACTCGGCGTAAGGACGACCCGCGAGTGCGGCGAGTTGGGCCTTGCGCATTTTCGCTGCGGCGACCATTTGCATCGCCTTCGTGATCTGCGATGTGTTTTTGACCGACTTGATGCGGCGTCGAATGTCGCGGGTATTGGCAGCCATGGATTAAAGAGGGGTAACGCTCCGATGCATCACAGCAAATTGCCTCACCTTGGCGTTAACCAGGATGTTGCCGTGCCGCGTTGCAGTTTCCGGAATCATGAAAATTAACGGAAGGATGTCTTGAACTCCTGAGTGGCCGCTTTGATCAGCGCCTCGACATCCTTATCGATCTGTCCTTTGTCGCGAATCGCATCCAGCACGGCTAGTTTGCGGGTGGAGAGGAAATCCAAAAGCTTGGCTTGGAACTCTTTGATGCGATCCACGGCGACGTCATCCATGAAGCTGTTCTGGATCGCCCAAAGAACGGCAACCTGCTGCTCCACCGGGAGCGGGTTGTATTGGAGCTGCTTGAACAACTCCACGATGCGTTGACCGCGATCCAGCTTGGCCTTGGTGCCCGCGTCGAGATCGGAACCGAACTGCGCAAACGCAGCAAGTTCGCGGAACTGCGCCAGCTCACCCTTGATCTTACCGGCAACCTGTTTGATCGCCTTGATCTGCGCCGCACTACCCACGCGACTGACCGACAGACCCACGGAAATGGCCGGGCGCACACCTTGATAAAAGAGATCGGTTTCGAGATAAATCTGACCGTCAGTAATCGAAATCACGTTTGTCGGAATGTAGGCCGAAACGTCACCCGCCTGGGTTTCGATAATCGGGAGCGCGGTCAGCGAACCGTTGCCGTTCGCCTCGTTCACACGCGCGCTGCGTTCGAGCAGGCGGCTGTGGAGATAGAACACATCGCCGGGATACGCTTCTCGGCCAGAAGGACGCTTAAGCAGCAGAGAAACCTGGCGGTACGCCACGGCGTGTTTGGAGAGATCGTCAAACACGATCAACGCATCCATGCCGTTGTCCATGAACCACTCACCCATCGCCGCGCCCGAAAACGGAGCGAGGTATTGGCTCGTGGCGCTGTCCGATGCGGAGGAAATAACAAGAATCGTGTAAGCCATCGCGCCCTGGCCTTCGAGCACTGCGAGGATGCGGGCAATGTTCGAACTCTTTTGTCCCACCGCCACGTAAATGCTGTAAAGCGGACGGAACCCCGGCTTGCCTTCGTTGGCTATATTGATGCGGGCCTGGTTGATGATGGTATCGATCGCCACGGTCGTTTTGCCGGTGGCACGGTCGCCGATGATCAACTCACGCTGACCGCGGCCAATCGGAATCATTGCGTCGATGGCCATGATGCCGGTCTGCACGGGCTGACTCACCGATTTACGCTTGATGATGCCGGGAGCGATTTTTTCCACGGGATACGTGGTGTCCGCTTTGATCGGGCCTTTGCCGTCAATGGGTTGACCAAGCATGTTCACCACGCGACCAAGCAGACCTTTGCCCACCGGAACGGAAAGCAGGCGGCCCGTGGTTTTTACCTGGGTGCCTTCTTCCACGTCGGCTCCGTCGCCGAGCAAAATGCAACCCACCTCGGTTTCTTCGAGGTTGAGCGCCAGACCGTACACTCCACCGGGAAATTCGATCATTTCGTTGAGCATCACGTCGCTCAGGCCTTCGATGCGGGCAACGCCGTCACCGATTTCGCGGACGACGCCGACGTTGCTCTTGGTGGTGTCCGACTTGATGCTGGAGATGCTGGATTCGAGTTCTTGCAGGATGGTGCTCATAGGAAAGAGATGAGTGAAAGTGTCTGATGATGGGCCTGAGATGCTGTTTCTGTGAAAGGGTGGTATTAGCCGTTGGCGAGTTCCGATTCGAGCCGAGCAAGGCGCTGGCGCACGCTGCCGTCCCAAACGTCGCTGCCGACGCGAACGCTCAATCCGCCGATCAAGGCGGGATTGACATGGAATTCCGACGTCATGGTTGCGTCGTATTTTTTCTTCAAATCGCGCTCCACTTCGTAGCGGGTCAGCGCGTCAAGACTGGTCGCGCTCTCCACCACCGCGTGGTGCTTGGACAGTTCGAGCCGGAGCAGGCGATGAAAGTCCTTCAAAATCGCCACATAGTGCCGGGGCTTGCGCGCGATGATTTCCGCAGTCAAAGAACGGACTTTGTTCTCGTCAACACGCCCTTGCGTCAGGCTGTTTTTAAACAAACCCTTCGAGGTGCGGCGCGCATCTTTGGAAAGTTTCATGGCTGGGAAAAAAGGAGATTACGCGGCGAGTTCGCGGGCTGTCTCCTCGGAAAGGCGGCGCTGATCTTCTGAAGTGAGGACTTTGCCGGTGACTTTGCCTGTGGTTTCGATAACCAAACGCCCCACTTCGCGTTTGAGTTCCGACATGATGCGGTCGCGATCAAGTTGTGTCGCTTCGCGGGCTTTCGCGATGATGCCCTCGGCTTCCGCGATGGCCTCCTGCGTTTTCCTTTCACGCAACGAACTACCAGCTTCACGCGCTTCTTCGATGATGCGCTGGGCTTCAACGCCCGCAGCGGCGAGCTTGTCGGAAAATTGTTTTTCGGCGTCCGCGAGTTGGTGGCGGATCTTTTCGGCGTTCGCCAGACCGTCAGCGATTTTTTTGCGACGCTCCTCCAGCACCGTGAGAATGGGCTTGTAAGCGAACCGGTGCAGCAGAAAGGCGACCAGCGCGAAGCTGATGCACTGCGCGACGAAAAGGTTGACGGCGAAACCGAAACGCGTGCCGGTTTCCTTGGCCAGATCTAGAATGCTGCCGTCAGCGGCAAGAAGCATGGGAAACGTCATGGTGTGGAAAAATTGGGTGGACTGAAAAGATCAGGGAAAATTGCGCGGAGCCGGCGAACCGGCTCCGCGCCTCAAATGAATGAGGAAGTTACTTCACGAGGAAGATCGCAAAGAACACGATGCCTTCAGCGAAGGCCGTGCTCAGGATCGCCTGAACCAGCACTTTCGTGGCTGCTCCAGGATTACGGCCCACGGCTTCGCAAGCTTTCATACCGATGATGCCGACGGCGATGGCTGCTCCGAAAGCTGCCACACCGACGTGCAAGTTTCCGGTGAGACCGGTTGCTGCTTCCGCAAGAATTGGAATAATACCCATGATCTTTAGTTTCTAGTTGGTTGTTGTCGTTGTTGATTCGTCCGTCTCTGCAGTCTTGCCACAGTCCGGCGGGCGAAAGTGTTTTCGGATGAAAGTTTAGTGACCCTCTGCGCGTTCGCCGTGACCTTTGTGATGATCCTCGTCGTGCTGGCAGATCAGCAAGGTGAACACCGCGGTGAGAAGCATGAAAACCAGGGCCTGCACTGCTGAGACCATGATTTCCATGAAGTAAAATGGCAGCGCGCACAGCCAACCGAACCACGGACTGATCGCAAGCATCGATTCCAAGAGGTTTTCACCTGCAAAAATGTTGCCGTAGAGACGGAAGCTCAGCGAAACCGGACGGAACATAATGGAAACCACCTCCAGCAAGCCGACAGCGAGGAACACCCCGATCATCAGCACTTTCATCGCGCCTTTCGAATCTCCCTTGGGCCCGAAAATATGCAGAATGAATCCGCCTGGGCCGTTTGCCTTCAGAGCCCAGTACACCCAGCAAACGAAAAAGATCATCGACATTGCCAGCGTCAAATTGAGGTCGGCGTTACCACCGCGAAGAATCGGTGTGGTGATGTGATCAAACCCGCCGCCCGCATTAGGAGTTCCCCAACCCACCGTGCCCACGCCAGGAATGAGACCGAAAATGTTGGTGAAAAAGATGAAGATGAAGGACGTGGCGAAGAACCAAAATGTCATCTTTACCAAGTCGCGCCCGATGATGTCTTCAAGGAAGTTGTGCAACCCCTCGACCAACCATTCCCAAAAATTCTGTGCGCCCTCCGGCACTTCGCGCACCTTGCGCATGGCGATCTGGGCAAAAATAATCACGAAAAGCGCCGCAACCCAGGAAAGGATCATCGAATTCGTAATAGGAAGCCCACCGATACGGAAAATCTCCAACGCCTCGGGGGGAAGACCATGCGCGCCCTCTGCTGCCGCCATCCCCGTGGTTCCAAAACCCATCGTAACGCCCAAAATAGCGAGCGCTAAAACGACGCAGCGCGCTGACACCATGCGTGCAAGGCGGAATACTGGATTGATGTGAAATGGGCCGAACATGGGAAAAGGAAACAACGCTTGGGGTAAAAGAATCCCGTGGCTGCCGGGCATTTCTACGCCGCCAGTCGACGGCTCTTTTAACCGCAAAACGCTGTGTGTCGACACAAAACATCGTTCACGCTTTTCATGCAAGCACTATTTGTGAAATATTTCACAAGCGGCTGGAATCGGCTTGGATGGCTGGTCCCGGTTCATTCTCCGCGTCAGGTCCGAAATGCCGTTCAGCACAACCCTCCCCGTTTTTGACCGCGCACACCCTTCCAACCCCCGCCACCGCAAACGACCATATCTCAAAAAGGAAAATGGAGACAAAGAGACTCCCGCAGTGGCGCAGGGGTGCAGAGATTTTCATCGAAACACTTCATCGTCCCAAAAACTTCCGCAACCTCCCTTCTTTCCATTCCTCCGCGCCTCCGCAGGAGATCATATTTCGGTTTGCAGCCTCCATCGCTTCGCTGGACCAAAAAATGTGAACTGAAGCCGCGCCGGAAACCGCTTAGTTTCAAGATCGCGCGCCCTCCGTCGCCGCATGGCCTGAATCTGCGCCCTTTCGCCGCCGGAGCCGCCCGCAAATCGGTTTGATTCAAAGCTTTTTTCACGCCCGCTAAGGGATGGAATTAAATTTCACCAAAAGGGGAGATTTTTTCTTGCAACCACAACATGTTGTGGCAAGCTTCCACCCGCTCGCCAACATAATGTGGTTATCCGCGGAGAGTTCACTGTCTATGGGCAGGATATTCAGGGGATATTCACGCGTTGTTGGTAGCTCCCTCCGCAAAGTCACGCCATCCGCTTCTAAACCACCACCAAACGCATCGTCACGCCATGATTCAGCTCAAAGATGGAGTTCGCTCCAGCCGCACTCAAGCAACCCGTTCCACCAACCGCCGGTCCGCCGGTGGCAAGCCCGCCAAAGCCGCCAAAGCCGCGCGTAAAGCATCGGCCAAATACACAGAATCCGCCG
>Ga0105046_10008080_pt1 | contig 16544 bp, 17 predicted proteins | sample MAT03_FD_78385 | JGI IMG/M metagenome (GOLD analysis project Ga0105046, IMG submission 78385) | Freshwater microbial communities from Lake Fryxell liftoff mats and glacier meltwater in Antarctica - MAT-03 (megahit assembly) | ecosystem: Environmental > Aquatic > Freshwater > Ice > Liftoff...
CAGTGCCGACGCCTCCTCGACGTAACCGTCGAGCGCTTCGGCAAGCTCGACCTGTTGGTCAACAACGCCGGCTGGACCACGCTCGTCGATCATCGCGATCTCGACGCGCTCACCGACGAGATCTTCCGCAAGACCTTCGAGGTGAACGTCTTCGGCACATGGAACCTCACGAAGATCGCGATGCCGTTGCTGCGCGCGTCCGACGCCCCCGGCGGCGGTCACGTCGTGAACATCACCTCCATCGCAGGCGTACGCCCTGTCGGATCCTCGATCGCCTACTCGATGACGAAGGCGGCACTCAATCAGATGACCCGCCTGCTCGCCAAGAGCCACGGCCCCGTGCGAGTGAACGCCGTGGCGCCCGGACTGGTGGAGACCCCGTGGACCGCCGACTGGTCGGCCCAGCACGAGGGCGTGAAGAAGATGGCACCGCTCAAGCGTTCGGCCACCCCCGACGACTGCGCCGAGGCCGTGCTCGCGCTCGTGCGCAACCACTACGTGACCGGCGAGATCTTCGTCGTCGACGGAGGCCTCACCCAGCTGTCCTGACCCGGATGGCAAATGACGTGGCCGTGATCGCGCGTAGTCTCGGTCCGTGAACCCTCAGCACTCCAAGCTCCGGCGCCTGAACGTGATCGCCGGATGCCTGCACCTCGCATCCCTCGTCGCGATCCTGTTGCTCTCGAACGAAGCCGCCCTACCGGTACGAGCCACGTATCTCACCGAGGCGCCCGGTACCGGCAACTTCTCCGACCCTGTGAACCTGTTCGACCTGAACATCGGCTACATGGTTGCGGCGTTCATGGCGCTGTCGGCGTTCTTCCACTTCTTCGTCAGCTCGCCGAAGGTGTTCCCGAAGTACTCGGCCGGCTTGACCAACCACATCAACATGTATCGCTGGATCGAGTACTCGCTGTCGTCGTCGATCATGATCGTCGTGATCCTGCAACTGAACGGTGTGGCCGACTACATCGCCCTACTCGGCGTGTTCGGCGTGAACGTCTGCATGATCCTGTTCGGCTGGCTGCAGGAGCGCTACACCACACCCGGCGACGGCGACATGCTGCCCTTCTGGTTCGGGTGCATCGCTGGCGCCGTCCCCTGGATCGCCATCGCGATCAACGTCGCATCGCCGAAGGGCCCGGCCGACACCGCGGTGCCCGGGTTCGTGTACGGGATCGTGATCTCGCTGTTCGTCCTGTTCAACTCCTTCGCCCTCGTCCAGTGGAAGCAGTACCGCGCCAAGGGGAAGTGGGCCGACTACCTCTACGGCGAGCGCCGCTACATCGTGCTCAGCTTCGTCGCCAAGTCACTGCTCGCCTGGCAGGTCTTCTCCGGCGCCCTCGCCTCGTAACGCCGCAACAGCGATCATCGTCGACCTGGACGGGTGGCCCAGCTCGCGAGACCATTGCTGCACGAGGGGTACCGCACGGGCCGCACCCGCAACATGCTTCGCGTTGCGAATCCGTGACGCTCGTAGAACGACTGCGCCGCAGCGTTCAATGCATAGCTGTCGACGTGAGCCTCTGCGCATCCCGAGCTGTGCGCCCAGGCCACGAAGCCGTCGACGAGGCAAGATCCGACTCCGGCCCGCCGATGGTCGACGTCGACGAACATGCTCCGCAAGATGGCGTAGGGCCATCGATCCGGGTGTCCACAGCGCCGCCCTCGATGCGGATCTGCGCTCCCATCCGGCCGAGCGCACGACCGATGACCGGACGGTGGCACGCCGCCGTTGTGATGTTCAACCCATCGAACTCTCATGCGCTCAGAGCGAAGGCAGCCCTTCGACAACCACAGTCCGGTACGGATCCGAGAGTCGTGCCATGTCATGCGGATCGCCGGTCAACACCACGCCGCCTCCACCCTCGACGGCGACAGCGACGACGTGCGCATCGGCCAGATCCTCGGACCCGGCACCAGCTGCGGAGAGAACTCCGCCGACGAGGCGCGCAAGCACCCGGTCGGTGTTTCTCAGCACCAGCGCCAGCTCCTCGCGCGACAGCAGAGCATCGACCAACTGGTTGCGACCGCCACCGCGGTACAGCTCAGCCAGGACAACGGTTGGGACGACCACGTCGCGTCGGAGCCTCGACGCCGCAACCATCGCCTGCCGAACACGACGCTTCGCCGGTCCATCACTGCCGGCGAGGGCGTCGAGCGCTCGTTGGTCGAGCACAACTCTCAAGCGATACCGCCGAGGAGCCGCATGAACCGCAAGATTTCGACTTCATCCGCGTCACCGTCGAGCGGTCCGTCCGATTCATCGAGATGTGCGAGCAGCATCTCCAGCGCCCGTTGCTGTCGCCGACGCTCCACCTCAGCCCTGACGGCATCGTTGACCTGGGACGACAGACCCTCGTCATCGCTCGCCAACTCGGCGATCAATTCCTCATCGAGCGACAGTGACACCTTACGCTTCGTCGTGGTCATACCAGAATCGTACTCAGGTACGAATCCATGCGGCAACACCCGAGGAACCCTGACCATCCACCTTTCGTCAGGTCGGTGATCTGGTCTTCGCTGGCAGTAGACCGCGCCGATTAAGAACGCTACCCGGCCACCTGATCCGGCAATGGAGGGCCATCAGCCACGCTTGAGGTCGGTGACCAGGCCGTTGCTCGCTGCGACCAACTGGTGGGGTTCGATGCCGAACACGTCGTGCCAGGTGCCGGCGGCGGCCCACACCTCGGGGTACTGCAACAGGTCGGGGTCGATGAACACACGCAGCGGGTTCTTGTGACCGAACGGTGGCACACCGCCGATCGGGTAGCCGGTGGTGTCGCGGACGATGTCGGCATCGACACGGGCGCACGTCGTACCGCCGGCCGCAGTGGCGAGCTTGCGCTCGTCGAGCTGGTTCGAGCCGCTCACATAGGCGAGCACGATCTCGCCGTCGACGCCGAAGATCAAGCTCTTCACGATCTGACCGACGTCGACCCCGATCGCGGCGGCGGCATCGGCCGCGGTCTTGGCCCCTTCGTCGTAGCGACGCGGCTCGATGGTGAGTCCGAGCGCCTGGGCGGCGGCCATCACCTTCACGACGTTGGGATGCAGATCGGTCACCGCGCCGAAGCTAGCGGCCCGCACCGGCGCGGTGCAGCGTTGCTATACATGAAATCTGCCTCTACTCTGGCGCCAGAAGAAGGGGAGTATCCCTCAGCACCGCGCTCGTCACCACGGCCTCCTGTTCGCAGGGCGGCCCGGGCGCGGTGGTTCGGTCGGCGCTGTCGAGCGCCCGTCGAGCGGGAGAGACCTTCGGTATCGTGATCGCTGACGACCGAAGGAAAACCGCACGTGATCACAGTCCCCTCAAGAGGTGAGACCCGCTCCGACGCACACCGTCTCGAAGGACCCGCCGTCGCAGAGCGACTCGGCGTGCTGCCCGATCGTGGTCTCACGTCGGCAGAGGTGACCGAACGGTTCGCGCAGTTCGGTCCGAACGAACTCGCAGCAGCCACCCGAACCCCCGCCTGGCGGCGGTTGCTCGCCCAGTTCACCGACCTGCTGATCCTCATCCTGATCGCCGCGGCCGTCGTCGCGTTCGCCGTGTCGGGCGAGCTGAAGACACCGCTGGTCGTGCTGGTGGTCGTGGTGTTCAACGCGTTGATCGGGTTCATGCAGGAGAACCGTGCCGAGAAGTCACTCGAGGCCCTGAAGAAGATGCTGGTCATCCAGACCAGGGTGCGGCGCAACGGAGAGTTGGTGAACCTGCCCGCCGGAGAACTGCTGCCCGGCGACGTCGTGATGATCGAAGCCGGCGATCGGGCACCGGCCGATGGTCGCCTGCTGTTCGCGAACAGCCTCGAGATCGAGGAGGCCGCGCTCACGGGCGAGAGCCAGCCGTCAACGAAGACGACCGACGCCATCGACCGCGACGAGCTACCCCTCGGCGACCGCACGAACATGGTGTACATGAACACGACCGTCACCCGCGGTCGAGGCGAGTTCGTCGTGACGGCGACGGCGATGCAGACCGAGATCGGGCGCATCGCCGGGATGCTCCGCGAGACCGAGACCGAACGGACGCCGCTGCAGAAGCAGCTCGATGGCTTGGCGCACAGCCTCGCCAAGCTCGCCGCAGTCATCGTCATCGCCGTGTTCGTCATCGGCCTGCTCCGTGGTGACAGTGTCAGCGAACTACTCCTCACGGCCGTGGCGCTCGCCGTGGCCTCCATCCCCGAGGGACTGCCCGCCGTCACGGCGGTCACGCTCGCCATCGGGGTCTCGAAGATGGCGCAGCAGAACGCGATCGTGAAACGTCTCGCATCCGTCGAGACCCTCGGCTGCACGAGCGTGATCTGCAGCGACAAGACCGGAACGCTGACCCTCAATCAGATGACGGCGGTCGAGCTGATCAGCCAGCTGCGTCGCCATGCAGTCACCGGCGACGGCTACGCGCCCGTGGGCACCATCGAGCAGGTACCCGGCGACGAGCGGGCATCGTTGGACGCCGCACTCATGCCCATGGCGCTGTGCACCGATGCAGCCATCCGCCAGGCCGACGATCGCTGGGAGCTCGTGGGCGATCCCACAGAGGGCGCGCTCGTCGTGCTCGCGGCGAAGGGTGGACTGTCGATCGATCAGGTGCGAGCGGCCCACCCCCGTCTCGGCGAGGTGCCGTTCGACTCGGCCAACAAGTTCATGGCCACCATCCACCAAGTCGTCGACGGCAACGGTGACCGGAGGGTGGCGGTGTACGTGAAGGGCGCCCCCGACGTCCTCCTCGGCCGCTCCTCGCAGGTCATCGGGTTCGACGGTGCTGCCGAGCCCATCACAGCTCACCTCGCCGCCCTACACGACCACAACGACCGACTCGCCTCGTCAGGGCTTCGAGTCCTTGCGGTGGCCCAGCGCGAGCTCTCCGTCGAGGACTGGGACGAGTTCGTCGTCGATGGCGGCGAGCCGATCGACCTGGTCCGCGACCTCACCCTGGTGGCCATGGCCGGCATCGTCGACCCGCCCCGTGCCGAGGCACGTGAAGCGATCGCCGAGGCGCACGCCGCCGGCATCGCCGTGAAGATGATCACCGGCGACCACGCATCCACCGCCGCTGCGATCGGGCGTGAACTCGGCCTCACGGGTCACGCGGTCACGGGGAACGACCTCGACCGGATGGACGACCGCGAACTCGCCGAACGCATCGACGGGATCACGGTCTTCGCCCGTGTGGCACCCGAACACAAGATCCGCCTCGTCGCTGCACTGCAGCGCAAGGGCAACGTCGTCGCGATGACCGGTGACGGGGTCAACGACGCGCCGGCGCTGAAGAAGGCCGACATGGGCGTGGCCATGGGCATCACCGGTACCGAGGTGACGAAGGAGGCGGCCACGATGGTGCTCGCCGACGACAACTTCGCCACCATCGTCGGAGCCGTGAATCGCGGTCGCACCATCTACGACAACATCGTCAAGTTCGTGCGGTTCCAGCTGAGCACCACACTCGGCTTCGCCGCCCTCTTCCTGCTCGCCGCGATCTTCGACATCGCGAACGGTAAGCCGTTCACGGCGATCGCGATCCTCTGGGTGAACGTCATCATGGACGGCCCGCCGGCCATGGCTCTCGGCCTCGACCGGGGCGGCAACGACGTGATGGAACGCACGCCTCGCCCGCTGACCGAGAAGATCCTCACGCCGAGTCGGTGGACCGCTGTCGGCTTCGCTGCCTTCGTCATGGCGATGGGAACGCTGGCTATCCTCATCCTCGCCCCCGGCCCCGAAGCCGAAGCCGGGACGGCCACGGTCGCTGGCACGATGGCGTTCAACGCCTTCGTGCTGTTCCAGTTCTTCAACATCCTCAATGCCCGCAGCGACACCCAGACCGCCTTCAGTCGGTTCACCCTGTCGAACTCGATGCTCTGGCTGTCGCTCGCCGTCGTGGCGCTGCTCCAGGTGGGCGTCACCCACGTCGGGTTCATGCAGCGACTGTTCGACACGACGTCGATCTCGCTCGGGCAGTGGCTCGTGTGCATCGCCGTTGCATCGTCGGTGCTGTGGCTCGAAGAGATCCGCAAGTTCATCGTCCGCCGCCGGCTCCCCGCGTCGCCGGCCCTCGTCACCGTCCCGACCCTCACGGAGGTCCCCGCATGAAGTGCCCCATCTGTACCGACATCGATCTGGTGATGACCGATCGCCAGGGCATCGAGATCGACTACTGCCCGAAGTGCCGGGGCGTGTGGCTCGACCGAGGTGAGCTCGACAAGTTGATCGAACGTTCCGCCGCCGTTCCCCAGGCGGCGCCCGCACCGTCTCCGGCGCCTGCGACTCCATCCGCCGCAGCCCCGTACCCGGCTGCGCCCTACCCGGCAGCGCCCTACCCGGCAGCGCCCTACCCGACCAGCGATCGTCGACCCGACGATCGAGACGATCGACGTCCCCGCTGGGACGACGATGACGACGATCGCGACAAGTACCGCGACGGCTACGGCTACAAGAAGAAGAAGCGGTCGTCGATCCTCGGCGAGATCTTCGATTTCTGACCGCTCTCGCACACCACCGAACCACCTGACGAAAGGAACCTGTCCCCATGTTCAAGAACACGATGAAGACGGGCGTGCTGCTGGCATCGCTCGGCGGTCTCATCGTTGCCGTTGCCACCCTGCTGGGCGGCCGAGCCGGCGCGACGATCGGCCTCGTCCTGGCGTTCGTCATGGTGGGCGGCTCGTACTGGTTCAGCGACAAGCTCGCGCTGCGGTCGGCGCGAGCGCGGATCATCACCGAGGCGGACCACCCAGAGTTCTACGGCATGGTCCGCGACCTCGCTGTACGCGCCAAGCTGCCGATGCCCACCGTGGCGATCGCGCCGAGCGACCAGCCGAACGCCTTCGCAACAGGCCGTGGTCCGAAGAAGGCCGTGGTGTGCGCAACGGAGGGCCTGCTCACGTCGATGCCACGCAGCGAGGTGGAAGCGGTGATGGCCCACGAACTGATGCACGTGAAGCACCGCGACATCCTGATCGGTTCCGTCGCTGCCGCCATCGCCACAGCGATCAGCTATGTCGCGCAGATGGCGATGTTCGCCTCGATGTTCGGCGGTGGCAACAACGACGAGGACCGGCCGAACCCGATCGCCGTGATGGCAATGGCGATCCTCGCTCCTCTCGCAGCGAGCCTCATCCAGATGGCGGTCTCACGCTCGCGCGAGTTCGAGGCCGACCGTGGTGCCGCCGAGTTGCTCGGCACCGGGCGCGAACTCGCAAGTGCCCTCGAGCGGATCGAGACGCTGGCGACCCAACGCCCCATGGCGATCGCCCCAGCCCAAGCACAGGCCTACATCCACAACCCCCTGGCCGAGGCTCATGGAGGCCGGAACTCGGCCACCATGGCCCGCCTGTTCTCCACCCACCCGTCGACCGACGAGCGGATCAAGCGCCTCCGCGCGATGTAGCGCCGCCAGATCGCGCTGTTGGATGCCTCTTGTGGTCAGCGGGCGAACAGGTCGTCGAGAGCACTCGACGACGCCGTCACCTCACCGGCCGGGGTGACCGCGGCGTACGCCGCGTAGCCCTCACGCTCGAGTTCGTCCGCGAGTTCGGGTCCGCCGGTGGCCACGATCCGGCCCTTCACGAGGATGTGGATCGCGTCGGCTCGCAGCGCCTCGAGCAGCCGGTTGTAGTGCGTGATCACCAGTGCCCCGAGCCGTTCGCCCGAGGCTCCCTCACCGTTGGTGAGCGCTTCCACCCGGCGAGCGCAGTCGCGCAGGGCATCGATGTCGAGGCCCGAATCGAGCTCGTCGAGGATCGCGATCCGGGGCTGGAGCACGGCGAGCTGGAGGGTCTCGTTGCGCTTCTTCTCACCACCGGACAGGTCGACGTTGAGCGCCCGGTGCAGCAGCTCGGGGGCGAAGCCGATGCGCGCCGCCTCGGCTTCGAGGAGTGCATCGAGCCCGTCGGTGGAACGGCCGCGAGCGATGAGGGCCTGCTCCATCACGTGATCGAGCGACACACCCGGCACCTCGCTCGGGTACTGCATCACGAGGTGCAGGCCGGCCTGCGCACGCTGCCAGGTCGGCAACGCCAGCATGTCGACGCCGTCGAGGGTGACCGACCCGCCGAGGACCTCGTAGCCGGGCTTGCCCATCACGACGGCAGAGAGCGTGCTCTTGCCGGCCCCGTTCGGGCCCATCACGACATGCACCTCGCCACTCGACACGGTGAGGTTCACGCCGTGGAGGATCTGCTGGCCGGCGACCGACGCGCGGAGATCGGTGATCTGGAGGGTGCTCATGTCAGGCTCCGGTCTGGTTCTGGGTTGGATCGAGGTCGACCGGCTCGGTGTCGACCACGACGTCACCATCGACGTTGCGCACCACGAACACCGGCACGGGCCGCGTCGCAGGAAAGGTCTGGGGTTCACCCGACTCGAGGCTGAATGCGCTGCCGTGCTTCCAGCACTCGATCTCCTTCGAGTCGCACAGCACCTCGCCCTCGCTGAGCGAGACGTCTGCGTGGCTGCAGGTGTCGCCGATGGCGTACAGGTCGTCGCCGATGCGCACCACAGCGACCGGGATGCCGTTCACGTCGAACTTCTGCGCAGAGTTCGGCGCGAGGTCGTCGAAGCGACAGACGGTGACACCGCTCGACGACATCGCGCTCACGAGGTCCTCCGCTGGAGCTTGGCGCTCACCTGCTCGCGGAGTTGGGCCGCGAGGGGTCCGACCGGCAGCTGCTCGAGCACCTCGTCGAAGAAGCCGAGGACGACGAGACGTTCGGCGATCTCGGGCGGGATGCCGCGGCTCTCGAGATAGAACCGCTGTTCCTCGTCGATCGGCCCGACCGTGCTCGCATGGCTGCACTTCACGTCGTTGGTCTCGATGTCGAGGTTGGGCACGCTCTCGGCCCACGCGCCAGAGCTGAGGGTGAGGTTCCGGTTGGTCTGGAAGGCCTGCGAACCCTTGGCGTTGTGGCGGATCTTGATCAGACCGGTGTACACGCTCTTCGCATGGTCCTGCACTGCGCCCTTGAACAGCAGGTCGCTGTGTGTCTTGGGCGCCGCGTGGTCCTGCAGCGTGCGGAAGTCGTGCATCTGGTGGTCATCGGCGTAGTACAGCGCGATCTGGCGGGTGCTCGCTCCCTGACCGGTCACGCGGGCCTCGGTGCGCACCCGGGCGTAATCGCCACCCAGCGCAACCGTTGCCAGCAACGTGTTCGAGTCGCGCGCCCCCAGCGCTCGCTGGTGGCCGAGGTGCCAGGTGGACGAGCCGAGCATGTTCACGCCGAGGTACTTGAGCCGGCCCGCAGTGGCTACGTCGACCTCGAGGCGAGGCACGCACAACGCGACAAGGCCATCTGGTGACACGAATTGCTCGACCACGGTGAGTTCGCTGTCCTCGGCGACGTCGATGATCAGTCGCGGGAACACGGCCTGGCCGGCGGTGCCGAGCCGGTGGGTGATCACGACCGGCTGCTCGATCGCCGTGCCCCGCGGCACGGAGACCACGACTGCGTCCATGAACGCCCGGTTCAGCTCGTGGAACAGGTCGACAGCGTCCTCGAGGTCGGGACGGTCACCGAGTTCGGCGCCCTGCACCACATGCACGCCCGCCGGTGCATCGACAGTGGTGTCGGCTCGGCCGGGCGCGAACGACGCGAGGTCGAGCTCACCGATGCGGCTGTAGCGCCACACCTCTTCCTCGGCGGACGGCATGGCAGCGGCGGCGGCACGCTCGGCAGCAGCGAGGCGGCGGTCGAGATCGGGCGGTGCGGACGCGCGAACGGCATCGGGAGAGAACGCAGGCACGGGGAAATACTACTGTCTGGATAGGAGAAATTCCCCGGTCCGATCGGCTCGAGCGATCAGCCACAGCCGGGGCCACAGCCGTCTGCCGAGCGCTGAAGGGCTCCCAATCGGGTTCGGCTTGGTTCCGGCCCGGGTTCAGTCGCGGCGCTTGAAGAAGCGCCGGAGGCCCTTGCGCTGCCCTGTTCGCTGCTCCGCTTCGACCTCGGCCATCACCTGGGCACCGATCGCGTTCAGGTGGTTCTCCGCCTCGTCGAGCACCGCTGCAGCGGTGCCGTCATCGAGGCCCGGCGGTTCGACGGGCGTCTTGGGCGGCACGACCGTGCCGTAGGTCCAGCCGGCATCCATCCGCCGTTCGTACTTCGGGCAGTTCTCGGGACACCGCCACGGCGCATCCGGCGCCAGGTCGAGGTTGCATTTCCGGACGGTCTCACCGTTCGGGTAGGTGCGGCTCTCGAAGTTCTTGCACTCCTGACGCATCGGCATCCGACAAGTCTGCCAAGTCGCCGGGCCCAACGGTGCTCGCGCGGAGGTGAAAGCCAGGTGAGAACCGCTGGTCAGACACCGAGCTCTGCGGCGCGGGCCAGCACTCGCTCGCGCTCGGCACCGATGGTGGTGGAGTCACCGTGACCTGTGTGCACGACGGTGGGGTCGGGCAGCCGCAGCAGGGTGTCGCGGATGCTGCGGAGGATGGTCGGTTCATCACTGAAGCTGCGCCCGGTGGCCCCCGGTCCGCCGCAGAACAGGGTGTCGCCGCTGAACAGCACCCCGGAGGCCGTGTCGAGCAAGCAGCAGCAGCCCGGCGAGTGACCCGGCGTGTGGAGCACGCCGAGCTCGTGGCCACCGACGCCGATGACCGCGCCCGGCTCGAGATCGCGGTCGGGTGACTCGCCCGGCCACACCGCATCCCACAGCATCCGGTCGGCTGGGTGGAGCACGATCGGGGCATCGACGGCTTCCCGCAGCGGCACCGCCGCATTGATGTGGTCGTTGTGACCATGTGTGAGCACGATCGCGCGCACGCGCCTGGCGTTGATCGCGGCAACGATCGCCGAGGCGTCGTGCGCTGCGTCGAGGACGATCACCTCGCGGTCGTCGCCCACCAACCAGATGTTGTTGGTGACCTGCCACTCGCCCCCGTCGAGGGCGAAGATCCCATCCGTCGTGACCAACTCGATCGTCATGCGATCGAAGCTATCGGACACGCTGCGCGCGGACCCGCCGCGTCAGCCGACGCTGCCTTCCATCTGCAGCTCGATCAGACGGCTCCACTCGACCGCGTACTCCATCGGCAGCGTGCGCGTGATCGGCTCGATGAAACCGTTCACCACCATGCCCATCGCCTGCTCCTGCGACAGGCCGCGGCTCATGAGGTAGAAGAGTTGCTCGTCGGCGATCTTCGACACCGTGGCTTCGTGGCCGATCTGCGCATCGCGCTCACCCACCTCCATGTACGGCAGGGTGCGACTCTCGCTCTGCTCGTCGAGGATGAGCGCATCGCACTGCACATGGCTCTTGCAGCCGTATGCGCCCTCGTCGACACGCACCAGACCGCGGTAGGTGGTGATGCCACCATCCTTGCTGATGCTCTTCGACACGATCTTCGACGTGGTCTCGGGGGCGGCGTGCACCATCTTGGCGCCCGCGTCCTGATGCTGGCCGGGGCCCGCGTAGGCGACCGACAGCACTTCACCGGTTGCCTTCGGGCCCACGAGGTACACCGACGGATACTTCATCGTGAGCTTCGAACCGATGTTGCCGTCGATCCACTCCATGTGACCGCACTCCTCGACCCGCGCCCGCTTGGTGACGAGGTTGTAGACGTTCGGCGACCAGTTCTGGATCGTGGTGTACGTGACGCGGGCGTGGGGCTTCACGACGATCTCGACGACCGCTGAGTGCAGCGAGTCCTTGGTGTACACCGGGGCCGAGCACCCTTCGATGTAATGCACCTGCGAACCCTCGTCGGCGATGATCAGCGTGCGCTCGAACTGGCCTGCGTTCTCGGAGTTGATGCGGAAGTAGGCCTGCAACGGCATCTCGCACTCGACACCCGGCGGGACGTAGATGAACGAGCCGCCGCTCCACACCGCGGTGTTCAGCGCTGCGAACTTGTTGTCGGCCGCCGGGATGACGGAGCCGAAGTACTGCTTCACCAGATCGGGGTACTCACGCAGAGCCGTGTCCATGTCGCAGAAGAGGATCCCCTGCGCCTCGAGGTCTTCGCGATTGCGGTGGAACACCACTTCGCTCTCGTACTGCGCGGTGACGCCGGCGAGGTACTTGCGCTCGGCCTCGGGGATGCCGAGCTTTTCGTAGGTGGCCTTCATCTGCTCGGGCAGATCGTCCCACTCACTGACCTGATCGGTGGCGGGCTTGAGGTAGTAGAAGATGTCCTGGAAGTCGATGTCGGGCATGTTCGTGGCGAACCACGGCGCCATCGGCTTGCGATCGAACATCCGCAGGCTGCGCTGGCGCTGTGCGGTCATCCACGTCGGCTCACCCTTCCACCAGGAGATCTGGTCGACGACGCCGGGGTTCAAGCCCTTCTTCGGAGCGAACGCGTATTCGACGTCGTCACTCCATCCGAGGTTGTACTTGCTGAGGTCGAGATCGAACGAGGTCACGATCGGCTCCCTTGCTGGTCGGGCTGGTCGGGCCGCTCTGGCAGGCCGGCCTGATGGGACGGGTGGAGGACGTGCGGGGGAATTAGCACTACGGCCATAGTAACAATTCGGACGGCGGCGTCCACCCCGAGGCGCGGATCCTCGGCCCGGGGTACCGCCGGGCATCCTGCGAGCGGGGCGCGACCGGCCCGATACCGCGTAACCTGTGGCCCGTGGAACTCGACCGTGCCGCCGCCGACCGGGTGCTCCGCCGAGCGAGCGACATGTCGGCCACGCACCCGCCGACGACAGCCGCGCCCGGGCAGATGACCGAACAGGTGTTGATCGAGGCCGCGGCAGAAGCCGGTATCGACCCCGACGCCGTGCGGATGTCACTCGCCGTCGAACGCCTCGGCTCGCTCCCGGACCGCCGCCGCCTCGACGGCACGGTCGGGCCGCGTCAGGTGGCCGTCGACCGGGCCGTCGCGCTCGATGTCGACACCCTGCTCGGCCGGATCGACGATCTGCTGCAGCGACAACACGGCCTCCGACGCGTGCGCAGCGGGGGCGAATGGGGCGAGTGGCGCAAGCGGACCGATGCGATGGGCACGATGCAACGCCTGGCTCGCACCGGCTCTGGTTCGGCCAACCTCCGCAAGCTCGGCCGAGTGGAAGCCCGCACCAGCGTCATCGATCACGGCCGCACACTGGTGCGGCTGGTCGCCGACCGCACCCCGCAGCGCAACGAAGCACTGGCCGGCGGGGCGACGATCGGTGGCCTCGGCCTTGCTGCTACCGGCACGCTCGCCGTGATGATGACACCGCTGATCGCCGTCGCGGCCCCCATTGCGGTGGTGGCCGGTGCGGCGACGGCCCGCACTGGCCGCAAACAACACAGCGATCTGCTGTCCGATCTGGAGATGTTGCTCGACACCGTCGAGCGTGGAGCGCGCCCTGTCACCCTCACCGATGACGTGCGTCGGGTACTGCGCCAGCTCCGATCCTGACGTCGGCGGACGCTGCACCGGCAGCAGCGCCATCAGCGCCATCAGCGCCGCGGATCAGCCGACGGCCTCGACCCGGATGTCGGTGAGCTCGTTCGGTGCCACGACGGTGCGCAGGAGCCCGTCAACGGAGTGATCAGTCGGTCGTGGTGGCGTCGCCGTCGGCGCGGGTGCTCGCCCATCCCGAGCCATCCGTCGCCCTCACGCTGCGGAGGTCGAGCGCACCTCCACAGGCGTCGCAGACCACCGTGGGCGTGGCGACATGACCGCACTCGTGCACCAGGTCGATCGGCTTGCCGAGCGGCGACGCCCACTTGTCGCCCCACGCCATGAGCGCGGCGATGACCGGGAACAGGTCGCGCCCTTTGTCGGTGAGCCGGTACTCGAAGCGTTCCGGGTGGTCCTGATACTTCACCCGGTCGACGATGCCGTGTTCGACGAGTGTGCCGAGGCGGTCGCTGAGGATGTTGCGAGCGATGCCGAGGTCGCCCTGGATGGCTTCGAAGCGACGCTGCCCGAACATCAGATTGCGCACGATCAGCAGCGTCCACCACTCACCGACCACCTCGAGGGCCTGGGCCACCGAGCAGTTCAGGTGCGCCACACTGGTCCGTTTCATCACGCTCAGACTAACCAGCCCACACCACCGGCCTGCTGTACGCCTGCGTCCAGATCGGGCGGCGCTCGGCCGGGTTCAGGCCGCGCTGACGCGTTCCATCTCGATGAAGATGCACTCGCCCGGGCACGCGAGCGCGGCGTCGATCACCGATTGCTCGGCCCGCACGGGCACCCAAGCGAGGCTGCCCGACCCGCCCGGATCGTTGAGCGCCGCGCCGTCCTCGGCGACATAGGCGATGCCGTCCTCGAGTTGCACGAAGACATCGGGTGCGTGGTCGAGGCACAGACCGTCGCCGGTACAGAGGTCCTGGTCGATCCAAACACGCATCGCCGGGAGAGTACCCAGCGTCGGGCAGGTCGTCATCCGGGACGACAGACGACACATGTCGTTTCGTTCTTGTCGTTACGCTCTCCTCGTGCCCGACGAGTCCACCGCTCCGGTCCTGTCCCCGCCGATCGCCAAGCAGGTGCCACACACCTGGAGTCGGCCCACCGGTGACGTCGCCGACCCATGGGCTTGGCTGCGCGACCGCGACGACCCCGACACCGTCGCCTATCTCGGGGCCGAGAACGCATACGCCCAGGCGTGGCTCGCCTCGCACGAGCAGACCGTGCAGACCGTGTTCGACGAGATCAAATCGCGCGTGCAGGAGACCGACGTCGCGGTACCGGTGCGCAAGGGCGACTGGTGGTACACGGCGCGCACCGTCGAAGGCCTCGACTACGCCATCCACTGCCGTGGCACCAGCCGTGACACAGCTGGGGAGTTCGTGCTGCTCGACGAGAACGTCGAGGCCGCCGGGCTCGACTACTTCTCGCTCGGGCTGTTCGAGATCCGCCCCGACCACTCGTTGGCAGCGTGGAGCAGCGACGTCGATGGCAGCGAGCTGTTCACGGTGCGCTTCCGCGACCTCGCCACCGGTGCCGACCTCCCTGATCGCCTCGAGGGCACGTCGGCGTGGGGAGGCGCTGCCTGGACGCTCGACGGCAGCGAGTTCTTCTACATGATGCCCGACGAGATGATGCGCCCGTTCCAGGTGTGGCGGCACACGATGGGCACAGCCCAGGCCGACGACGTGCTCGTGCTGCACGAGACCGACGAGCGCTTCTACCTCGGCATCGACCTGTGCCGCAGCGAACGGTGGATCGTGCTCGAGTCGGCGAGCAAGACGACATCGGAGGCCTGGCTGCTGCGCTCGGATCGACCGCACGACGAGCTCCTCCGGGTACGCGGCCGCACCGACGGTCTCGAGTACTCGATCGACCACTGGGGCAACCGCTTCGTCGTGCTCACCAACCTCGACGCCGAGGACTTCCGCGTGATGACTGCGCCGGAAGACGATCCGGGCACATGGACCGAGTTGCTCCCGCACGTGCCGGGCCAGCGGATCATCGGGATCGAGCCCTTCGCCACGCACCTGGTCGTGCACGAGTGGTCGCACGCGCAGCAGCGCATCCGCATCGTGCGTAGCGACGGCGACGGCGACGGCGACGGCGACGCAGTGCAGGCCCTCGACCTCGGCGACGAGCCACACGAGCTCGAGCTCGACGCCAACCCCGAGTGGCACACCACCACACTGCGATACGGGTACCAGTCGTTCACCATGCCGGCGTCGGTGTTCGCACTCGACCTCGCGTCGGGCGAACGGACGCTGCTCAAGCAGACCCCCACCCCCAACGTCGACCTCACCCGGTACGAGGCGAGCCGGGAGTGGGCCACCGCACCCGACGGCACACTCGTGCCGGTCGACGTCGTGCGTCGGCGCGGCGCTGTCGCAGACGGCACGGCGCCATGTCTCGTCTATGGCTACGGCAGCTATGAAGCGTCGATGCCACCCTGGTTCAGCGTGGCCAGGTTGTCGTTGCTCGATCGAGGATGGACCTGGGCGCTGGTGCACCCGCGAGGCGGTGGCGAGCTGGGACGCCGCTGGTACACCGACGGCAAGTTGCTGAACAAGCGCAACACCTTCACCGACACGATCGCGTGTGTCGAGCACGTGCGCGATCTCGGATGGGCGGCTGCGGACCGCATCGTGCTGCGCGGCGGCAGCGCCGGCGGCCTGCTCGTCGGCGCCTGCATGACGCTGCGTCCCGACCTGTTCCGCGCCGTGCTCGCCGAGGTGCCCTTCGTCGACGTGGTCACCACGATGAGCGATCCATCTCTCCCCCTCACCATCACCGAGTGGGAGGAGTGGGGCGACCCGCGCGACGAGCCGTTCGCGAGCTACATGCTCGGCTACTCGCCCTACGACAACGCCGTCGCCGGCACCTACCCGGCGCTGTTGATCACCGCCGGGCTCAACGACCCACGCGTCAGCTTCCACGAACCGGCGAAGTGGTGCGCAAAGTTGCGCTCGCTACGAACCGACGACGCTCCCCAGCTGCTGCGCACCGAGATGGGTGCGGGCCACGGCGGGCCGAGCGGCCGCTACGAACGCTGGCGCGACGAGGCGATCGTGCTCACGTTCGCCATGGCCGTCACCGCCTGAACCCCCCTCGGCATCAGGGCCCGGCATCAGGGTCGGGGCTCAGGGGCCGGGGCTCAGACGAACACTGCAGCGGCGACGGCCAAGGCGAGGAA
>Ga0105046_10008084_pt1 | contig 16540 bp, 13 predicted proteins | sample MAT03_FD_78385 | JGI IMG/M metagenome (GOLD analysis project Ga0105046, IMG submission 78385) | Freshwater microbial communities from Lake Fryxell liftoff mats and glacier meltwater in Antarctica - MAT-03 (megahit assembly) | ecosystem: Environmental > Aquatic > Freshwater > Ice > Liftoff...
ATCTCTTATTTTAAACGCCCCAATATCCAGATTGCCGAAAAAATTGACCGAATCAAAGATCTTTGCATCGAAAGTAAGGTAGGTATAATTCTCATTTTCAATATTTTTAAGTTCTTCTGATTTATTCAGTTCATAGCAGTTTTCTGAGTTGTTCAGAAACGATTCATAACTAAGCGTAATTGGTTTTGCAAGAACGCCATACGTTAGAGTGACATTGCTTTTTGCCGGTATAAAAAGCATTTCGCCGGCTTGCACAATGTCATCCAGCAAGTCTAATCGGATAGCACCTTTGTTTACCAGTACCAATGTATTTTCAACGTCTCTTACATTGTCCATCCGGAATGGCTTGATAATTTTAACGTTTCGGCATTTTGCATACTTTACGTTTAATGACTCAATAATTTTATTGTAATCTTCCATGTTTGATCTGGTTGTTTTCTTTTTCTATTTTAAAATTTCCCGGCCAATAACCAATTTCTGAATCTCAGAAGTTCCTTCATATATCTGCGTAATTTTTGCATCCCGCATCATTCTTTCAACATGGTATTCTTTTACATATCCAAATCCTCCATGGACCTGGATTGCCTCCACGGTGGTTTCCATGGCTACCTGTGAAGCGAATAATTTTGCCATTGCAGCTGCTTTAACAAAGTCCTGTTTTTGATCTTTCAGAAGAGCTGCCTGCCAAACCAAAAGGCGGGCCGCGTCAATTTTTGTGGCCATTTCTGCCAGTTTAAACTGTATTGCCTGGTGTTGTGAAATGGGTTTTCCAAATGATTTTCGTTCTTTGGAGTATTTTAGTGCGAGTTCATAAGCCCCTGATGCGATGCCCAACGCCTGTGCCGCAATTCCAATGCGTCCACCATTCAAAACACTCATCGCAAACCGGAAACCGAACCCATCGTCCCCAATCCGATTCTCTTTCGGAACCTTCACATCTGTAAACATGAGGGAGTGTGTATCTGATCCCCGGATTCCGAGTTTGTCTTCCTTTTTTCCAACCTGAAAACCCGGCATTTCTTTCTCAATAATGAGACAATTAATGCCTTTGTGCTTCAATTCCGGATGAGTTTGGGCCATAACCAAAAAGACAGATCCTGAATTTCCATTAGTGATCCAGTTTTTTGTTCCATTCAAAAGATAGTGGTCTCCTTTATCTTCGGCAGTGGTTCTTTGTGAGGTTGCGTCCGAACCGGCTTCTGGTTCGGACAAACAGAAACCTCCATGAATTTTACCGGATGCAAGTGGCTTGAGATATTTCTGTTTCTGCTCTTCCGTTCCATATTTTTCTAAGCCCCAACAAACGAGCGAATTATTGACAGACATCACAACCGATGCTGATGCATCTATTTTAGAAATCTCTTCCATGGCTAAAACGTATGAAACTGTATCCATTCCGCCTCCACTATAGTCGGGTGAGGTCATCATTCCCATAAATCCAAATTGACCCATTTTTTTAACCTGTTCATAGGGAAATTTCTGGAGATCATCCCTCTCAATTACACCTGGCAAAAGTTCATTAATGGCAAAATCTCTTGCAGCATCCCGAACAGCAATCTGCTCTTCCGTTAGTTCAAAATTCATTCCTCTTTAAATTTGTGTTGCTTAATTAAAATTGGTGTTTTTCTAAGATTTTCTAATAACCACAAATTTATAACTTTTGTTGAATTAAATGGATATAAATAAGAAAGCCCTTTCGAAATTTTGATTCAAAAGGGCTTTTTGTTGTGTTTATTGATGAATATCAATCGTCGCCCCTTCTTCCCATAAGAAGGCTTGCATAGTACAATAGAGTTGCAAGCGATCCCAATGCTGCTACTACATAGGTCATAGCGGCCCACTGTAAAGCGTCTTTAGAAAGAGCATATTCTGACGAAGTTACAACTCCTTTTGTTGAAATGAATTTAAGACCACGAGCCGAAGCATCAAATTCAACGGGGAGGGTAATAAAACTAAAAACAGTAGTGAAAGCAAATAATCCAACACCCAGCATAAGTGGTAATGGAGTAGTCTCCATTACAAGGATTCCAATAAGTATGAGAATGGAAAGATAGCGGCTCGTTACACTAAGCATAGGCACCATTGCTGACCGGAAATTTAACCAGGTGTAGGCGACAGAATGTTGCACAGCATGGCCAACTTCGTGTGCAGCAACGGCTACCGCAGCGGCATTTCGCCCATAAAATACTTCGTTACTCAGGTTCACGGTTTTATCAGATGGATTGTAGTGGTCAGTAAGTTGCCCATCCACACTAATCACTTTTACATCAAATATGCCGTTGTCGCGGAGCATCATTTCTGCGACTTCTTTTCCTGAGAGATTCGACTTAAGCGGCGTTTGAGAATACTTAGTGAATTTTGATTTTAATACCCAGGAAACGCCTGAGCTTGCAATAAATATGATAATGAACAGAGCAAACATGATTGGTTTTTGTTTAAGATGTACCTGAAATTCTTTTGATCAGATTTGTGGTCGAAAATCCATCAACCATCGGAATCGTTTCAACTTTTCCACCACGACTCATTACAAAATCTGCGCCTACGATGTTTTTAACAGTGTAATCACTTCCCTTTGTCAAAATGTCAGGCTTAAGTAGCTCGATCAGGTTTTTCGGAGTTTCCTCTCCAAAGAAAACAACCAGATCCACGAAACCCATCGAGGCCAGAACCCGACTTCGGGATTGTTCATTGCTTACCGGCCGAAAAGGCCCTTTTATATCGGAAACGGATTTGTCTGTATTGATGCCAACCACCAGGAAGTCGCCCAGGTTCCTTGCCTTTTCAAGGTAATCCACATGGCCTAGGTGGACAAGGTCGAAGCACCCATTGGTGAACACAACCTTTTTTCCTGTTTTCTGAATCTCTTCTATCGTTTTAACCGCTTGGTCCCAGGACACAATTTTATTTTCGGATGCAAACATATCAGGCTTCTTTTATCTTTTGGCTGGCACGGATCACCGAGATAAGATAGCTTCCTCCTCCAACAGCAAGGATGAAAAAGACCTGACTCCAATACATCATGGATGCCGCTGTTAGAGACATGTCTGGTTCTTTGTTATACAATTCAACTAATGCAGCACTTACAAATAAAGGGAATGGTGCCACAGCTCCGGGAACAGGAACTACAATTGCAGCACTGCCGATGATGAGCAACATAAATGCTGCTTTCACTCCCAAATCATGGGTGAAGTCGAACATGTACAAACTGAAATAGGTTGACATATAGTAGCTTCCCCAAATAAGAAACGTATATAAAAAAAACAAAGCTGGATTTTTCATGCGTGTGGCACTGAGTAAGCCTTCCAGTAATCCTTTTATAAAATCCATAATTTTGGCAATGACAGGTATCCGTGAAAGAGGTTTTCTGAAAATGTATCCCAATCCTAAAACCAACAATCCAATTGCCAACAAAATAAATTTCAGGTTTGGATTTGAGGTGCCTGTACTACTGAATTTTGCCTGTTGAGCAGCAAGGAAATGACTTAGTGTTTCATACTCCAGTCCAAAAGCAACCAGAGCAATAAGAACCAGCATCACGAAATCAAATCCTCTCTCCGCAATAACGGTTCCAATGGAAGTCTGGAGTGGAATTTTTTCAGAAGTAATCAGGATCGTACACCTCGAAACTTCACCTGCTCTGGGAATGAGTTGATTAACAAAATAGCCGGACATTACAGCCAGAAAGCTGTTTTGTACGCTGGGCTTATAACCGACTGGTGCAAAAAGCATATTCCATCGCAATGCCCTGAACAAGTGAGAGGAAATAGCGGAAACAAACGTTGCCAGAATGGCCCAGATATGCGCTTTTTGCATATCTACCTGCATTTTTCCAAAATCAATGTCTTTATATGTGAAATAGAGAAGTGCGCCAGCCAATCCAATTGGCAGTAGGGATCCGATTATTTTTTTCATCTTGTTATTTCGGTCGCAAAGAAAAGAATAGTAAGCCAATGGCAAGTTGGAATTCATTCCAGAAGCTGAATTCTAATGATTTCATTCCTTTATTTTTCGAAGGGAAAAAGTGATTGTGGAAATACAAAAAGCTTTAATTCACAACCGAAATCCAGCTTGAGAACCGCTTGTTTTTAAAATTCAATCCATAAAAGAAAATACCTTCCTCTTCTTTTGCTGGTTTCCATTGAAAGTTTTTATCCTCTGAGAAAAAGATCCTTTTCCCCCAGCGATTATAGATCTCCACATAATCAAACTTATTGGCACAACTTTCCCGGACAAGAATATTTTCCAAAGAGAAATAATCATTCTTCCCGTCTTCATTGGAAGTGATGAGATTAGGAAGTGGTCCAAGGCTGTCTTTTTCGTAAATCAGAGTGAAATTGTATTCCAGACTGTCCCTGTAATTGTATCCGCAAAAGAGACTATTGGCTACAAACCGAACGGAATAATTTCCGGTATTGCCACCACAAAGAGCACTGAATGAAAAGTTTTCAGCATATTCACCGATACCGATTCCACCACGAAAAGAGAAACCTGGTTGTGTTTTCAATGTACCGTTTGCCGATAATTGAATCTGCCTGGAAGCGTTTACTTTACCTGTCAATAAAAAGTTAAGGCTCTCTTCTTCTTTAAGAATGATAGGAGTATGCCCGTCAAACGAACTCGACAAATTGATTTCAAGTGTTCTGGGAATGATCCGCACATAAAGCACAAGAGTATCGTATTTTTTGTCTCCACAAACATCAGACTCTACTATCGAAGTCATTTTAAGAGGTTGGTTATCCGGAAATGCACAAATCTCCGGCCATGCGAAATTCGAATTCAGAGTTCCTTTTCCTGTACCTGAAGGAAGGAACAGTTTTGTACCTGTAACCAAATTGCCTTGAGAATCTTCCAATGTGGAGAAAACGATTAATGTTGCCGCCTGAGACTGGATGGCTTTGATGGGTACATTTATCGATCCGGTTTGTAAAACTACGATGGTATCGGGTTGAGTGTCTGTCGTTTGAATCGAAGGTGGAAATGCAGGTCCTGGTCTGACCACTAAATTGAGATACAGGCTATCGGATTTAGGAACACTGCATCCGTTGTCTGTTGCTACAATTAAAACTCTCCAAGGATTTTCGACTGTAGAAAATGAACATGCAGGAATGCAAAAACTGGAAAAAACCGAATCGCTTTTGGTTCCAATAAAAAGATTTTTCAGGTCACTCAATGAAGAAGGAGCATTTGGCGAAATTGGGATAAGTTGAAGACGAATAGGCTCATTTCGTTGAAGATCCACAAGGCCAATTGGTTTGCAGGTTTCTTTTGAACCTCCAGTTATATACAAAGTGTCTTCATCCGCTAAAGAACCACCGCTTTGTTCTGAACGGATAATGATGTCAGGTTTTGTATTTATCGGGCAGTCAACCACCTGAATTTGCATTTCCCTCCGTACTTCACCTATCTTGATTCCATTTCTGAATTCTTCACATTTCACCGAAAATACAAAAAGTCCTACCAGAGTTGCCCGGCATTTAAGTAAGCCTGTGGTTTGGTTAACTGTAAGTCCTGGGTTTCCTTTCAGTGGATTGGTAGCGTTGAAACCAAAATTCCATAATACGGGATCGTAAGGGCCTGGAATGGCAGGAGTACCGGCAGGAATAGTAGGTGTAGAATTGCCTTTCAAAGGGTTTGTTAATGAGTATATTAATTGATCTCCGTCCGGATCGGTTGCCCCAAATGGAAGTTCGAAAAACTCACCAAAACAAGGATAGTCGGATCTGATAACGTCAAAAACAGGTGAATTATTAATAAATGGAATGTTGTTTCTAATCACTGGAGGGAATTCCATATAGAATACCTGCCCGGTTGCTTCGGGTAGCATTATATTGGAAATTATGTTATTCCTGCAGCATCGTTCCCAAATAATATAATATCCCGATGAAGAACTAAACCGGTTGAATCCCATTTGGATGTTGTTGGCATACTGTAATACCTGGGTTTTGAGATTCACCTTTGCTCCACATGCCGGATTGGTGAACGGTAAAAATCGGTTACTATCCACCAAAGTCATATACAGTGAATCTATGAGCCGGTTATCCGATTTCCTGAAAATATAGCACTTTGCTTCTGAGTCTTTAGCCGCCAGATTTCCATTCAGATAATCGAAGTATAATGTAAGTGTAAACCGATAGGTATTTTGACCGACAACACGATATGAAAAACCGCCGCCCACGATGTGTGTAGCATTGGCTGTAAAAATCCCTGGAACAAGAAAGAAACTAAGTAATATGAAGATTTTCATTCGCGAAAGAAAATGCGTTTTACACGATGACCTATCCCGGTGAGGATCTCATAAGGAATCGTTTCAGCAGCTGCCGCAAGTTGCAAAAGGGATTCCGCATCGTCAAATATGATCACATCATCTCCTTCCTTTGCCGTGGTGTCTGTAACATCAATCATGGTCATATCCATACAAACATTTCCAACCACCGGAGCCAGAGTATTGCCATTGATTTTTAATTTGACCTTCCCTTGAGAGAAATCACGGCGGAAACCATCCGAATATCCGATTGAAACGGTGGCTATCCGGCTATCACGTTTCAGGATTGTTTTCCTTCCATATCCAACGGATTCACCCGCTTTCAAATTCTTTATTTGTGAAATGGTGGTTTTTAAACACGATACAGGCCTTAACTGGTTCTGATACCAGGAATTAACTTCTATCCCATACAAACCTATTCCAAGTCGAACCATATCATGCTGCGCTTCAGGAAACCGGAGTATTCCAGCTGAGTTAAGTATATGCTTTTGAAAGGTTTGGCCTGTCTGGCTTTCTAAAAGCAGGCAACATTCTTCGAAACGCAAAATCTGAATGCGACTATACTCGTTTAGATCCTCGTCATCGGCACCAGCTAAATGACTGAATACAGTGGCAATTTTTATTTCAGGAGTGGATATAAGTTGAGTGGATAATTGGGTTACTTCATTTGGAAGAAAGCCCAATCGGTGCATACCCGTATCAATTTTGATGTGAATGGGTGGCCAGGAAATGGAATTTACGGATCGGCAGTATTTAATGAATGCATTTAAAATGTGGAAGTTGTATATCTCAGGTTCCAGAGAATTGGCAAGCAATGCTGGGATCGCATCTTCGGTTGGATTCATCACCATAATCGGTGTTGTAATTCCAGCTTCCCTAAGTTTAACGCCCTCGTCGGTGTAAGCCACTGCCAGATAGCGAACGTTATGAAATTCAAGTATTCGGGCTACTTCCTCGTCGCCACTTCCGTAACCCAATGCTTTAACCATTGCCATGATGCCCGTATTATGAGAAAGCTGGCTTTTGTAAAAGTTCAGATTATGAACCATGGCATCCAGGTTAATTTCCAAACGGGTGCCGTGTATTTTTGTCTGCCAGGCTTTTACCAATTCTTCCAATCCAAACTTGCGGGCACCCTTAAAAATCAAAATGCTGTTCTCAAACATTTGAATAGAAACGTGCTTTTTCAGTTCATGAATACTGGAAAAGTTTCTGGCATGTAGATTTGCCTGGAAGGGATGATCTGAAAATTGATTCCCAATCGTGATGATCCGGTTTATCCGGTAATTCTCCAGGAGTTTCGAAATTTTACCCCTGGTTAATTTTTCAGATTCGGTAGCCTGTTCCATATCGCTCAAGATCAGGACCAATTCCTGCCCTCCTTTTTGTTGAAGAATAGCAAACTGAAGTGCGGCCTCTAAACCCGTAAGGTCGTTGGTGTACGAATCATCAATAAGCACGTTATTATTGATTCCTTCCTTGAGACTAAGTCTCATTTCCGGCTGATTTATAAGGTGTAAGCGGTTTTGGAGAATACCTGGTTGAATTTGCAGATACATCGCCATTGCCAAGGCATTTCCAAGATTTTCCATCGAGGCTTCATCCCGAAATGGAAGAAAAAAGGGATGGCTGGTTCCATTCCAGATCAATTGAAATGCGCCATCCTGGTCTTGCTTTCCCCATGACCAGGTAGAGAAATTGGTTTTAGGCAAAACCTCAGATAGAAGTAGAGCGTGTTTGTTTTTCAATCCTTCCGGCAAAATCAGAAAATCAACATCTTCAAAAAGAGAGAGTTTTTCTTTAAATTTTTCTTCCGAAGAATGGAAACCTTCGTTGTGGGCCGTGCCCAGATTCGTGAGAATGGCCAGGTTGGGTTGGATCATGGATCTCAATTTGTCCATTTCTCCAGGCATCGAAATGCCGGCTTCAAAAATAGCGAAGTCATGACTTGCAGCCAGATTCCAGACAGAAATAGCAACACCCAGTTGGGAATTATAGCTTTTCGGGCTTTTGCAGACAAAGCGATCGGGTCCGATTAATTGTGTGAGCCATTCTTTCACAATGGTTTTTCCGTTGCTTCCTGTAATTCCTATGACAGGAATTTGAAATTGCGAACGGTGCCACATGGCGACTTTTTGTAAAGTGTCCAACACATTTTCAACTAAAAGCCAGTTTTGATGGCCTTTTTCTGAAAGCCATTTCGCACATGCAGGATCAGAAATTACCCATTGCTGTACTCCTTTTTCTGCCGCAAATGGAATGAATGAATGCCCATCCATTCGGGTTGAAGTAATTGCAAAAAATATACCTCCAAAGCCATTGATAATCAAACGACTGTCGTACAGCAATTGAAGAACAGGATAATCTGGCTGAGCGGCCTCAGAGGAAATAAATTGGATGTTATTTCTTACGTCAGTAAAGGAAATCATTCTCCTTAATAAAGATTTTATTGGCAAGATGGTTTTCAAATTCTGTTTCAAACAGGATTTTTTTTCAATTTGCTGTCCAGAATTATTGATTTGAGAAACGAATTAGAACTAGACCCTCCTGAAAAGACCTCAGTATTAAAGCTGAAAAACTTTTCATTGTCATTTGGTACGCAGATTTTCAAGGCTTTGGGTGATGAATCCAGACTAAGAATATTAAATCTGATGTTTTATAAGGAAGAGCTTACCATTTCAGATCTGGAGTTGATTCTGGATTTTACGCAAACAAAAACGGCCAGATTGATGGGAATTTTAAAAAATGCAGGTCTGGTTCAAAGTAAAAGGAAGGACCATTGGGTTTTTTACCGGATCAAATACGAAGCAAGTGAACTATTAAGTGAATTGTTGTTATTTATGGAAAAAGACCCTAGGTTTTTGGAAGACCTGGCTTTGTGTAAAGTATTGGAAACAAATAGGGAACTGATTGTTAATAAACTGGCACTCAAGCAATACAAGCCACTTTTATAAACCTGTGACCAAACCTCAGATTATACGTGCCAAAGAAATCTCCCGATTCGTTACATTGAATCGGATAAGGGAATTATCGATTTACAATCAACCGGAATTTTTAGAATTGGTTGCTCCGGGAAAGGCATATTATGCAAGGGTAACAAATAGAGCAGGCGATGTTGCTTATTTTCCATTTTGCGGTCAAAATTTGATTTTTAAATGGAGGATATTTCTTGTTCCGTATTGCCAGCGGTTTGAACCCTTTTGTCTGGTAGGGAATCCGGATCAGGAACATTGGAAGGCTGTTTTTGCTTTTTTTCAAAATCAAACTATCCAATGCCATTGGGCTTTTGGTGAGCCGGATGCTTTTATTCTTCCCATAGATATTTCCCTTGACCGCAAAACCAACCAGTTTCTTCACTTGAATCTACCTTTTAATGCATTGATCAAAAGCTGGAAGCCAGGACGGAAAGCAGCCTTGAAAAACTCAGAGGCTTTGAAGATGGTCAAGTTGAATACCGTTGATTTTTGCGATGCATTCAATTTTGAAATGAAACAGATTCGGGGAAAAGGGTGGAGGCCCGATAAAAAGGAAGCTGATTCGATTTTGCGAATTTCAGATTCGGTTGAATTTGGTTCCTATATTTTAAGGTTTGCAGTGATGGAGGAAGACAAAGTATTAAGTCTTGTGCTTTTACTTCAATGGAATGGGCGATACCATTATTTGTTTTCAATGTCGTCCGATGATGGATTTGCCACCGATTCACTCACGCGTTTCTTTTATGAATTTCTTGATGAGAATTCCGGAAGCGAAACAACGTTTGATTTTGAAGGAAGCAGTTTACCTGGAGTACATGCATTTTTTAAAAGTCTGGGCGCTGAGGAAGAGCACTATTACCTGTTTCGTTTGTAAATGTTGTTTTTGATTCTGGCATTTAATTAACGAAACTGAAGCCCACATACGTTGATAAAAAAAGAGGTTGCCCTGGGATTTATAGTCGGTTGAAACGGATAATAAAATCGCTTCCTTCACCTCACGTATTTTCAACCGAAATACTTCCGCCCATTGATTCAATCTGGTTTTTTATGATAAACAAGCCTATTCCACGTGCATCCTGATTGCCGTGGAAAGTTCTGTGTAATTCAAATATTTTGCTTCCATGATGCTCGGGGTCAATACCAAAACCATTGTCCCTAAAAACAAGAACTACACCATTTGAGTCTTTTACTGTTTTTAATTCGATGGCCGGAGTGCGATCGGATGGCGGTACTTGATGGCATTTGTGATCAGATCCGTTCAGGAAGTGGCTGCTAAAACATTGCCCCATGGTTTTGCCATTGATTGGGCTGCACTTTCCTACGATGAAGTAAGACATGGAAATGAAGCCATCGTTATCTTTATCATCGTATTATTCTTTGTTTATTTTGTTTTGTGTGCCCAATATGAAAGCTTTATCATTCCTTTGGCAGTGGTATTGTTGCTTCCACCAGGCATATTCGGTTCCTTTTTGTTGATCAAATGTATGGGTCTGGCCAATGATATTTATGCCCAGGTAGGCTTAGTGATGTTGGTCGGTTTGTTAGGTAAAAATGCCGTTTTGATCGTAAAGTTTGCCGTCCAAAATCAAAGGCTTGGTGCAACCGTCATGGAAGCAGCCATCGAAGGAGCCAAAGTGCGATTCCGGCCGATTTTGATGACTTCCTTTGCCTTCATTGCCGGACTTATTCGGTGGTGGTTTCTCATAGTGCTGGTGCAATCGGAAACAAAACCATTGGTTCTTCTGCCCTTGGAGGTATGCTTTTCGGGACCCTATTCGGGGTTTTGATCGTGCCTGGTCTGTATTTCATCTTTGGTACCTGGGCACATGAAGAAAGATGATTAAACATGAAGATGACAGTTCTCTTACTGAGGCATATGTGCATCAATTAGACAATTTCCCTCAAACCGAAGACCACAAAGAAGATGGACATTAAAATGAATAAATACTTCAAAACCATCTGGGTAGCCTTCTTGTTAACGGGCTGCTCCATTCCCACTTTGGTCCAGAAATAGGAAGATAAAAGTGCTCCTTCCTCCTTTGGAACTTCTATGGATAGTACGAATTCGGCCAGGGTAAATTGGAAAGATTTCTTTAAAGATCCCAATCTGCTAGGCCTGATTGATACCGCTTTAAATAACAATCAGGAGCTGAATATCACGCTGCAAGAAATTGAGATTGCCAGAAATGAAGTTCAGGCACGAAAAGGAGAGTACCTGCCTTTTGTTAATTTCGGTGCAGGAATGGGTGTGGATAAGCCTGCCCGTTATATAAGCAAGGGATCGAGTGAGGCAACAACGGAAATCAAGCAGGGAAAAGCGCCAGAATAATAATTCAATCCTTTTCAGTTTGCCAGTGATATCAGGCAGACTGGAAAGGATTGTTTTTTGTGATGGGGTGAGTTAGAGGACTGATTTTTAGTTGACGAGTTAAGGACTTGATTATGCAGGGTTGATGTTTGAAAACTTCACTATTGAGTTCATCCGTTACTACTTGGACAATTCCAGGTGTACTTCGTAAAACCGAAAGTAAATTGGCTAATTCGACCTGGCTAAAGCCGGTTTTCTCACGGATGTAGAGGCTTTCTGTAAAGCATAAGAGAATTGTTTTAATGAAAATTTTGGGCCAAACGAAGTCTCCGAAAAAAACCGGCAAAATGAATTCCGGCAAATAAAAATGCCGAAATAGAGTTTGCAGGAAGAAGCCACCAGCAAAATAAAACCAACAAAAAAAAATGCCGGAAAACAAATTGTCGGAAGGTGTGACCGATAAAATTAAAATCCCGAAAAAAAATGCCGGAAAGTATATTGACTTTTGGTTGTCGAATATAAGACTTGAAGATGCCGGGATGAAGTTTGAAAACCTACATTGTTACATTATAAAATCGGTGAAGGCAATGACAGAATGAAATCTTGCATTTATTTAACCAAATATAATCCAACTAAAGCCGCCATTTGAGAAGCCCAGAACCCAACCATCCATTTGATGAGATCAACCTTTGTGTTTGCGAGATCTTCTTTTGTTGCCAGGGATTTTCAACCATCTTCAAATTTTTTCCCGACTTTGTTTTCCAATATTGTAACAAAAGCTTCAGCTTCTTTATCGCCGATTCTAGCTTTTAATAGTTCATAAAGTTGGATATCAGATACTATCATATTTCTTACTTTTTACAAAATAACGAACATACTGTTTCATTCCCTAAACCTAGAATCTTTCATTTAAAGTGTTCTTTAAGCGCATTTAAATGTCTTTCAAAGTCTCAATCGTCTACATATCCGCTGGCAAGGCTTTCGGTAAGGCCTTGTTTTAAAAAAAATAAGTTTCTGCTCATACTGTTCAACCAGACATCGTTCTGCTCTGACAACCTCTCCTTTTGAACCATAACGGCCGCAATTCACATTGTCACGAATAAACAGCTAAAAATGAAGGCTAATTGAAAAAGAATTTTGCTTTCTCATTATCTGGAGACTTTTACAAAAGTAAAGGTTTGGAACTAATTAAAACATTATTGATCAAACCAACCCCACCTCCAATCCCACTTCCTGCTCCATCGCTTTAAAAAAATCATCACTCGCACTCACGGTCAATCTTCGGCTGATGGCATCGGTTTCCATCCCTTCTTCGGTGTCGATAAACCGGAAACGAAGATTCTGGCGACCAGGGAATTTCTTCATCACATTTTCCAGGGCATCCAAATTTAGATTAGACAACTGCTCAATACGAAGCTTGATTTCCAGTCCTTTCATGAACTTATCCCTCACCTCACTCAGCAACATCATATCCGATGCATTAAACATGTATTCCGTTTCTGAGCCATACCGTAACCGGAACTCGCCCCGTACAAAAATGAAGTTTCCCTCACGGCCATACTGCTCAAACTTTAGGTAGTCTTTTCCAAATAAGGCGATCTCAAATTGCCCCGAATAGTCCAGAATCGTAAACCGGCAATAGGCATTTCCATTCTTGGCTATCTTTTGTATGCGGTTGGTAATCATACCGGCAAACCGGATTTCCTTTCCTCTTTTCGTCTCTACTTCGGCACAGGTACAGGTACAAAAAGCATCCATATCCCGACGAAATGGATCGAGTGGATGTCCGGAAATGTAAAATCCCACCACATCATATTCCCGTTTCAGGGCTTCCATGGGCGTTATTTCCTCAATCACCGGAATCTTTGGCTCTGATACTTTTTCTGAAAAACCCATGCTTCCGAACAAGGAAGTTTGGGCCGAAGAAACCTGACTCGCTTTCGCATTTCCAAACCGCACCATTTTCTCAATCAGGTTGTCTTCCCCTTCCACAAAAAAGTGGCCTCTGTGCACACCTTCCGTTTTAAATGCATCAAAAGAACCTGCTGCTGCCAGCGATTCCAGTGTCTTTTTGTTAATACTTCTTTGGCTCACCCTCTCCGCAAAATCCCAGATGGTCGAGAAGTTTCCCCGCTCTTCACGGTCTTTAACCAGCCCATCTACGGCCGCTTCTCCTACCCCTTTAATTCCTGCAAGTCCGAAACGGATCTGTCCTTCTTTATTGGGTGTAAAATCGGCAAACGATTCATTTACATCTGGTCCCAACACTTTCAATCCCATGCGGTTACACTCTTCCATGTAGAATTTCACTTTGTCGATGTTGTCTTTCTCATTGGTTAAGTTGGCCGCCATATATTCTGCCGGATAATGTGCTTTCAGCCAGGCAGTCTGGTAAGCCACAAAGGCATAACAGGTGGAGTGACTTTTATTAAAAGCATAGGCAGCAAACGCTTCCCAATCAGTCCACACTTTTTCCAGTTTGTCTTTTGGATGCCCTTTGGCAGAAGCCTTTTCCATAAACAAGGGCCGCAGTTTATCGAGGGTTTTCTTGTCCTTTTTACCCATCGCTTTCCGCAACACATCGGCATCTCCTTTGGTAAAATCCGCCAGCTTCTGGGATAGTAGCATCACCTGTTCCTGGTAGACGGTAATTCCATAGGTTTCTTCCAGGATTTCTGCCATTTCCGGCAAATCGTAACTGATGGTTTCCAGACCGTGCTTCCGTTTGATAAAGTTGGGAATGTATTCCAAAGGACCTGGCCTGTACAATGCGTTCATCGCTATCAGATCCTCAAACTTGTTGGGCTTCAGTTCCTTCATGTATTTCTGCATGCCGGCACTTTCAAATTGAAATACCCCGTTCAATTCTCCCCGTTGGAAAAGTTCATAGGTTTTTTCATCTTCCAGATCAATTTCATCAATATCAAATTCCTTCCCATAATTCTTCTTGATCAGCTTGAGGCAGTTTTTAATAATGGTCAGGGTTTTGAGACCAAGAAAGTCCATTTTAATAACCCCGGCATCTTCAATCACTTTCCCTTCGAACTGGGTAAGAAGGAATTCCGAATCTTTCGCCGTGGCAATCGGCATAAGCTCCGTAAGATCGGAAGGAGCGATGATCACCCCGGCAGCATGCACACCGGTATTCCGGACGGATCCTTCGAGAATAATGGCTTCAGCCAGAACCCTGGCCCTCGGATCGGTTTTGGAAGTGTGTATTTCACGCAACTGTGCCACCAGTGCAAGATCGTCTGCATCAAGTCCCTCCTTTTCTTTAAGACTTTTTTCGCCGTCAATCGGAGCGGTTAGCAATCGCTTCAAGTTGACGCCCAGTTTTTCCGGCACCAGTTTTGTGAGTCCAATGGCTTGATCTAAAGGCAGATCCATCACACGGGCCACATCTTTGATGGAGGTTTTAGCCGCCATCGTTCCATACGTCACAATCTGTGCAACCTGATTTTTACCGTATTTATCAACGACGTAATCCAGCACTTTCTGTCTACCGGCATCGTCGAAATCGGTATCAATATCGGGCATGGACTTCCGGTCCGGATTCAGAAATCGCTCAAACAGGAGCTTGTATTTGAGGGGGTCGATGTTGGTGATGGAAATGCAGTAAGCAACCACAGAACCCGCAGCCGAACCTCGACCCGGACCCACAAAAACGCCCAGATCCCGACCTGCCCGGATGAAATCGGCCACAATCAGGAAGTACCCGGCAAAGCCCATAGTTTTGATTGTGAACAGCTCAAAATCAAGACGTTCCCGAACTTCTTCCGTAATTTCTCCGTACCGTTTCAAAGCACCTTCATAGGTAATGTGCTTCAGGTATTCCCACTGGTCATCAAAACCGTCGGGCAAAGGAAAGTTGGGCAGAAGGATGTCTCGTTTCAGTTCCAGTTTGTCCACTTTATCCACCAAAATCTGTGTATTTTCCAATACCTGAGGCATATCGGAAAATACTTTTTCCATTTCGGCTTTGGTCTTGAAATAGAACTGGTCGTTGGGGAACTTAAACCGGCGGTTTTTTACAATGGCATCCTCGTGCACAAAATCATCGAAACCGGGTGTGCTTTGCTTTTCACCCGTGTTGATGCACAGGAGAATATCGTGGGCATTGTAATCTTTCTGGTTCGTATAGTGGCTGTCGTTGGAGCAGATCACAGGCACATTATACTTTTTACTCCACTTCAACAGGACCTTGTTCACTTCGTCCTGTTCTTTCATATTGTGGCGCTGGAGTTCGATAAAGTAGTCGTCTCCAAACAGTTTATGCCACCAGATAAATTCCGTTTCTGCCGCTTCTTCTCCTTTTTGCAGAATCATTTGTGGTACGTAAGCCCCAATGCAACAAGTGGTTGCGATGAGGCCTTCGTGGTATTTCTCCAGTAGTTTTTTGTCGATTCGGGGGTACACGCCATACTTTCCATCGATCCAGCCGAGCGAACAAAGCTTGGACAGATTTTTATAGCCTACCGCATTTTTGGCAATCAGGAGTTGGTGGTAGCGGTCGTCTTTTTCCTGTTTCGTAAATTTGCGGCGGTACATATCTTCCACCACATAAAACTCGCAACCCACAATCGGTTTTACACCCGCCTTATTGGCTTCGTTCACAAATTGAAATGCCCCGAACATATTTCCATGGTCGGTGATGGCACAAGCCAATTGGCCATCATCGGCTGCTTTTTTGAGCATATCCCCAATATTGGCGGCGCCGTCGAGCAATGAAAACTGGGTGTGGCAGTGGAGGTGAGAAAATTGAGGCATTCGAAAAAGTTAAAAGTGGAAAGTTAAAAGTGGAGAGTTAAAAGTTAAAAGTGGGTTGCATTTTCCTACCTTAATTCTTACGTTTTTAGAATGGTAAAACTACAATTTTTAGGGCATCCGGGCGGGCTATCCGCTGCAATTTTTTGTCTCGTTCCTCACCAAAAAGATTTTCGCTTCTATCCCTGATGCGGAGGAAAGATTTCATAAAAAAGTAATTTTGGCTAATTA
>Ga0105046_10008085_pt1 | contig 16540 bp, 17 predicted proteins | sample MAT03_FD_78385 | JGI IMG/M metagenome (GOLD analysis project Ga0105046, IMG submission 78385) | Freshwater microbial communities from Lake Fryxell liftoff mats and glacier meltwater in Antarctica - MAT-03 (megahit assembly) | ecosystem: Environmental > Aquatic > Freshwater > Ice > Liftoff...
ACATCATCCTCCGCCGGGACGATCCCTTCGCCCAAGTTGTTGTCCCGGATCATCGCGAATTGGATCGCGGTACCCTTCGCGCAATCCTGCGGGGCGCTGGAGTATCGGTTGACGAATTCATCGCGTTTCTTGGTTAAGCGCCGATTGTCACTTCCCAAACCCCGCCCAGTTCTGCACCACCACCATCGGCAACCCCGCCGCCTCGCCACCCTCCGGAACCGTCACCAAAAACCGCCGCCCATCTCGCGACGGCACCGTGCCAATACCAACGGCACGAAACAGCGCCTCCCCCCGCCCAACCTTCACTCCCGCCGCCTGCAACTCCACCGCCGCCCCCATCAACCCGGCTCCGTGTCATACGGCGAGCGTCGTTCCGCCTCGGCCAATGTTCACTCTCCTGCGGCGCCGGGTAAACCGTTGAAAGTGACGGAAGCCGGTACGGGTTGGTTAAAGTAAGGAGCCTGTGGCCGGGTCCGATAGCATGTCGACCAGCGTAACGCCGTTGCGGCGAGTACCTTTCGGACTTGTTTTCGTGCAAGTGGCGCGGGCCATCGTACGTTTCTCCGAGCGCCTGGCAGGCGGCCTGCCCGTTAACCGAATCGTTGAGGTAATAGAACCGGTGAGGGGGCGCTCCGGTTTCGGGACCCAGGTGACGGTCTTCCCATTACCGATTCCCTTTTGCCGGCCGGTTTGTGTGTCGGGGATGAAAGCCCGGATCGATATTTTTGTCAGTCGGTCCGAGGGCGCTGGCGAGGGGGCCGCTGAGTCCGTAGCGGCGAGGTTTAGACTAACGGTCATGAGATACTGGCGGAGTTTCCGTTCCTACTCGCGGCCTAGATTCTAACTCGGGCTGCAGGAGAGAACGACTCCGCTGAGTGTGTTCGCACCTAATCGCTCTGTAATCCTTTTGGCATGATTGACAATAAACCGATAGGCCAAGGCGCACCGAAGCGCGAGTTGCTTCAGTTCGGTGCGTGTCAAGAACTTCTCGACAGATTCGATTCCGAATGAGGAGTTCTCTCCGCCGGACGTAGCTCTTGGTCAAACCAGACGTGGAGCGGCGATACTTGGCGCTATAGCCATCGCCCATAACCGTCCATGAGCGACGCGCTAGGCCCACACACGACACTCGTTGTCGTTCAGCCGCCTTCGCTCTGCAATCTGAATTGCACGTACTGTTACGTTCCGAACCGGCGTGATGCCACGAGAATGTCGGTCTCTACATTGGAGAGGCTCTTTGAACGTGTCTTCAGTTCACCATTTGTCCATGACGAGATCGAGATCTTGTGGCACGCGGGCGAGCCGATGGCGGTTGGCCCGGATTTTTACCGCCAAGCGATGCGAACGATTGAGTTACTCAATCACAAAAATCTCGTGGAGCCACACACTTTGCTGTCCAGCGTCAACTATTTCTTCGTACGTGCTCAACGGGGGCTATGCCTACACCACAATTATCAGCAGCAAGTACCATGGGCAAACCCTGCTCTCCCACTTGGCAAGCCTTTACCCCCACTCAACCCCACAAGCCTGGCAACAAAAACTGAACAACGGCGAACTCACCCTTAACCGCGTCACCGCCACTGGAAGCGAATCGGTCACTTTAGGTCAAACCCTTGTCTGGAACCGTCCACCGTGGATGGAACCAGACGGGCCTCAGCACTTCGAAGTCCTGTTTGAAGATCCCCAGCTGTTGGCCGTCAACAAACCCAGCGGGCTGCCCACTCTCCCCGGCGGCGGCTTCATGGAGAACACCCTCCTGCGCCTGGTGCAAAAGCAAACCCCCAACGGCCGCGATTCAACTCAGCGCCGCCTGGATCATTGGCGCCGAAGTAAGGGTTCCAGTTCAGTAATGCTCTAAGCCGTCTTTCGCAGTTGGGGGCTGCGAAGGCCGCTAAGTGCTTTTGATCGAGTATCGGCATCGGCTAGGTCTTCACCACAGATCAGAACTATCGGGCCGTGGAAGCGGTGGTTTGAGCATCGGATGGGAGCGACGTAATGCGCGGGGGAGGCTGAGCGGGGAGTTCGAGACAAAGCTTTTGACGGAGGAGCAACGTGTCCTTCTCCGGTTGCGTGTAGCGGGGCAAAATCAGCCAGCGTCCATCGACGGTCGGCACCCAGACGTCGATCATTTGAATAGCCGAGAGTTTGTCCAACACGGCGGCGGGAGTCAGCCCCGGTGCATGAAGCGCTAGCCGATTCTTGAGTGTGACGACTAGACCTTGAAGGGAGGTGCGGTCCAATAGACCGTGCAGATGGCACTGGTGTCACTCAGGAGCTCCGAGGTGTTTGCCGTCCGTATTCGTTCGTGACGCAGACCAAATCCCCTTCCTGCCCTTGAATCCTGACGGAAATAGATGCAAGGAGCAGAGTGAAAAGACACAATATGCCGAACAATCGTAGACCGGGCGCGGATACGCCGGACCCGGTCTGAAGGAGGCTGGTTAGGAGGCGGCGCGTTTGAGAGACAGTTCGACTTCGTTGTCGCGCATTTTGTACTTGAGTTTGATGGAATCGCCGGAGACTTTGCCCGTGTAGTCGGTCTTAATCTCCATATCGTTAAACTTGCGGATGACGGTGAAAGAAACATCGTCGCCGGCGATTTTCTCCTTTTCAATGGGGGAATCGCTCTGGCGGCCGGAGACCGTACCTGTGAGGGTGGCGCCGTCGGCCTTGAACGTCATGTTTACGTCACGGGAACCATTGGGGCTCTCGACTTTGCCGGTCCATTTTCCAGAAATGTCGGCAGCGAACATGGTTGCTGACAGGGCGATCGCGCCGAGCAATATGAAAAGTTTTGTCATCGTGGTTATTTCTCCTTAGGCAATCCCCGTATGGCTGCCTAGTATCCATGTGCGAGGCATGGATATACTGGCTGCACGTATGAGATCAATCTGCCTACTACCGTTGTTTGCTGTGACGCTATTCGCGCAAACTGGCTGGAAGCCGCTGTTTAACGGGAAGAATCTGGAGGGGTGGGAGATAAAGGGCGACGGGAAATGGAGGGTTCTGGCGGACGGGGCGTTGATTGGCCAAGCCGTATCGGGGGAGAAGAATCCATTTGCGACGGCCTGGCCGGTGACACTGACGGAAAAGCAGTATACGGATTGGCGCCAGACCCAATCGTGGCTGTACACTGTGGCCGAGTACGGCGAGTTCGATCTCCACGTAGAGTATATGACACCGGCCGGCGGCAATAGCGGGATCTCGATCCGCGATCATACTCGCGGCAAGTTTGCGATCGGACCGTCGCCCGATTACACCAAGACGCCCGGCAACCAGGGGTACGAAATACAGATCATCAATGGTGTGCAAACAAAGTATCCGACGGGCAGCATTTATCTGTTCGCTCCGTCGACTTTTGGGTTTGAGAAAGAGAGCGATTGGAACAATCTCGATATCGCTTCGAGGGACGACGGGATTCGGGTTTCGTTGAACGGGCACCCGGTGGCGAGTTTCGCCGGAGACCCGGCGCGGCCGAAGGCAGGCCCGATCGGGCTGCAGTTGCACGACCGGTTCAACATGATAATGTTTCGGAGTATTCGAATCCGTGAGTTGGGGAAGAGATAGTTCTATGGACCGCAGACAATTCCTCGCCGCCGCCTCCGTCGCCTCTTGCTCCGCGCAAACACTTTATGCACCGAAAGGGCAACCCGCGGTTTACACCGGACCGCATAAGCCTCACACCAAGCTGTCCGAGTTGAAGGCGAAGCATAAAGGGAAGATATCCTGGCGAGAGTTGATAGTCGATGACAAGCATCTGCGAAGTGAGTACCTGTATCTGACTCCGGGCCAGGGGCATCCGAAGGCGATGCATCCGGACACGCGTGCATGGTGGGTGGTGATGGAGGGAGAAGTTCGGTTCGTTTTCGAAACGCAGGCTCCGTTTGTGGCGCGGAAGGGCGCGATTGTCCAGGTTCCGTATCAGACCATGTTCGAGTACGAGGTGGTGGGTTCCGTTCCGGGGCTGATTTTCGAGACAAATGTCGCAGGCGCGAAGACGCTTTACGCCGATAGGAAGGACGCACCGGCCATGCCTGGACACGAGTGGATGGCGGTGGATGTGCGGGCGCGGGTGATAGGCCAGTGGCAACGCGGGAATAAACCCCATATGACATACGACGAACTGGCGGCGCGGCTGGAGAAGGGCGAGCTGAAAGGAACCTTGCGGATCGTGGAAGACGATCGGGGAACTGCCAATTTCATTTATGGACACAACAGCAAATTGCCGCCGCTGAATGAGAAGGTTCGCGGGCACTATCATCCGGAGGGCGCGGAGTATTGGCTGGTGATGTCAGGACAAATTCGTTACCCGATTGAGAAGGTGGGCGTGATTATTGCCGAAGCGGGAGACGTGGTTTATGTTCCGGCGTACACTTGGCATGCGCCGCGGTGGTGGGGTGACGGACCGTCGTGCCGGTTAGCAATGAATGGGTTTCCTTATATTTCGCACCTGTTTGATCCGGACTAGGAGCGTTATATTGAGAGGGACTCTGTTTGTCGAACATTCCAAATTCGCTTGAGGCAGGGATTGATGAATCGACGAACGTTTCTTGGAGACGCAGTCGTCGCGGGGCTTAGCGGCTGTGCGCGTTCCGTAAGGCCGGCGGGACTCCCGGCGGGCGGTCTGGGCCCGGATCGACTTCCGGCGCTGATGCCCATTCGGGCGCAGACGGATCGCATCTTTCGCATTACCGTTTGCGTTCGGCCCTTCCGCGCGGCAGGGCCGAGGCTGGATGTGGAGAGGGTTGGGGATAAGACCGTTGTCCATAACTACGGACATGGCGGCAGCGGATGGCCGTTGTCGTGGGGCTCCAGCAGTATCGCGGTTGAAATGGCGATGCGGGCGGGGGAGCGGAATGTAGCCGTGATCGGTTGTGGCGCCCTGGGAATGACGTCGGCGATTCTCTTGCAACGGGCAGGAGAGAAGGGAACGATTTATGCCAAGGAACGTCCGCCGGACGTGCGGTCGGCACGTGCGACGGGGTCGTGGACGACGGACTCGCGGATTGCGTTAACTAGCGCAGTTTCGGCGGATTTTCCGGCACGCTGGGAGAAGATGTGCCGGACTTCGTTTCATACCTATGAGAGCTACTTAGGAATGGCGGGCAATCCGATAGAGTGGACCGACCGGTATGTGCTATTCGGCGAGAGTAAGGCGATGGCTCGGCCGAGCCAGGAACTGGACTTTGCGCACTATCAAGACCGCGTATCGGACTTGACGCCGCGATCAAAGCCGTTGCCGCCCGGCACGCATCCATTTCCTTCTCCGCTGGCAACACGAACGTCGAGCTTAACCTTCAACATTGCGGGTTATTCGCGACAGTTGATGAATGACTTTTTCGTCGAGGGCGGGCGACTGGAGAAAGTCGAGTTCCACTCGCCGGCGGAGTTGAGCCAGGTTGCGGAGAACGTGATTATCAATGCGACGGGGTACGAGGCGAGGGCGTTGTGGAGAGACGAATCGATTGTTCCGGTACGCGGTCAAATCGCGTGGCTCATTCCGCAGCCGGAAGTGAACTGTGGGGTATTTTATAAGGGCGTCTATATCCTTTCGCGACGGGATGGGATTGTGGTTCAGGATGGCGGAATTGGCGAAATGGGGGGTACAACAACCCGACCGAGGAGCCAGATCGGGCGGCTGCGGAGAGGCCGGTGGAAGTCGCGGCGGAGTTGTACGCCGGAATGCGTGGGCGAACTTAGTATAGTGTTATTGCGAGGAGCAATTGATTCTGCGCGGACTTCTAATCTTGGTGTGGGCGGGATCCCTGGCTGGCGCGCAGGATCCGCGGGTAGTGGCGATCCTTCAGAAAAACTGCAATGGGTGCCACAGCGAGAAGATGAAGGCGGGCGGGCTGAGTCTGGCCGGCCTGGAAATAGACACGCCCGTATGGGAAAAAGTTCTCGATAAGTTGAGTACGGGACGGATGCCTCCGCTAGGGGCTCCGCAGCCTGCGAAGAGCGATGTTGCCTATATCACCGCGTGGATAGAGGGGCGGCCGGGCTGGACGCGGGCCGGCAGCGAACCGGGGCGTGTCACTTCACGGCGGTTGAACCGTGCAGAGTACAACAATACGGTTCGGGACCTTCTGGGCGTGACGTTGCGTCCTGCGGATGAGTTCCCGCTGGATGATGCCGGGTACGGGTTCGATACGGTTGGTGACGTGCTGTCGGTCTCGCCGATGTTAATCGAGAAGTATATGGCGGCAGCGCGGCGGCTGTCGCGGACAGCTGTCTATGGCGAGCGGACGGGCGACAAACCGACAAAGCTGATTCGCTATATGACGAAAAAGTCACAGGACGATCCGACGCCGGGCGCCCTGTCATTTTCAAATCGCGGAGCGATTTACGGGAGCTTCGAATTCCCGGTTAGCGGTGAGTACGAGTTCCGAATGCGAGTGGGGAATTACCGGCCTCGGTTAACGGGGACGCCCCGCCAGCGGGAGCTTTTCCGCAAGCGCGGATTGAGCGAGGCGGAGAAGGCTGAACTGGATGATTTGAACAAGAAATCCTACCCGCCGGCGAAGATGGTGATGACATTCGACGGGGCGGAGATATTGACGGAATCGGTCGAAGGGAATATCGACTATCAATACGCGCACGGCGAATCAATTGCGCGCGTGAAGGTGCGGGCGGGGGAACATTTTTTTCGCGCCTCCTTTCCCGAGTTCGCGGATCTGTCCGATCCAATGGAAAACATGAACACCGACGGACGGCGGAAACTGTTTATTGACTATGTGGATATCGTCGGGCCGTTTTCGGCAGCAGCGGAGAAGCCAGAAACTTACAAGCGGTTGTTCGTTTGCGAAGAACAGACGGCTGTATGCGCGGAGAAAATTCTGGGGACGATCGCGCGCCGCGCCTATCGAAGGCCGGTGACGAAAGCGGAGCTTGGCGGATTAACCGGGTTAGCGGCGATGGTGCGAGGCAATGGAGATACCTTCGCCGAGGGTATTCGCGTGGGTCTGCAGGCGGTGCTGTTGTCACCGCATTTTCTGTTCCGGGCCGAGCCGGTCTCGGCGGCGGCGGAACAGGTCAGCGATCACGATCTGGCGTCAAGGCTTTCGTATTTTCTCTGGAGCAGCATGCCGGACGCGGCGTTACTGCACGCTGCCGATTTGGGGACACTGCGAAAACCCGGGGTGCTGGCCGCGCAAGTGAAGCGGATGCTGGCGGATGCGAAATCCGACGCGCTGGTGGAAAACTTTGCCGGGCAATGGTTGGGGCTACGGCTGATGGATCGGCGAAAGCCGGATCCGGGGAAGTTTCCCGCCGTCGACGACGAACTGTTGGAGGCGATGCGGCAGGAGACTACTTTGTTTACGCGAGCGATTTTGCGTGAGGACCGCAGCGTTCTGGATTTCCTCGACGGGCGATTTTCGTTTGTGAACGGCCCGTTGGCGCGGCACTACGGAATCTCCGGCGTCTCGGGGGAGAAGTTCGTGCGAGTCGCGTTGGACGGCGGACAACGGGGCGGCGTGGTCACCCAGGGATCTGTGCTTACGCTTTCGTCGTATGCCACACGCACCTCTCCCGTGATGCGCGGGCGCTGGGTGTTGGAGAACTTACTGGGAACACCGCCGCCGCCGCCGCCGGCTGATATTCCAGCACTGCCCGAAGGCGCGGCGACGACCGCGGCCTCTCTGCGAACGCGTTTGGAGCAACACCGGGCGAACCCGAGTTGCGCGATTTGCCATGACCAGATGGACCCGATTGGATTCGGGTTGGAGAACTTCGACGCGGGAGGCTCATGGCGGGAGAAAGACGGCGACTTTAAAGTAGATGCTTCGGGGTCGTTTCCGGGCGGCGCGGAATTCCGCGGGCCGGAGGAATTGCGGAAAGCGTTAGCGGCGCGGCCGGAGTTGTTTGTTCGGAACCTGACTGAGAAGCTGCTCACGTATGCTTTGGGTAGGGGCCTCGAACCGGCCGATAGAGCGGTGGTCGATTCCATCACCACGCGTTTGGCGGCGGACGGGTACCGGATGACTGCGTTGGTCGACGGAATAGTAAACAGCAAACCATTTCAGATGCGAGGCAAAAATGCGAATTAACCGGAGAGCAGTTCTACGCGGTTTTGGCACGGCGCTAGGATTACCGTTAATGGAGGCGATGGCGGCCCCGGCCAAGTCCCCATGCCGGATGGCGTTTTTGTATGTGCCGAATGGCATCATGATGGATCAGTGGATACCGGACCAGAAAACCGGTGTCACGGCCATTCCCGCAAAACTTCCGTCCGTTACTTCCGCGCTGGAAAAGTATCGGGAGGACATCCTGTTTATCGGTGGCTTGACGCAGAACGGCGGGCGGGCGCTGGGCGACGGACCGGGCGATCATGGCCGGGCGGGTGCCAACTATCTCACCTGCGTGCACCCGAAGAAGACAAACGGCCGGGATTTGCGGGCAGGCGTTTCTGTTGATCAGGTCGCGGCGCGAGGGTTGGAGGGGACGACCCGCTTGGCGTCGTTGGAATTGAGTTGCGAAGAAGGTGTGCAGGGCGGGAGTTGCGATAACGGATACAGTTGCGCCTACAGCAACAGTATTTCGTGGCGGACACCGGCGTCGCCTAATCCGGCTGAAATCCGGCCGCGGGCGGTGTTTGAGAGATTGTTTGGTGCGGTGGATGAGGGTTCGAGGCGTTATGAGAAATCGATTCTGGATGTCGTGACGGGAGACGCTTCGAGACTTTCAGCTAAGTTGGGCGGCGCCGACCGCCGGAAGCTCGACGAGTACTTGTATTCCATTCGCGATGTGGAAAAGCGCATCCAGGCGGCAGAGAAAGCCCCCGCGGTACGAAGGCCGGATATGGCGGCGCCGGAGGTGGGAGTGCCCGCCGATCTGGGCGAGCATGCACGAATGATGATCGATCTATTGGCACTGGCCTTTCAGACCGATTCGACTCGCGTGGCGACGTTGCTGATGGCGTTGGAACAAAGTCCGCGGGCCTATCCTGAGATTGGCATTCCTGAGGCGCATCACGGGTTGACCCATCACCAGGGCGATAAAGAAAAAATCGCCAAAGTTATCGAAATCAACCGGTTTCACATGAAGCAGTTCGCCTATCTGATAGAGAAATTTAAGGCGACGCCGGATGGCGACGGCACGCTGCTTGATCATTCAATGGTGACCTATGGCAGCGGACTGAGCGATGGCAACGCGCATGACCACGCGAATCTGCCGCTGGTGCTGGCCGGGCGCGGCTGTGGGACGGTGCGGCCGGGCCGGTTTGTCAGGCATGCGAACGAGACGCCGATGGCGAACCTGTTCATCGCCATGCTTGATCGAATTGGTGTGCCGGTGGAGACGCTCGGGGATGGCACCGGGCGGCTGGGTTATTTGACGGATCTTTAGGGCCAGTTGAACTGCATCGCCAAACGGAAGCCGCCGGCATCCATTGATACGCGTGACGTAGTCGCAGGCGTATGAAAAGCGGCGGTTAACTTCCTCTAAGGGAACGATTTTATGGCGCTGCGGTCTAAGGGATGTAACCGTGGCGGCGAACCCGCCAAGATCGAGAATTCGATTGGATCAACTTGCGGAGGTTTGAGATCCGGGACCCGTCGGCCATATATTGCGGAAGGCCTTGCTGGAACTGTCGTTCAGCGACCGTTGCTCGCGCAGAGAAGGACAAAGGAGCTAGTTCATTTGCAGTGCACGCGGAAGAAGCGTCCGTACTGTACCCGGAACTCGATATGAAAGGCTCTAACCTCTAGGGCGAGCCAGTCAGCTAACCGTGGGTTGTTCGAGGACTTCCGGGTGTTCAATATCGAGGAGATTCGAATCACTTTCGCGCAAATTTTTGAGTGATAGGCCGTGCGTGGTAGAGTGAGTTTCCAAAGACGTGAAACAGACGCAAGGCCGACGGAAATTCTTAGCTTACGGCGCAGGTGTGTTAGCTTCGCCATCGTGCAAGGCCCCCCTCGGGAAATCGGAGTCCGGCGCGCACATGCGGGCCTATGGAGAGCGGTCTCCGTTTGAAGGACCGGTACGCGTGATCCGCGAATTGACGGCAAGCCCAGGAACGGGTTCAAGCCGGACGCCGCATGCGGAACTGTTCGGGACAATAACGCCTTCCGCCCTGCATTTCGAGCGGCATCATTCAGGCGTTCCGGCGATCGATCCCGCGGCGCACCGGTTGTTGATTCATGGATTAGTTGAGAACCCGCTGGTCTTCACGGTGGATGAGCTCAAACGGTTTCCGTCGATTTCGCGGAGTTACTTCCTGGAGTGCGGCGGGAATAGTATCGGGGAACAAAGTGGGAACACGCAGCCCGATGTCCAACGAAGCCATGGGCTGCTCAGTTGTACTGAATGGACGGGTGTCGCGCTAAAGGAAGTACTGCGTAATGTTGGCGTCAAGGCGGAGGCGAAATGGATGATCGCGGAAGGCGCCGACGCCGGGCGTATGGCGCGCAGTATCCCCATGGAGAAAGTGCTGGACGATGCACTGTTGGTTTATGGGCAAAATGGCGAGGCACTTCGCCCTGAGCAGGGCTATCCGCTGCGGTTGTTATTGCCTGGGTGGGAAGGCAACGCAAATGTGAAGTGGCTCCACCGCCTTCATTTCGCGGCGGAACCGGCGATGTCCGCGAAGGAAACGGCCTATTACACCGATTTGGGAAAAGATGGGAAGGCTCAGATATTCACCTTCGTGATGGAGGCGCGGTCCGTAATTACGCGCCCTTCGGGGTTACAAAAAATCGCCCCTGGATTTCACGAAATCACCGGGTTGGCCTGGACGGGAAAAGGAAAGATCGTAAGGGTGGAGGTGTCGACCAATGGCGGAGCGTCGTGGGCTGACGCGGAGTTGCAGCAGCCCGTTTTGCCATTGGCGGTTGCGCGGTTCCGATTCCCCTGGAATTGGGACGGGAAAGAGACCGTGATCCAGTCGCGTTGCACGGACGAGACGGGATTCTTACAACCGACGCACGACGAGTTGATTGAGGCGCGAGGTTCGCACAGCGGGTATCATTACAACGCAATTAAGCCGTGGCGTGTGGGCGCGGATGGGAACGTTACTCATGTTTAAGTTGTTCGCGGTTCTTTGCTGCGCCGGGGTTTGGGGACAGGGACGTCCGGCCACAGCCGGTGAGGTTCGCAAACTGGACATTACCGTCTTTCCCGACGGGCGCGGGCTTCCCGCCGGTAAAGGAAACGCGGTGCTCGGGAGACCAATTTATAAGGTGAAATGCGCAGTTTGCCACAACGAGGCGGCGGAAGGCAGGGACCAACAGTGGCCGGCGCTGGTGGGTGGAATCGGGTCGCTCGCGACGCCAAAGCCGAAGAAGTCCGTTGGAAGCTACTGGCCGTACGCAACGACCGTCTGGGACTATATCAACCGTTCGATGCCGTTCGATCACCCTCGAAGTTTAGCGACGGACGAAGTCTATTCGGTGACGGCGTTTGTGCTGTTTCTGAATGGTCTGATAGCAGAAGGGCACGAATTGAACGAGAAGACTCTTCCCCAAATTCTGATGCCGAATAGGAACGGATTCGTACCGGACCGGCGGCCCGACGTGAAGGCGAAGCGTTAAGCAAGGCCGATTCGCTTTAATAAGCGCCGGATTTCAACGAGGTGCGGGCGGTTCAGTCGTAGCGCTTCAATTGTATATTTTGCTGACTGGGTTTTGCCGAGCCATTCGCCATTGGCCTGCTCAACGAAATGAAACGCAAAATCGTCGATACAGAGGTCCACGAAAGCGATCTCGATACCGCGCAGTTTTGGAGACGGCCATTGCGTGCCTTTAGTCCGGTTACAAACATGGCATGCCCAGTAAAGGTTGTAGAACTCCATGTTCAATAGAGGGAACTTGGATTGGGGCCGAAAGTGATCGAGTTCAAAATTTTCCGGTCCCGCGGCCCATTTTTCTTCCAGCAGACAATACGCGCAAGTGGCGCGGAAGTCTTCGCGCACAGGCTTACGGAACCCTTGATAAACTTTCCGCTTGATGATTGGCGCCGGTGTGCGGCGCGAAAAATGGGGCACGGTCTATTCGCTCTTGGCGATGCGCTCCAGGATGGGCGCGTAGAACAATTCGTCCTGGATCTGAAAGCCTGCTTCCAAGCTGGCCAACTCGGTAATTTCAGCGCTGGTGAGCCCTCCAGTGTACTTGCGCTCGATGAGTTGATGATGGCGGGCGATGTTCGCATCGCTCTCCCTATTGAGTGTGTCGATGATCTGGGCGGCGATCCAGTCTTGGCGGTCGCGTGGAAGGGCAGCGACGCGCTTCAGGGCCTCCTCCAGCAATGGACTGGCCTTTTTCCGGGCGGACGAGGGCATGGCTACATGCTACAGCATGGACATGCGGCGGCGGGCGTGCCATTTTAGAGTCAATGCCCGTTGTTTCTAAAAGTCCGAAGAGCCCAACCATTTATCAGCTGAAGATCTCGTTGGAGGGTGCTCGGCCGTTAAACTGGCGGCGGGTCCTAGTGCCCGCAGGGATTCGCTTGGACGCGTTACACACGGTGATTCAAATCTCGATGGGCTGGGATGACTCAAACCCGCACTGGTTCGCCATGAATGGAAACCACTGGTCCGTGCCTGACCCGGCCGGGGATCGCTTTTCGAAGGAGTTGGATGAACGCAAATTCCGGCTCCACGAACTTCTTGCCCGCGTCGGCGAAAGCTTGCGCTATGTGTACGAGGATGGGGACGATTTGCGGCACAAGGTCGTACTGGAGAAGATATCTCCAGAGACCGGCGGTCTGCGGCGTCCGTCATGTTTAGCCGGAAGCAACCCCGCGCCTCCGGATGAAGATGACGGTGACGGGTACCGGATTACGGTCGCCGGTGTGGATGCCGCGCTTGCCGAAGAAAAATGGCCAGTGAATTCGATGAGATGAAGGAGATTACTTTGTTGCAACGCCATCGTCTTTTCTTGATACTGGGTGCGGCTGCTGGTTTGTCCGCTGCCTCCTCGGAGGAAATTCGGGCACTCCTCTCCAACCGAGTCGATGAGGGAAAAAAGGCCGTCGGCATCGTGGTGGGCACTATTTCCGCGGATGGGCGGGAAATTATTGCCACAGGGAAATCGTCGCAAGACGGTGCGGCTTTAACTGCCGACTCCATTTTTGAGATCGGCTCCATCACGAAAGTCTTTACTTCTTTGCTCCTGGCGGACATGGTGGAGAGGGGCGAGTTGATGCTGGAAACACCGGTGGCAAAGCTATTGCCGGAGTCTGTAAAACTGCCAACTCGCAATGGGAAACAGATTACTCTTCTGGACCTATCGATGCAGGTTTCAGGATTGCTTCGAATGCCCGGCAATTTCAAGCCCGCGAATCCGGGCAACCCGTATGCCGATTACGACGCGGCAAGGCTCTATGAATTCCTATCCGGCTACTCCTTGACCAGGGATATCGGCGAGAAGTACGAGTATTCAAACCTGGGCGTGGGGCTCTTGGGCACGGCACTCGCGCGCCGCGCGGGTTTGAGCTACGAAGCCTTATCGCAGCGACGAGTTCTGAAGCCGTTGGGGATGACGAGCACGACCATCACGCTCAACGACGAGCAGCGCAAACGGCTGGCGAGTGGTCACGATCCGGGGTTGAGCGTTACACCGAAGTGGGGCCTGGATGCCTTAGCTGGCGCCGGCGCGATCCGTTCTACCACGAAAGATGTGCTTACGTTCCTGGCGGCGCATATAGAGCTGACGGACACGCCATTGAAGAACGCGATGCGGCGCATGCGGGCGATGAGTCGCCCGACCGGCACGCCGGAACTGGACATCCTTATGGGCTGGCGCCGGTTCAACCGCTTCGGCACGGAGATCGTATGGCATAACAGTGGAACCGGCGGATACCGGACCTGGGCGGGCTTCGTTCCAGGAGCTAAAAAAGGCGTGGTAGTCCTTTGCAATACTTTCTTCAGCGTGGATGATATCGGGCTGCATTTGCTGGAGGACAAATGGCCGCCAGGGAAGTTCGAGCCGGCGAAAGTGCGTGTGGAACTCTCTTTGGATCCTAAAATATTAGCCGCGTATGCGGGCGAGTATGTGATGAATCCCAGGTTCAGCATAGTGGTAACACCGGAGGGTGGTCAACTCTTCCTTCAGGCAACAAACCAGCCGCGATTCGAAGCATTTGCGACGGCGCAAGACGAGTTCTTTCTGAAGATCGTAGACGCGCAGATTTCATTCGGACGAGATGAAACTGGCAAAGTCACGCATCTCACGCTGCACCAGAACGGCGCGCAACAGAAAGCGACAAAAAAGTAGTCATGATAACCCGGCGTATCGTAATCGCTGCGCCGTTTGCGCTGTATTCTCAAGAGGTCACGTTCACGACGGGAGTTCGTGTAGTTAATGTGCTAGCGTCGGTCCGCGACAAGAATGGCGCGATCATCGCCGACTTGGCCAAAGACGATTTCCTTCTCGCCGAGCAAGGCCGTCCGCAGACGATTCAATACTTCTCCCGGTTGGGTGAATTGCCGCTCACTCTGGGCCTGCTGGTAGATACCAGCATGAGCCAGGAGCGGGTTCTAGTGGCCGAACGCAGCGCTAGCTTGCGGTTTCTCGATCAGGTGCTTCGCGTCGATCGGGACAAGGTCTTCGTGGTGCAGTTCGATAGCCGTGTGCTGATTAAACAGATGCTGACCAACTCCTACATTCAGTTGGAAGAAGCGCTGACGCAAGTGGATACGCCGACACGCGGCGAACTGCGTCAGGGTATCGGCGGAGGGACCGTACTTTATGACGCCGTCGACACGGCGGCCCGTATTTTGCTGAAGGACCAGACGGGCCGAAAGGCGTTAATTCTCCTTACCGATGGCGTCGACTTCGGCAGCGGTTCGACGATGGCTGAAGCGATTGAATCCGCGCAAAAGCAGGATACGATCATCTACTCCATCCTCTTCGCCGACCGCAACGGAAACAGCGGAAGAGGAGCGCTTGTAAAGTTAGCGCAGGAAACTGGCGGAGCGTTCTACGAAGTCTCGAAGAAACTGTCGATCGAAACGATCTACGCCATGATCCAGAACGAATTGCGCAACCAGTACAGCCTGGGCTATGTTTCCGACGCACCGCCGAAGATTTCTGAATTCCGGAAGATTCATCTCAGCACGAAGCGAAAGGGGTTGGTCGTGCAGGCGCGGGACCGGTATTTTGCCCGGCCCTAACCGCCGGCGATTGCGCCCACGATCAGGAATGGCTCGACGCCCGATTGAACGAAGGCCGGTAACTCCTTCTCATCCGGATCATGCGACATATCTTCACTACAGGCGAAGAAGCGGATAAACGGCCGTCGCTTCTTAGTTACATGATCGCGGATCGTGCCCTGTAGCGCCGGAAACTTCGTTTCCAGCGCATCCAGCACGGCAGGTATGGTGACCGGAGCGGCGACGTCGATTTCGACTTCGCCGCTCACTTTCGCGATTGTCCGCAAATGCGCCGGAATCACGATTCGGATCGTCATGGGATCGTCTGAACTTCGATCGAGAGGACGGGAGGCAGGTTGCTCGCAATCGCCGTCCAGTTGTCACCTTCATCCGGCGACGCATAGATCTGGCCGCCGGTGGTGCCAAAGTAAATTCCACACTTGTCCAGCTTGTCGGCCGCCATCGCGTCGCGCAGAATGTTCACATAGCAATCGCTCTGCGGCGGCCCGTTGCCCAGCGCTTCCCATTTATTGCCGCCCGAGCGGCTACGGTACACGCGAAGTTTGCCTTCGGGCGGGTAGTGGAGCGAATCGCTCGTAATGGGGACGACGTAGATCGTCTCTGGCTCGTGGGCGTGAACCTGAATCGGGAAACCGAAATCCGTGGGTAGATTGCCGCTCACCTCGTGCCAGGAGTCACCGGCATTGTCCGTGCGCATAACGTCCCAGTGCTTCTGCATAAACAGCGTGTTGGGTCTCGACGGATGCATTCCGATGCGGTGGACACAGTGGCCGACCTCCGCCTTTGGATCGGGAATGTATTCGGAGCGAAGCCCCTGATTGATCGGCGTCCAGGTTACGCCGCCGTCGTCGGTACGGAAGGCGCCGGCCGCGGAAATAGCGATGAACAGGCGCTGTTCGTTGGACGGGTCAATCAGGATTGTATGCAAACCCATGCCGCCCGCGCCGGGCGTCCAGTGCGCGCCGGAGCCATGTTTGCGTAGGCCGGAGAGTTCAAACCAGGATTTCCCGCCGTCTGTCGTCTTGAAGATCGCCGCATCTTCCCCACCTGCGTAGACCGTGTCGGGATCGGAGAGAGCTGGTTCCAGATGCCAGACCCGCTTGAATTCCCATGGGTGGGGTGTGCCATCGTACCATTGATGGGTTCCGGGAACGCCGTCGTAGACAAATTTGTTGTCGACCGGTTCCCACGTCTTACCGCCGTCGTTGGAACGTTGGCGTGTCCAGCCAAGGACACATCGTCCAGCCGGTGAGAGACCGGTCGAGGCCAAAAGACTCAGGCCTCGTAGCTTGGGAGGCGTCGTGGCGTGAAAGCAAGACGGCGAAGCCCTCCGACAACATGCTCAGAAAGGAGTGTGCGCGACGCACCAGGTTGCAATGTAATGTGAACGCAGACGTAGCCTCGTTACACGAAATTCCGGTGGCTGAGACG
>Ga0105046_10008086_pt1 | contig 16538 bp, 15 predicted proteins | sample MAT03_FD_78385 | JGI IMG/M metagenome (GOLD analysis project Ga0105046, IMG submission 78385) | Freshwater microbial communities from Lake Fryxell liftoff mats and glacier meltwater in Antarctica - MAT-03 (megahit assembly) | ecosystem: Environmental > Aquatic > Freshwater > Ice > Liftoff...
CAGGGTTCATGACGCAGGCTGCCGCCATTGCAGGGGTCTGATTTGACGAGAAGCGCCGCTCGCCTGTGGTCGTCAGGCGGAAAAGAACTCAATGTCTCCTGTTACAACATTGTACATCGCCCCGACCAGGTTGATCGAGCCCTCATGAACCAGCCGATGAATGGTGCGACTTTCCTGCAGGATGCGTTCCATTCCCTGCAGGACATTGCCTGCAATCCGGATACTGAAAATATCGCCCAGCCCAAGATCCAGAATCATCTCTGATGGCGTGCGTGAGTCAATGCAACTCAGGACAACCGCGAGCGGATTCTGTCCTGATGCCGATGCTTTCATCTGTCGTCCCGGATCCCGTGTCAGGCACTTCCCCGCACGAAAACGCTCATTGCCCTCTTTGAGTATCTGCAATACCTGTGCGGGCGTGAGTATCGCCTGCAGATCTCGAGTTGAATAATCGACGTATTGGATCTCGTCTTTCAATTGATATTTGTTCTGGAATCCTCGCAGGCTGACCTGAACACCGCGAATGGGCGCAGTCTTGTCTTTGAACTCGCGGATCATGCTCAGGATGTCCGGGTCGATGTAAACAGTGTTCTCGGCATCCAGCAGCAGGTGGCCACCGCGAGGAATCGAGTTGAACATGCGGTCCATCGCCGCGCGATTCAGAAAGCTGACCTGATTCGCCAGTTCCACATGCAGCACGTCACCTCCCAGATGCCGTTCCATAATGCTCCGGAGCGGATGCCGGAGATTACTGCTCAGAATAAACGCCAGACTGATGGCCAGGCCAATTCCGACGCCGATCATCAGGTCGGTCAGAACGATTGACACAACCGTCACCACAAACGGTGCGAATTGGTATCGACCATCATTCCGGAAAATAACGGCGCACCAGACGCCAGCGCAACCCCCAGGCATAACGGCAAAGCAACGAGGAAGACCACCAGACCTGCCGGCAGGTCGCTCCCCAACGTGCTGCGGGTAAAAACTTTTGTGTCAGGCACGAAAACAACCTTCACATGGATTTCTGGAATGACATATACCAGACACGCACGTTCCGATGCATTGCACACGGAATCGAGGTCCGGGTCAGAAAGTGACGATGGGAGGGTCAGTCGCGAGGATTCTGAAGCACGGATGCGACCACGCTCAGCAACGGCGGGTCAGTCATCAGGCACGGCTTAACAGGTCAACAGACCGCAGCGTCCCTGCAGCGAAACATACCCTGCGGCCCGTCGATGGATGGACCAGGTTTGCGGATTCGACGAACCGACAGGTTCGAGGGTAAAAGAACTTGATGCCGCTGAAGGCGACTTGCAGTGATCCACTGGCGAAGAATTTGTCATTCGAGTGTGTCATGGTCAAATCTCCCTGTCAAAGAAACGTTCGGGAGCGCCCGACTTTGGACGCTCCGCTCGACAGACAGAATGACCACACACCATTGCCAGACGCGACAAACAACTACTACAATACGCTCGCATCAACCGCCGCGCAGCGGCTTACGTGAACATATTGTTGATGCCTTGCACTCGTCCTGTGGAGATCGGAAAGTCTTACCAGTTTAGGTTGCCGGCGCAATGGCCGTTGGCATAAGCGGCAGCTTCCATTGATTTCTGACGGCCTGCACAGGAAAGATCCACCCTCTAACGACCACGTTTCAATATCGGCGGGGCTTCTGGTCCCGCGGAATTGGCATCGTTGGGGATCACAGCCCCGTCTGCAGTTTCGTCGATTCTGAGGATTCGATCGACTTCAACGTGGGTCAGTTCTGATGCACCGCCTGACGGCCAGCGCACTGTGATTGAATCCAGCCGTTCAGTCTTTCCGAGCCCCAGATGGACGCGAGGATCTTCGGAAGAGAGATAACTGGACGATGGCGAGACCTGTTCTGTCCAGATCTGTTCCCCTGAGCGCGCGGTAATCTGAGCGCCGTATGCAAATTGATTGGGCGATGCGCCGTGCAGGTCGAGCTTAATCCAGTGATTCGTCGATCGAGTCTGATTTTCAAGAAGCATCACAGGGCCTTCGTAATCGATGACAAGCAAGTCCATCCGGCCATCGTTGTTAAAATCCAGTGTCGCTGAGCCGCGGCCTGCCATAGGCCGCGAAGTCTTATCTCCAATTTGGGGAACCAGATCGACAAAGCGATGCCCCGTCTGGCTGTGCATCAGCGAGAGCGGTTGCCGGTAGGTCACCTCCGGCCGCCATTTCGAAATATTTTCGTACACATGACCATTGACGTAGGCTATATCGAGCCACCCATCGTTATCAAAGTCGATCCAGTTCAGTCCGAAACCCAGATGATTCGATGTGGCCTGTTCGATGCCGACCGTTTGACTGACATCTGTAAACAAGCCGTCGCCAAAGTTTTTGAAGAGAGCGGCGCCGCGGTCCTGGAAATCTGTGACGGTGAGGTCCAGCAGACCATCGCGGTTATAGTCACCCCAGTCCGCCCCCATGGCAGCGACCGCCGTGAGTTTTCGACTCACTGAGAGTCCAGCACGAAATGCCCGATTCTCAAATTTCATCTCGCCAAGATTCATCAGAAGATCTGCGTTCCTGGCGTCGTTGCCGATATAAAAATCAAACAGGCCATCCGCATCAATATCAGCAAAAGCCAGGACGAGTCCAACTCCCGTGGTGTCTTTCATGCCCTGTTCCGCCGGAATCAGCCGAAACAGTTTCCCGCCCTCGTTGTGCCAGATCTCTCCTCGTTCCGCTTCGTAGGCCGTCGGCGGACAACTGGTTTGGACTCCGGATGCATCTTCACAAAATTGTTTGGATTCGGGGCCAAATTCGACGTAGTTGACAACCACCAGATCAAGCCATTGGTCTCCGTCAAGATCCATGAACCCGGCACCAGCGCCCCATTGTCCATTATTGTGCGAATCCAGCCCTGCGCTCTCGGTCACGTCCTGCAGTTCTTTTCCCTGCTTGTTGTGACACAATGCGAGTTGATGGAACCCGGTGAACAGGACGTCCAGCCAGCCATCACCGTCATAATCACCAATCGCACATCCAATCCAGTTCTCGTGTGCCAGACGTGACAACCCCGTCGATTCTGTCACGTCCGAGAATTGGCCATCGCCGGAGTTACGATACAGAACGGGATAAGGATCCGCCACCAGCAGAATGTCCTGCCAGCCGTCGTTGTCATAATCGAATGCGGCACATCCGCAGCCAAATGCTTCCAGGGTACGCATGGGTCGCGGTTGCTCGGGAAAGACATACGTCAAGCCGTAATTTGAGGCAGTATCAACGAGCGCTATCTGTTGGTCAGCGTCAGTCTTTGATTCAGGATCGGCCCTGGTCTGCGGGGGAGTCTCCGTCCTGGGCGATTCTCCGCAGCCCGGCAGAGAGACAAACAGACACATGCTTCCGGTCAGCAGCCAGCGATGCAGTATCGTTTGAAATTGACGTCGCACTGAGTTGAGCGTATAGAAATTGGAATTTACTTTGATGACCGAACAGATCCGTAACAACGCTATGCATGTCATGTTAATCCCAATCAATTCGTTCGGCAAATTGCAGTGCCCGCAATTCCGGCGTATTCTGTGGAAATGCAGGTTACGCAGCGCATGTACAATTCCAAACGCTCATGGAACCGGCGCTGGCGGATTCCGCAGCGAGACAAGAGAGAGTGGGCAAATGGCTCAGCAAAAACTGGAAGACAATTTGAGGGAGCGACGTGATCCTCGCAGGAAACGAGGGATCCGCTGGCACCGTAAAGTGCTGTACAGTTTGATCGTCGCCATTTTTTTCTTTGGCACCACTGAGTTCCTGCTGGGTCTCGCTGGGGTGCGCCCGGTGATTGATCGAAGAGATTCCTTTGTGGGCTTTACCGGGACCATTCCGCTGTTCGTGAAGAGCGGCGATCAATACTCAACCAATCCACTGAAGCTGAGTTACTTTAACCAGCAGTCATTTGCGGTGAAGAAACCGGCAAACGGCTTCCGTATTTTCTGCCTTGGCGGCTCTACAACATTCGGGCATCCTTATGAAGATCCGACATCGTTTTGCGGCTGGCTGCGAGAACTGCTCAAGATTTCGGACGAGAGTCGGAACTGGGAAGTCATCAATTGTGGAGGCATCTCTTACGCCAGCTATCGAGTTGCCGTACTCATGGAGGAACTCGCAACTTACGAACCAGATCTGATCATTGTCTACACGGGCCACAATGAATTCCTGGAGGACCGAACTTACAAGGCGTTGCGAACCCCTGGAGTTCTGGAGAGCCTCGGTCGTCAGGTTTTGAAACTTCGACTGTCCGGCCTGATCGAGGATGTGACCGGCAAAAAAATTGCCGATGAGAAAAACCAGAATCGGCTGGCGGCGGAAGTTGATGTCATTCTGGACCATAAAGACGGTCCGGAGTCGTACCACAGAGACGATGTCCATCGGCAGGGAGTGATCACACATTTTCGCAGGAGTCTGGAAAGAATTGTCGATCTGGCCAGAGGCTCTGATGCGCAGGTGATTCTGATTGAGCCGGAATCAAATCTGCGGGATTTCAGTCCCTTTAAAAGTGAATCCGCCGCAATCACGATTGCGGAGAGTGTGCGCCAGGAGCGATTGTATCGCAATTCTCAGTCAGCCCTGAATTCGGATCGACTCGATGAGGCTGCCGCACTGCTGGAGGAGGCCGTGAAGATCGATCCGAGAAATGCGGCCCAACTGTTTCGCGCCGCGACGGCGATGTTCAAGGCTGGACGAATGGAAGACGCGCGTCGTTTGTTTATCGCGGCGCGGGACGAAGACGTCTGCCCGCTTCGCGCCTTCTCGGAGATTACTCAGAGTGTCAGAAACGTGGCAAACTCTCTGGAGATTCCTCTGGTCGATTTCCCGAAAATTGTCGCTCAGCACTGCCACGTGAAGGCAGGGAATCCACTGCCGGGTGACGAATGCTTTCTGGACCATGTCCACCCCACGATCGAACTGAACGGAGAACTGGCGCTCGCAATTCTACAGCGGATGCAGTCGATGAAATTCTGTTCTTCAATCCGGTCGGGTGAAGACATGATGGAACAAGTCCGGGATCAAGTGACCGGTCAACTGGATCGTAAAGAACAGTCGCTGGCACTGGTTCGAGTGGCTCAGGTATTAGCGTGGGCAGGGAAAAATGCAGAAGGCTTGCGCAGCGCACGGCAGGCAGTCGAAATATTCCCGGAAAATTCTGCCGCTGTCAGTCAATATGGCCGCATGCTCGAAAAAACCGAACAGCCCGAAGCCGCGTTCGAGCAGTATCTCAGCGCCGTTCGCCTTGATCCCGATGATTCACTGGCGCAGTCGCGCCTGGCGGCGGCTTATTTTTTGAAAGACGCCTACAGCGAAGCTCAGACACACTGGCAGCAGGCTGTCAAGACAACGCCCGATAGTGCGCCGTTGTCGTTTCGGGTCGAACTGCACATGCGGCTTGGTGATTGCCACAGCCTTCAGGGAAACCGCGCCGCCGCGTTGCAGGAATACCGGATTGCCCTCAGTCTTGATCCCACCTCTGCTCCAGTGCTTGAGAGACTCAGCCGCTTTTGAGACAACTGGTTGCGGGAAAACCAGATTTTTACGTATCGCCTTTTAACGGCCATACACGCAGGGGGTCTTTTGTGGGTTGCGCTAGCGCGGGGCATCCGGTAGTGGAGCGACTTCAATCAGCCGATCATAGAGTCTCTTTTCATTTTCACTCGCTTCACGATCGCCGACAGCAAGGTACGCATCAACCAGCCAGCCACGGACCTGTGCCAGTGAGGGATCAAGTTTCAGCGATTTTTGGGCAGAGCGAATGCCTTCCGGAAACCGACCGAGCTTGCCCATGACATGGGCGTGACGACCATAAATCCCGGCGTGCCATGGGTTCAGCGTGAGGAAACGTTCCAAATACCCGGCGGCCTGTTCGAAGTCACCGCTGTCGTGAGTCAGCTGAGCCAGCCGCGACAATAACGCTTCGTTGTCCGGGTCAAGCAGCAGGCCTTGTTTCCAAATTCCGGCGGCTTCCCAAGATCGGTTTTGCTGGTTCAGAACCACGCCCAGGCTTTCCAGGAGCTCGGGATCTTCCGGGTTTTCGGGACGAGCCTTTCGCAGCATTGCTTCAGCCCGGGCGGTTGATCGTGCGATTGCTCCGCGTTCCATCAGCCGCGCCAGCGCGATGCCCGTGGCACGCTGTCGTTCTGCATCTGACATTGTGTCAGTTCCCTCTTGAAATTCTGCAAGCTCGCTGATTGTTGGAGTGGCGGCTTCGGCAGAATGATTCGGGTTACGCAGGATCCGGTGATTTGTGTGAGCCGCATGTGGCACATCGCTGGCAGAAATCGCAGGCATATGACACGCGGTGCAGGCATCCATTTCAGCGGATCGCGCGGCTGCCGGAGCGGAACAGGAATCGTCGCTGTGACAGGTCAAACAGCGACGGCGATAGAATTCGCTCGATTCTGTGCCGTGCTGGGTCGAATGAGGATCGTGACAGGTCGTACAACTCATTCTCCCTTTGGACTCAACACAGCAGACGCTCGCCCGCATTTGCTCCACATGGCTGACGGCTCTGGTGGATTTATCCTCAAGGGAAGACTGGTCCACGAAAATCGTCCATGTGTCTCCCAGGAGTTCGCCCGGCCTGAAATCAAAGTCTGTCCGGCCTTTTCTGAGGACTCGTTCGACCCCCTGCAGATGGCATTGTGCACAGACTGCATCGCGGGCCGACAACTCCAGCGAGGAAGGATTAATGATCATGTCTGCGATCACACCATTCCGATGATGCGCAATATGCTGCTCGCCAGGACCGTGGCACCGTTCACAACCAATGGAAATCTCGCGAAACACCGGCGTCACAAAGCGATCCTGGTTCTCAGGGTCATCGGCAATTCGTCCGGCATGGCAATTCAGGCATCCATCGGAAACGCGCCGTTCAAAACGCTGATGCCCCGCAGGATCGTAACCCGGCGCCAGCCCCCAGCGGTGAGATTTCGAATACCAGTTCACCGGTGAGGCATACAGCATTCCAGGTCTTTCAATCAGGTAAGCATGACCCTGTTGTCCGGATCCAATCACATAGCTGATTTCCACCGACTGATCGAAGATCAGCGAAGACTGACGATCCGTCATGCGTTCGTGGTGAAAAACACGCCCGTCGCGTTTTTCGACGCTGTACTCCAGATGCGGCGAAGGAGAAAATTTCGCAACGGCATAGTCTTCGGTGTCAAGCCGATCAGCGACTCGTGTCGTGGAATGCGACATGGGATTCAATTGCCAGTCCGCGCATTGGCTGCTGTGACATTCTCGGCACGATTCGCTGCCGACAAATCCGATCTGCTGTGTCTGGCGATTCTTTGCAGCCGACGACTCCTCGCGGGGAGTACTTCCTGGATGGTATTCCTGATCGTCCCCGAATTTCCGCGTCGCCAGGAAGATTGCCGACAGTACCGTGATGACCACGAACAGGCCAATCAAGGGTGGTCCTGCGCGTCCTTTGAGGCTGATACAGTGGAGTGACATGGGGCACCGATTCATCCTGAGTGGGCGGGACGCAGTCTCTGAATTGCCTCTTCGACTTAACCCGAAGTCGCAAACCTACCACGGCTGTCCGGACGATTCCAAAACCACAACTTCCTGATTGGGCGTCAGATGCTCGAGTGTTTGAATCAAACCATTTGGCCAGTGAATCTCGGCGCTGACCGCAGTCTTGCCAACGCCAAACGTCAGGGCTGGCTCGTGCGTTGAGCAGTAACTGGTCCCACCGCATAATTGCTGGACCAGGTGAATTCCGTCGTCAGCACGGATCGTCACCTTTGTTCCGATGCCGTTTCGGTTATTAGACCGGCCAATGAAACGAAAACGCAGCCAGTTTCCATGAGGCTCTTCATTCCGCAGAATGAGTGCCGACTGCCCATGCCGAACACAGGCAATGTCAAGATCTCCGTCGCAGTCGTAATCGGCGAGAGCGACGCCGCGACCGACAAAACGCTGCTGGAAGACAGGTCCCGCATTCGCTCCTGTTTCATGCCAGCGGTGTCCATCGAATGTGAAGAGCTGGGGAAACTGCTGATAATCCTCCTCATGTGGTGACCAGTCATCAATGTGACCGTTCGCAATGAACACGTCATCCTGGCCATTAAAATCGAAGTCACTCATCGCAACGCCAAATCCCAGGAAGTGCAGCGTTGGGGTGTGCAGGCCGGTTATTGAAGTGACGTCTGCGAATCCGGATTCTCCCAGATTCTGGTACAGCGTGTTGGACTCGCGCGCGAAATGGGTCAAATACAAATCGGGTCTTCCGTCGCGGTTAAAGTCTGAAACCGCCACGCCCATACTCGCCTGTGCCTCTCCATACCCACTGACCGCACATCCCAAACGCTGCGCGGATTCGATGAAAGTAAAGTTGTCCTGCTGCAGGAACATAAAATTCGCCGTTGTGTCATTGCAGACGTAAATATCAGGGCGGTCATCTCCGTTAAAATCAGCAATTGCCACCCCCAGTGCCTTGTTTCCGTCTCCGTAGAGTCCAAGCTGGCGGGCGACCGGCAGAAAACGCCCGTCACCGGAATTCAGGTAACATTCATCCGGCCATGCATCGACGTGATGTGGGTCACACATTCCGGATTCTCCGTTTTCGTGCCGACAAATCACCGGGTTGTCCGGATCAAACTTCAGATAATTGCAAACATACAAATCAAGATCCCCGTCGGCGTCAAGGTCCGCCCAGGCGGCACTGGAACTCCAGCGAAGATCAGCCAGACCAGCTTCGGCAGAAATTTCCAGAAATGTGCCATCGCCCTGATTGCAGAACAGTCGATTGGCACCAACATTGGTCACATAGATGTCGCTGAAACCATCATTATTAAAATCACCAGGAGCAACGCCCTGACTGTAACCGGGCTCCCGGATCTCCGCTGATCCGGTTGCGTTCCTGAAACTCCGTCCGTCGCGGTTGCGGAACAGCTGATCGGATGGGTTGGATGCCAGTCCGGCTACTTTTGGGTTGCCACCCTGATTCAGATACAGATCCTGCAGGCCATCACGGTCGTAGTCAAGCCAGCCAGCTCCGCCTCCGGTGGCTTCCACCATTAACTCTTCCCCGGAAGCTCCGTTCAAATAAATATGCTCGACCCCCAGGTCATTTTGCACTTCTGTGAAATGCGGTGTCAGCAGCGATGGCCTCAGCGGATCGGGTGAAGCCGATCGAGGAATTGTTTTCACAGCAGCAGTGGAATTCCTGGCGGGCGTTTCAGGCGGCAGCTCGACCGATGGTGTGCAACCAACGGTCAGGCAGAGGAAAATCAGAATCCGGCAGCCGCAACCGCCCTCAGGATTCAGACGATCAATCCCGCACATTTCTGATTGCCCATCCAGCTTAAAAAAAAGGGTCGATTCGGAGCACTCCCGAATCGACCACTGAAATTCAGACGCACCGAAATCACGTGAGATCAGAATTCTCCCGCGACTTCCCCACCTCCCCGCGTAGCAATTGCAAATTGAGTCACGCCCGAGATGTTTTCGCTGACAAAACGAACGCTGCCGTCCGCCAAAGCGCACTGAGCACCACCGACATGCAGGCTGCTCCAGCCGTGGCAACGCCGATCCCCCTGAATATCCCTGTAGTTGATTGGGTTCTGAAGCGTCGTAATTGCTCCCAGAGGGTTGGCCCACGCAGCGTCGTCACTGATGTTTATCTTCTGGTTGAAATCCGACCAGTGCATGTCTTCTGTCAGAAGGACAGTGTTCGATGTTCCGTCAATGATTTCAGCCATGTTGATGCAACCACGGTAACCGAAGATACCATTTGCCCCATTCGTACTGTTTGCCGTCTGATCGAACCAAGCCCATGGTCCCGTGACCCCAAACGGACGGCGTGGACAGTCTCGCCACCCGCCGTTTGTGTAACCGAAGTTACCAGTATAGTCGGTTCGCCCAACGCCGTTCGCGCCTGCTCGATAATCAATGCCTTCAAACTGGCCACTGATTTGCTTCAGCTGCGGATTGCTGGGGCACAAAAGCCCCGTGAGAATCGTCTGGGCTCCGACAAGGTTCTGGGCACCCGGCGCCACTGTGCATTGCCATCCGAAGCCAAAAGCCGCACCTCCGGGGACACTGAAGTTGATGCTTTGATATAGTGATTGCTGTTCAAAGTACGGAAGCGCCATTGCAATCCATGAGAAGTTGGAATGATTTGGACCGTTCCCCCAATTGGTCATATCACGGTTCAGCGGAAACATCGAATGGGTGTCGTGATAATTGTGACACGCCAGCGCCATTTGCTTGAGATTGTTCTTGCATTGTGTCCGCCGAGCTGCTTCCCGGGCCTGCTGCACCGCGGGGAGCAGGAGGGCGATTAGAATTGCGATGATGGCGATCACCACCAGCAATTCAATGAGAGTGAAACCACGTCTAACTCTTACAATCATAACTGAACTCCCTAAAAAAGATGACACAAACCGCCATAGGCCCGTTTTCACAAACAGGATCAAATATCGATCTCAAGAGTTTGAGCTTCTGCCTTGATCTCCACCGTCTTCGGGGACTTGTCTTTATTGGCGTATTCTGGTGGGATCACGCTACCCGCTCCGGCAGCAATCTTCGATGGGTCGGCGCTTTCGCCACTTTCCATTTTGTCACGCATTGCCAGCATTTCCGCCGTCGCATCTGCGGCAGGCTTCGCCTTTGCTGACAGGATGACTTTGTAGCTTCCCGCAGGGGCCCCTGTGCGACCATCACTGCATTTAAGTTCAAATGTCCCATCGGCCGCAACGTCAGAAGAAGCAAACGGATGATCACCGTCTGCAGTTGGTGTCAAAATCAAATGGACATCCCCCAGCGCAGCTCCTCCTTTTGTGAGCTTGCCTTTAACTGGATAGACGGATACGACACCGGGGCCACATCCAATCGCCGTGAACACGAAGCCAAGAACTACTGCGATAAACACAGAACGCATTGAAATCTCCAAATTACGGCAAACAGATACATGAAAAAATAATGAACATTTGACTTGGCAACGGCAAATTCATGAAACTTGTAATTGGCCGATCATGTGTTGTCTCAAAATTCATTATGAAAGTCAAGAAACTTCACACCAAAGACTAGCAATCTTTAGCGTTTGTCGCGCATTTCGAGGGCACGTCCGGACGATTTGGCATCATATGACCGCCCCAGGCGTCGTGACAGGTTGGCAGCGACAAACTGGTCCCTGCAGAGTACGGCATATTCGAGGATACCCTCAAGGACTGCTCGCGGTGGATCCCGCGGAGTCTCCATTTCCAACAACAGTGCTTGAAGATCTTTTCCATACATGGCGGTTTGTTGGGCCGCATCTGCTTCGCGAATCTTGTTTTTCCGCCTCAGAATGCCGGCAAAGTGATGCCAGCTGTGCCAATCCATCGGGTACAGCCGGATGGCCTCTTCCGCCGATCTCAGTGCTTCGTCAAGATTTCCCGTCAATAAACTGTACTGGCTTCGGATTCGCCACATTCGGTAGTCCTCATTCGAACGCTCCGGAGATTTTTCCAGCAGCTGTCCAAGCGTCTCGACATCTCCTTCACGGGCGACGATCTCCAGGAGAGTGGTCAGGATCTCGAGATCCTCCGAGAATCGTTCATGGAGTCCCTGCAATTCGCGGGTCATCATGGCTTCGTAGTCATTTCCTTTCTTCAGGCTGTCATCTTTCGTCCTCAGGAGAGCGCTGGCGATGATCAGCGACGGCTCATCCGGGGTCACCTCCAGCCAGTTTTCAACGCGTTCCAGCGTATCCCCATAGATGAGGTCTGGAAGCGTGACGAAATAGCTATAGGCATCGACCGTCTCTGCCCGCTGGCGAACGGATTCCCGCACCTGCCGGATTAATCGATCTCGTTGCAGAGTCATCGCAAAGTAATGGCACAGTCGCTGATGCGCAATCACAATTTCCGGGTTAAGGGAAAGGATTCGCTCACACGCCAGGACGCCCTGAGTGGGCCGCCGCAGCGGCTCAAAATACAGCACGCTCAACTCCAGCAGGGCCGGAATCGCACCGGGATAATCATCCGGAACATTTTCGAGATATTCCGCAGCAAGCGTGAGTTCACCAGTTTCGTGTGCCGCCATCGCCCGCACTACCCAAGCCTCCCCCGAATCCGGCTGTTGCTGAGTCCATTGTTCAGCCACAGTCGCGAGTTTTTTCCAGTCCTGATTCACTCGGGCCGCCCGGCATTGTCGAGACAACTGCGCAAGCTCGTGGTTCCTCCACCACGCCAGGCTCTGAATGGCCCCACCCACGACCGTGAACAACAAGAATCCGAGGAGTCCCCACCGAATCACTTTTCGTCGCAGCATTGCCGCCATCAGCGGGTCTCCTTCCGGAAGGCCTGACGATACCGGGCGGCCAGCTCAGAAAACACTGACGATTCAGACGCTCTGGCTTCATAGTACTCTGCCAGAGCCTGGTTCGCGTCTTTGTTCCCAGGATCATAATTCAACACGGTCTGCAGCCATTCCACTCCCTGTCGTTCGGTTCCGTATTTGAGTTGAGTTAATCCGATCCGGCAGCGAATTTCCACATTGGCGGGTTCCGACTGGATCTTGTCCAGATCCTTCTGCATCCTTGCCAGTGCAACATTGGCGGCCTGAACGTAGTCCAGATGAACCTGAGCCTCGTCGCTGCTTCGAAGTCTGAGCAGGATTTGCGCAAATGAATACCGGGCGTCAATGTTTCGGGGCTGCAGCTTGACAGCTTTTTCGAGATGCAAAAAAGCTACCTGCATCTGGTCATCCATCAGGAATTTTCCGAGTGTCAGATGGAGGCAAAAATTGTCGGGGAAGCGAACAATTGCAGATTCCAGCACCGCTCGCGCTTCTGTGAATTCCCCTAGCGAAAGCAGTGATTGAGCAATCCCGCAGTCCACTTCCCCCGTTTCCTGGATTTTAGCGCAGGCGCGGAATTCCGGCAGGGCGTCCTTTCCGTTATTCATCGTCAGAAGGGCCTTTGCGAGAGCCAGACGAGCCTGCATATAATCCGGCTCAAGTTCCAGCGCACGCCGCAGTGATTTTACTGAGGGTGCCAATTTGTCGTTTTCCGCATAGGTTAGTCCCAGCAGGTAGTGTGGCTGCGCGGTATCCGGATAATCCGCAGACCAGGGTTCAAGAATCTGAATCGCATCGTGAAATCTTCGATTCAAAAGATACCCCAGCACAAACGCTTCGCAGATTTCTTCCGTGTCTCCCTGGGGGTCAAGCAACATTTGATTTCGCCGAATTTCGACGTCCTCCAATTGCCCGGACTGAGCCTTTGCCATCCAGTCTTCCCGCTGGATGTCGGTTGCTGGCGCTCCCAGAGCTCTGGCCTGTAAGAGATGATTCCGAACGTCATCCCAGCGGCCCAGTTTTCGATTCGCCCTTGCCCTCAGCAATTCCGTCTCGCCATTATTGCCGGCGCACCATTCAGACCATTGCAGCCATTTCATCGCGGTCTCCGGCGAACGACGGGCCATCGCTCCCCTTGCCAGCGAATTCGGCACTGACGCCAGCCACGATCGACCAACCACCGCAAAAATGCACGCTGCCACGATCATCGTCAGCAACCAGCGAAGGAATCGTCTGCGTCGGGGAAAAAATTTCAAAAGCTGTTTCACCACTTCTTAGCCCCATGATCCGCAGGTGCTGGAACAACCCGATTTCCGCGAGGCACGGAAGCCAGTGGTACGGTTCCAGACGCTGGATCGTCCGCAGCACTCGCCTCCATCTGCGAGGTTGGCTACTGTCCCGACTGTCCTACGCACACACACATTCCGGGATTATACGGTGTGCATGATACATGGAGGTGGACGATCGTGCGACAGTCAGGCAATCCAACTGGAAAAAGTCTCTGGCCGCACTCCGAAGCTGAATGTGAATTCCGAGTTACATATTTCAGTGAGTTTTCTGCATGCATTGGAGAGGCGGTACCTGCCTCGCTAAGGCGAGCGGCACGAAGCGTCAGCGAGGGATTCGGATTTGCAGACCTCGCTGACGCTTCGGGTTAGTGTCACCTGCGACCGCGTGAGGTATAAACAGAGCGCGTAAGTGCATGATACTGAACTTCGGTGTGACCAGGCTTTTTTTCAGAAAAATCGCCAGCAGCGAGTAAGATTCCGAAGGTGTGTGGCATTTCCTGTTGAAATCTACCATTTTCGCGAGTCCTCCAGTGGAACAACGCAGAACGTTTCCCTATGTCTCCGCTTCCTGACACACGATTCAGTCTGATCGCTCGTCTGGCAGAGCCGACCGGTGCAAAGGCATGGTCGGAGTTCGTCCTGACCTATGAACAGGCGATTTTTCGGTATTCGAAGAGTCACGGGATGCAGGATGCAGATGCTTGGGAAGTGGTTCAGCAGGTGTTGCTGGCCGTACATCAGCAGGCTGGAGGCTGGGAATCCAGTGGCCGCGTTGGTTCGTTTCGATGCTGGCTGATGCGGACCGCTCACAGAATCTGCCTGCGGTCGCTCCGTGAATCGCGGCATTGCGATCGAGCCTCGTCGCCGTCGAGTGAACCTATCGCTGTGAATGGCGCGCAGCGTGGCCCCGGTGGTGCTTCACATCCTGCCTACGAGGACCAGCGAGACTGGCAGCGATGGGCGTTTTGCTGGGCCGTTGGATTCGTTGAACACGAAGTCGATCAAAAGACATGGCAAGCGTTCCGGATGACGGCCGTCGATGGCGTCTCCGCATCAGAAACAGCGCGAGTGCTCGGCCTGAAAGTTGGAAGTGTCTACACCGCCAGGTGTCGCATCATTGCGAGAATTCGTGAACTCGTTCAGTCGTTGCCAAAGGCGGACACTTATGAAAACCTGTAACGCCACAGCCTGCGATCGATTTCTGTCGGGCTCCATGAGTGATATTGAAACGACTGCCTTTGAGGACCATCTCGAAGTCTGCGATGTTTGTCGACAGCAGCTGGATGCAAAAGCCGGTGGCATTGAGTGGGAGAGTTCTCGTGAACTGCTGGCATACTCCTCGAACAGGCCGATGGTCGATGCGCATTCGGCGGATTCAGACTGGCTGACGAACTGCACTTCGGCTCAGGTGCTGCAGATCGTGGCACCGTCGGACGATCCGGCGATGGTGGGGCGAATCGGGCCCTATGAGATTTCCGGACTGCTCGGACGCGGCAGTGCGGGCATTGTCCTGAAGGGTTTTGATCGGGCTCTCAATCGCAACGTCGCCATCAAGATTCTGGATCCCGCACTCGCCGGAGCTGGCGCTGCGCGCCAGCGGTTCTCACGCGAGGCGCGGGCGATGGCCGCGATCTCGCATGAACACCTGGTGCCCGTGTTTGAAGTGAATGAACACGCTGGCCTGCCGTTTTTTGTGATGGAATACGTTCCCGGCGGATCGCTGGAGCGACGACTGCGGTCGGAAGGGCCACTGGATGTTGTCTCCGTCGTGCGCATCGGAATTCAGTCTGCGCTGGCGCTCATCGGCAGGGACTTGTGCATCGTGACATTAAACCGGGTAACATCCTGCTGGACCGCGGCACGGAGCGTGTGCGTGTGGCGGACTTTGGGCTGGTTCGAGTTGCGAATGATGCCAGTTGCACTCGCAGCGGCGTGGTTGCCGGGACCCCGCAATACATGTCACCCGAACAGGTCCGTGCCGAACTTTGTGACGGCCGCTCCGATTTGTTCAGCCTTGGTTCTGTGATGTATGCATTATGTACCGGGCACCCGCCCTTCCGAGCCGAAACGGTCTATGGTGTGATGCAGAGAATCGTTCACGACAGGCCTCGCGGCATTCGGGAGATGAATGCGTCTGTACCGGAATGGCTGGACGATTTCATCCTGCGACTGCTGGCCAAAGATCACGCGGAACGTTTTGCTTCGGCTGACGAAGTCGCGGCGCTGCTGAGTGCTGAACTTGCTCATTTGCAGAATCCAGATTCAGCAGGACCTCGCCGCGATTATCAGAGCGTTGGTAGTGTTGCTGCGGTGAGGAACAGGAAACAATCCCATCGTCAGTATGTCAAGTTACTGGCTGGAATTGGAGCACTGATCATTGCGATTGCCGGGATCGCTGCGAGTGTTGCGGCCTGGAATTCCCGTGATCCATCGGATTCAACAGCGATGCTATCTGATCGAGAGGCAGTGGGATCTGCTCCAGCGGCAGGGGTGCAGTCGGCTGCTGTATCAGAGTTGGCAATGACGACAGCAGCAGCAGGTTCTGAAGTCTGGCGAGGCTCTTCGGCAAGTGCGGAATTCGATGCACTCAACACCGAGGCGGCTCGCCTGGAAATCGTCTTCAGGGGCTCCTCCAGCCCGGAACAAGTGATCCTGTCCAGCGACTGGGAACAGGTGCGTGAGGAACTGCAGCGACTGGAACGCGAAGTCGCGAATCGAAACGCCGCGTCGGCGGTTGCGCCTTGATCAGAAATTTCAAATTTGAAATTTGAGATCTGAAATCCATTTTTAAACGTTAACAACTTTCAACAAGGTGTTCATGATGAAGATGATTCGAAACTATCTGATCGCTGGTGCTGTACTGGCGAGTGGCGTTGCTGTCATTCAAAGTGCGCGTGTCATCGGTCAGGACAAGCAGCCGATTACAGTTACTCTGGA
>Ga0105046_10008088_pt1 | contig 16537 bp, 16 predicted proteins | sample MAT03_FD_78385 | JGI IMG/M metagenome (GOLD analysis project Ga0105046, IMG submission 78385) | Freshwater microbial communities from Lake Fryxell liftoff mats and glacier meltwater in Antarctica - MAT-03 (megahit assembly) | ecosystem: Environmental > Aquatic > Freshwater > Ice > Liftoff...
ACTTCTACTACCTGATCGTTTACGCGGCAGAAGACGAGATAGTGGCGAAACCCCGAAACGGCGCGGCGTCGAATGCCTTGGAGGCGCGGATGATCGATCTTATAAAGGGGTCAACGCTTGGGGTGAGCGCGGATGAGCCTGTATGTAGTGTCAATGGCATCATATAAACGGAGCGCGTTCTCAAGGCTGTCCTGCGCGATGTAGAGTGCTGCTTCATCAATGTCCGTATCGGCGGCGGGAAGAATCCGAAGCGTGTACGTCATGGCTTCGCGCCCTTGCTCTTCATGCGGGCACGAAGAGCCCGCTTCTTTGCCGGGGTGTAGTTGTCGGTGAAGACGACAGGCTTGCCACTGTCGAGACCTTCGAGCAGCTTGGACGCAAGGACAGATTTGGCGTGCTCACGATCCTGCTCCCTGAGGAGCTTCTCGCGAATGGCCTCGCGGACAAACTCGCTGGCGGATCCGTAGATGCCAGACGACACCTTCCCATCGACGTAGCGCTTGAGTGGCTCGGGCAGGGAGACGTTCATCGTGATGGAGGTTGGATTGGCCATAAAAGCAGTGTACCATTGTGGCCAAGGATTGGCAAGGATTGGCCGAGGCTCAATGGTCGAGGGCATCGCGGTCGCGCAGAAGGGAGTGAGGCTCTCGGCAACGTGCAGTGACAGTTCAGCGTGGCGCGAGAAGACCCTCTATGCTCAGACCTTATGAGCAAGCGTGTGATGAAGATGGGCATGGTTGGTGGTGGGCAGGGTGCGTTCATCGGGGCGGTGCACCGCATCGCCGCGTGCTTGGACGGGCGAGCGGCGATGGTGGCTGGGTGCCTCTCGAGCACGCCCGAGCGGGCGCTGGCGAGCGGCAAGCTGGGGGTTGGCGGCGGAGGCGGGCTGGCCGATGACCGCAACTATCCCACGTGGGAGGCGATGCTTGAGCGCGAGCGGGCGCGGCCGGCGCCGACAGCCGCGGGGCGGGCCGATGAGCGGATCGACTTCGTGTCGATCGTGACGCCCAACCACCTGCACTTTCCCGTCGCGAAGGCGTTTGCTCAGGCGGGGATTCATGTGGTGTGCGACAAGCCACTGGTGCACACCAGTGCGCAGGCGGCCGAGCTGGCGCGGGCGGTTGAGAAGGCGGGCACGGTGTTCGCCGTCACGTACAACTACTCGGGCTACCCGTTGGTGAAGCAGGCGCGGGACATGGTGGCGAGCGGCGAACTCGGCCCGGTCCGCAAGGTGATCGTGGAGTACAACCAAGGATGGCTGGCCAACAAGCTCGAAGAGGGCGGGCAGAAGCAGGCCGACTGGCGGACCGACCCGGCGCGCTCGGGCCTGGGCGGCGCGATCGGCGATATTGGCAGCCACGCCGAGCAGTTGTGCGGTGTGATCACCGGGCTTGAGATGGAAGCGATCTGTGCCGACCTGACGACGTTTGTGCCGGGGCGGCGGCTGGATGATGATGCCAACGTGCTGCTTCGCTTTGCCCTGCGCGATGGTGTGGCGGCCAAGGGCGTGCTGATTGCGTCCCAGATCGAAGTCGGCTGCGAGAACGACCTGCGGATCCGCGTGTTCGGCACCAAGGCCTCGCTCGACTGGCGACAGGAAGACCCGAACCAACTCATCTTGAAGCCCGATGGCGGCCCCGAGCGTATCTACCGGCGCGGCGGGGGGATGCTGTGCGAAGCGGCCAAGAGCGCAACGCGGCTTCCGGCCGGCCATCCCGAGGCGTTCTTTGAGGCGTTTGCGAATGTGTACGCCAGCGCGATGCGCGCGATGGAGGCGGGCGCAGGCGGAGAAGCGGCGGCGAAGAAGTTTGACTACCCGGGTGTGCATGACGGAGCGAAGGGTGTGGCGTTCATCGAGAAGGTGGTGGAGAGCGCGAGCAGCAGTGCCAAGTGGACCAGGATGAGCTGATTGGTGGCGACGTTGGCGGCAAGTGAAGTGCTGTGAACCGCCCTTTCCCCCCCGCTCCCCCGCTCCCCCCGCCCCGCCCCGCCCCGTCTACTTGGCCCGTTCGACGAGAAGTTGTTCCTGCGGTGTGAGGGGGCGGCGTGAGGCGGCGGTGCTGAGGGTGACGGCGGCGAGTTCGCGGAGGACTTTGGCGCGGTGATTGTCACCGGCCTGAACCTCGGCCGCGCGGGTGAGGGCGATCTCGGCGCGGCGGAAGGCCGACGAGGGCGGATAGCCGGCCGACTCGTCGGTGACGGTGAGGTATTCATCGCTGAGGGCCGCGGCGACGGCGGGCTTGCCAGCGGACCTGGCCTTGGTGGCGACGAGGTCGAGGGTTTCGATGAACGCGGCGTGATAGAGCGGTTCGCGGGGCGCGGCGTTCCAGGCGGGGCGGATGAGGTCGAGCGCGACGGCGGCGTTGTCACAGGCCTCGGGGTGACGGTCCTGTCGGGTGGCGATGTCGGCCCGAATGGCGTGCAGGCGCGTAAGGGCGAGGCGGGCGCGAGGATCATCACCGGATCGAAAGAGCAGGTCGGAGCCGAGCACGCGGGCGCGGGTGAGTTCATCATCGGCCGAGCCAACGGCTCCGGAGCGCAGCAGGATCTGGGCGCGGAGCACGGCGGTATCTACGCGGCAGCGGCGGATGGAATCGTCGGGGTCGGCGAGTGACTCGGCCTGCGCACTGATTTCGGCGCAGAGATTTGAGACGGTCGAGGCGATCTCGGCGGACTTGGACTCATCGGCTGTGCGGCTGACTTGGCGGAGGTGGCCGAGCGTGACATCAAAGCGCGAAGCGCGGGCGGCAGGGTCGAGGCCTGAAATAAAGAGCAGCGAGCGCGAGAGGGCGAGGGCGGCCGAGAGTTCGGTGCGGGCGCGGGGAAGGTCGCCGGCCTCGGCCCAGGCGCGGCCAAGGGCAAGACGGGCGCGGGCGAGGAGGGCGTTCACATCATCGCTGATGGGTTTGGGGCCGCTGCCGCGGCTGGTGGAGGCTTCGACGGCGGTTTGGTTCAAGAGCGTGACAGCATCTTGACACTGGGCCGCGCGCTGTGCGGGCGTGGTCTGCAAGGGCGCGGCGCGAAGGATGGCGAGGCCGAGATCGAAGTTCGCTGGCGCCTGCGGCGGGAGCGCGGCGGAAGGGTCGGCCGTTGACGAGGCGTCGGAATCATCGGCTACGGTCGATGAGTTCGGGCGGGCTTCAGTTTCGGCGGCGGTGATGGCGGCGACGCGGGCGCGGGCGATGGCGAGGGAGTCTTTCCAGAGACGCTCGGCGCGGGCAGTGTCGCCGCGCTCGGCGAGGACATCGCCGAGCTTGCCCATGAGGGGGCCGAGGCGGTCGGCGATGCCGAGTGCGTGGGCTTCGGGCGTGAGGCGTTCGATGGTGAAGACGGCGCGGTCGAGAAGGCGGTCGCGAACCGCATTACCGCCACGGGTGGCGCGGAGGGCCTCGGCAGATTCAAAGAACAGAGCCTCGGTGGTGATGACCGTATCGATGATGGAAGCGCGGCGGGTTTGCTCGGCCGCGGCCACGGCGTGCTTTTGCTGGTAGTAACTGACGATGCCGCTGCCGAAGGCGAAGCAGAGCCCGATGGCGGCGGAGGCGGCGAGGATGGAGATGAGTGCGTTGCGGCGGACCCAGCGGACGGCGCGCTCGGGGCCGGAGATGGTGCGGGCTTCGACTGGTTCGTCAGCGGCGATGCGGCGGAGTTCGGCGGCGAGATCAGAGGCGGAGTCGTAGCGAGCGCGGGGGTCTTTCTCGAGGGCGCGAAGCAGGACGGCATCGACATCTGGTGAGAGCGAAGGCCGGAGCGCTGAGGGTGGGAGCGGGTCGGCGGAGTCGATCTTGTCGAGCACATCGCCGAGTGGACCGCTCACGTCGATGGGAATGCGGCCAGCGAGGACCTGATAAAACATGGCGCCGAGGGCGTAGACATCAGAGCGGATGCCGATTTCGCCATGCCGGCCGCGGGCCTGCTCGGGGGGCATGTAGCCGAGGGTGCCGAGGAGTTGGCCGGGCTGGCTGAGCGTGTTCTCGCGGATGCGCGAGGCAGCTGCGGCGGCGTAAGCCCCCGGAGCCGTGGGCGCGAAGGAGGCGTCGGGGTCGATGGCTTTGGCGAGGCCGAAGTCGAGCACGTGGGGAAGGCCGCGGGCATCGATGAGGATGTTGCTGGGTTTGAGGTCGCGATGCAGAACGCCGCGCTCGTGGGCGTAATCGACGGCATCGGCGATGGAGGCGAGGAGCGCGGCGGCTTTGCGAACGGACCCGAGGCCGGGGTGGCAGTGCTTGTCGAGGGAGACGCCGTCGATGAACTCCATCACGTAGTAGAGCATGAGGCGGCCGGCGGACGAGGTGGTGCCGGCGTCGAGGACTTGGACGATCTGCGGGTGATGAAGGCGGGCGGCGAGTTCGATCTCGCGTTCGAAGCGTTCACGAAGGAGGGCAACACGCGAGCCGGGGTGCGCGCCGAGGACTTTGACGGCGACGCGGCGGCCGGTGGCGCGCTGCTGACCTTCGTAGACGACGCCCATGCCGCCTTCGCCGACCTGGGCGAGGAGGTCGTAGCCGGGGATCTCGGGCAGATCGGTGGGGTCGTTGGGGTCGTTGGGCGGGTTCGCGTGAGGGCGGGCGGGGCCGGTTTGGTTGGAGGCGGGCGCCAGGTCGTAGGGGAGGTGGATGGTTTGGTCGGCCCCGGGCGCGGCGGGTGACTTGGGCGGCGCGGGTTGGTGTGGGGGTAGGGGCACGGGAGGGTTGGACGTGGTTGCTGGCGGTGTTGCGGGCCGAATGCTTACCGTGAGGGGTTGAGGGACTGGGCCGATTCGTTTGCGGGCGTTCGCGGGCGTGTGCTGGGCGGTGCGGCTATACCTTTATTATCCTTAGGAAGCGTGACGGTTCCTTCCAATAACCCCAACCCGGCGAACGAGACCGAGATCGAGGCCCTGTGCGCGCGGGCCGCAGCGGGCGATTCGGGATCGCTGCAGCGGCTGATTGTGCTGCATCACGGGCGGCTGCTGGCGTTTGTGACGCGGCGGGTGGGGGTGGATTTTCGCTCAAAGATCGATGCCGAGGACGTGCTTCAGGACGGGTACGCGGCGGCGTATACGACGATTGGCAAGTTTACCTATCAGGGCGAGGACTCGTTTTATCAGTGGATTTCACGGATTGCTGACCAGCGGTTTATCGACCGGGTGCGGATGCTGCGGCGCAAGAAGCGCGATGCGGGGCGCGAGATCGGGCAGGGGCCGCCGGGTGGTGGGGGTGGTGGCGATCGGTCGCGGTTTGCGCCGCTGATCGAGCGACTGCCGGGGGTGAATGAACGGGTGAGCCAGATCATCCGCAAGCGTGAGGCGGCGGGGGGCATCATCGCGGCCATGGCGGCGCTGCCGGAGGACTACCGATTGGTGGTGGGCCGGGTGTATCTGGATGGTGCGACGACGGAGACGGTGGCGGCGGAACTGGGTAGAACACCGGATGCGGTGCGGCGGCTTTTGGGGCGGGCGTTGGAGAAGCTGCGTGAGGAGGTTGGGGATGGGACGAGGTGGGTGTAGGCCCGGACCGGAAGGGAGTTTTGCCACGGACCGGCCCAGAAGGGCACAGACGAAGGCGGGAAGACGGGAAGGGGTCGGGCGGGCGACGTGCGCGAAAGTGGGATTGGGACTGAGACTGGGATTTGCTCCCCTGAAGTGGGGGGGGTTTTGGCCGGTTTCAAGTCTCAGTCTCAGTCTCAGTCTCAGTCTCAAGTCTCAAGTCTCAAGTCTCAAGATTTGAGACTGGGCGGGAAGCGGCGTGGTTCAGATGAGTGGGATTGGGACTGGGACGCGTTTCTGGCGCAGAAAGGCGGTTTTTGGTGACGTGACAGGCGGACTGGGACGGGAGGGAGGCACCCCCCCTCTCCCTCGTGAGATTGAGATTTTGAGACGAGATTGGTTATTGGACCGATCGTTCGGAGGCGGTGGTATTGGGTTTGGAAAAACGGAGCGCGTCTATATACATGGGCCGTTGGGGTGCGTTGGTTGGGTGGTGGGTCGCAGGTGAGCGATCCGGGTTCCAAGCGTGCTGGCTGCGCTCAAGGTCGGCACGGGAAGAAGCTTGGGCGGCGTGCGCACGAGTTTGAGTCGACGCTCCTCGCTGAGGCACAACAGCTCCAGACCGACGGCAGAATGGACCGATCAAGCCGGACCTCGCTTGTACCTAGGTCGGCCGCCCCCGTAAACTCCAGCTTCGTGACGAAGATCGCCATCAAACCCAAGCTGATTCAGTGGGCCATTGAACGGTCCCGGCGCGATCTTGTGGAGTTCGAGAACCAGTTTCCCCGTCTCGAACAGTGGTCGCGAGGGGATGATTCGCCAACCCTCAAGCAACTCGAGAAACTTGCCGCGGCGACACATACCCCTATCGGATACTTCTTTCTCGAAACGCCGCCCGACGAGACACTCCCCGTTCCCGATTTCCGCACGCTTGGGAGCGCCGAAGTCGGCCGGCCGAGCCCCGATCTCCTTGACACCATCCATCTGTGTCAGCAGCGGCAGGACTGGTACCGGCAGAACTCGCTCCTTCAGGGAGAGCCACCGCTGCCTTTCATTGGCTCCGCCACAACCGGGAGTGATGTTGTTTCGACCGCGGCCCGCATCCGAGAGGCCGTCGGTTTTGATATGAGCGCCCGCGCCGAAGCGAACACGTTCGAGGACGCGCTGCGGATGATGACCGCGACCACCGATGGCGCGGGAGTGCTGGTGATGGTGAGCGGGATCGTTGGCCAGAACACCCACCGCATACTTGACCTCGGCGAGTTCCGCGGCTTCGCACTCAGCGACAAACTCGCCCCATTAGTATTCATCAACGGCACCGACACAAAGAGCGGCCAGATGTTTACGCTCGCCCACGAACTGGCCCACCTCTGGCTGGGACAAAGCGCCGTCACCGACGCCACGGCCGCGGGCGGAACGAGGCGCACGATCGCGAGCGGTGGGGCGGCTGTCGAGACTTGGTGCAACGGCGTGGCGGCGGAGATGCTGGTGCCGATGGAGAGCTTTGAGGGTGTCTACCGGCCCGGCGCAGCGCTCCAAGCAGAGAAAGTACGCCTGAGTAAGCTCTACAAGGTCAGCACGCTTGTTGTTCTGCGGCGCATGTTTGATGCGGGCGGTCTGACGCGTGAGGTGTTCAACGAGGTTTACACGGCGGAGGTCAAGCGGTTGATGGCTGTCATGGTCGAGAAGAAAGCGAAGGCGGGGAGCGGCGGTGATCCCTACGCGACGGGTCGCGTGCGTCTGAGCCCGCGGTTCGGGCGCGCCGTGCTCGCAGCGACTTGGGAGGGACGATCGACCTTCACCGAGGCCTTTCGCCTGTTGGGCTTCAAGAGCGGCGCCAAGCTGGAGAAGTTCGGCGATTCACTCGGGATGACCGCGTACCTGCGCGGAGGGGCCGTCTGATGGCGTATCTGCTCGACACCGGAGTGTTCATCGAGGCGAAGCGCCGTTTCTACGGGATGGACTTTGTTCCGGGATACTGGGACTGGCTGATGCGCGAGGCGGAGGCGGGTGCGATTTGCTCCATCGAGCGGGACGCCGACGAGATTGGTGCACAGCAGGACGAACTCAGCGCCTGGGCGGCGACACTCCCGGATCAGTTTTTCCTTCGGCCCGACGCGGACTTTAGCGCGTCGTTCTCGCGAGTGAGCCAGTGGGCGATCACGTCGGGTTTCCAGCAGACCGCGCACGCCGAGTTTCTCGACGTCGCGGATTCGTATCTGGTGGCGCAGGCCCTGGCGGGCGGGCACACAGTCGTCACGCTGGAGAAGCCCGCGACGACGCCGAGTAAGAAGAAGATCAAGGTGCCCGACGCCTGCGCAGGACTGGGAGTCAAGTGCCTTACGCCGTATGCGATGATGCGGCTGCGAGGCGTGAGACTTGTGCTTGCCCTGTCAGACGAAACGGGCTGACGCTGTGATCCATCCCGGGGCGGGGTCTGCGGACCCCGTCAGCTCGGGCCCGCGCCGCACTCTGGACAGCGCGCATCATGCCGTCCGAGGCCGCTGCGGTTGTAGCCGCAGAGAGCGCACATGCCGCGGCGATGACGGACGAACCTGCGCAGGGTCTGAAGAGACGCAAACAAAGCGCACCAACTTGCAGAGAACACTGCCGTGTCGACGAGCATACCAATCCAACTCGGACCGTAAGGAAGCGCGACGATATCGGGGCCCGTTCGGCTCAAGGCGACTCCGTTATGAACCTCGATCGGTGAACTGTTCCACGCGCTGCGAGGAAAGGATCTCAGAGGGCCGAACTGAAATACGAAGGCTCGCATTGGCCATCCCGCCTCGACGGTCACATGCCAATCGCCGGAGTCCGCCGGGGGCCACGGCCTATCTCCGCTGGTCCAAGGACGCAAGGCGGCCTTGCACCACTCGGGTAGTTGTTCCCGATCAACTGGCTGCAATCGCGATGAATCATTCGACGGAAAGGCCGCCACGACTGCTTCCGTTTCGGTTATTGCAGTCGACCGCTGCTGTCGAAAGTACGTCAGTCCTGCGCTGGGCTCCTCCATGCCCTGAAACTTTCCGGCGGCTGATTCAGCGTCGAACGAGTAGGGCCCCAAGGGACGTCGTAAGACAGTCGCAACTGCCGCAACCAACACAGTGGTGACGGCCCCGAGGAACGCGTGTGCCCAGTAGGGCGCGAGCTCTCTTCACTGCTTAGTTTAGGCCGCCCCTGACAGATTCCCCGGCATCGGCGGGGCCATGATGGGTGGTGCTGGACTCTTATCGTGCGGGCTGACGGCGCCGAGCGGGCTTTACGGAAGCGGCTTTTGACGCGATTCGGAGGGCGGTAGCGATTTTGGCGGCGGTGGGGGTGCTGACGGTGTGTTTGCCGGTTTCGAGACGGGAGATGGTCTCGACGCGGAGGCCGGCGAGATTTGCCAACGCGCGCTGGGAGAGGCCGAGCGTGGCGCGCGCGGTGGCGAGTTTGCGGGCCATGGAGGCGCGCATGAACTCGGCGGCTGGGTAGTTGCCGTCGGCATCGGGGGCGGGGAGCGGCGGGAGGGTGGCGACACGCGCAAGGCCGGTGAGGCGGTCGTACTCGGCGCGGGGTGCCCGCGAGTTCGGAGCTGCCGCGACGGGTGTGGGGATGGCGCGAGGTGGCGGTATTGATCGTGGCGGGGGCAAAAAGTGTCACCCTTCCAGGGTTCTGGAGGTTCACCACAGTGTACCGGTGGTTCCGGTCGCCCGGGGTCGGGCGACCTGCACCGCCGGCAAAGTTATGGCGGCCCTCCGGGTTTCAAGAGGAGCGTTGGGCCATTCGCTTTCCGCGGGTTTCGCTCGGTCGCGGCAGCCGCGGGCTCGCTTCGCCGCGTGGCTACATTCCGTCGCCCCGGTCGGGCCCGGTCGGGGCCTTAGAGGGGTGCCGCACGGGAACGGGAGTTTGCGCAGCATCACTACGCTTGGGGCCTATGACGCGTCCTGAACTGCTGGCCGAGGCTGTCCTTTCTACCAAACTTCTTTTGGGCCGGTATCTGGCTGGGTTCACGGAAGTGACGCACACGCGGAGTGTGCCGGACCTGCCGAATCATGTGGCGTGGAACCTGGGGCATTTGTCGCTGACGATGCATCGGGTGGCGGGGATGATCGATCAGTTGGCGGCGGGTGGTGATGGGTCGGCGGCGGTGGCGCTGCCGGCAGAGTGCTTTGTGAACGGGGACGGGACGCGCGGCAGCCGCGACAAAGGGGTTTTTGACAGTGAGGCGGTGGCGTTTGGGAGTAAGCCGGAGGATCGGTATGACCGGTATCCGTCGCTGGTGCGGTGCACGGAGATTTTCAACCTGTCGTGCGATCGGCTGGCGGCGGCGATTGGGGCGGCGGGTGATGAGGTGATGGGCAAGAGCGTGCGCTGGGGGCAGGCCGAGACGGTGGTGTGGGCGCTGTGCGTGCGGATGGTGTTCCACTGCGGGTTTCACACGGGCCAGATAGCGGATATGCGGCGGTCGCTGGCGATGAAATCGATCTTTGCGTGAGCGCGGGGAGGTGTTCATCAGACGAAGTAGGCGGCGATGTAGGATGATGGGGCGACGGAGCGGAGCCGATCAACCGGCGACGGCGGCGGGGCGGATTCCGGCCATTTCTTCGATGGCGTCTGCTGCGCCGGTGGCGGCGCTGGTGCCATCGAACTTTTTGCACATCTTGGCGAGTTCGTCGCGCATGTCGTCGGCGAAGTTGGGTTGGCGCATGATGCGGTAGATGCCGACGGCGAGATCCTGGCCGTCGCCGAAGTGGGGGATGAGTTCGGGGACGATCTTTTTGCCGGCGATGAGGTTGGGGAGGGTGAAGAGGGGCGTCGAGACGATCCACTTGCCGACGAGGTAGTAGGAGAGTTTGTCGGGGCGGTAGAACGTGACCATCGGCTTGTGCTGGCGGGCGACGTAGAGCGTGACGGTGCCGCTTTTGACGAGGGCGAAGTCGCACCAGCGGACCACGGCGTCAGTGTCGCCGGCGACGACGGTCATGCCATCGGGCCAGCCGCCGAGTTTTTCGGCGCGGCGGCGGAGTTCGTGCTCGATCTCCGGGCGGGTGACGGCGAGGACGGCGCGGGCTTTGGGGAAGTCGGCCTGGACGCGGCGGAAGGCGTCGAGGAGCGCGGGGAGCGTGCCCTTGAGTTCCTTGGGGCGCGAGCCGGGCATCATGGCGATTTTGGGGGCGGTCTTGGCGGCGAGGTCTTTGGGGCCTTCGGGTTGTGGGAGGCGGTCGCGGAGTGCTTCGACGCGGGCATCGATGGCGGGGTAGTCGAGGGGTTCATCAAAGAGCGGGTGGCCGACGAACTTGGCGGGCACGCCGCGGGAGAGGAACCACTGCTCTTCAAAGGGGAGCAGGCAGAGGACTTTGTCGGTGAGGCGGCGGAGTTTGCCGACGCGCCAAGGGCCCCAGGCCCACATCTGCGGGGCGACCATGTGGACGATTTTGGTGCCGCGGGAACGGGTGAGCTGGCAGATGGGGAAGTTGGCGGCGGGGGAGTCGACTGGGATGTGGACGGTGACGCGGTTGTCTTCGAGCCATTCGTCGATGCGGCGGTTGATCTTGCCGTGTTCGATGATTTTCTGGAAGCCGGGGACGCCCATGACGGCGTCGTCGCCGGTGCGCTCGATGATGATGGCGCCGGCGCGTTCCATTTTGGGGCCGCCCCAGGCGTAGATGGTGAGGTAGGGGTGGCGGCGTTTGAGTTCAGCGATGACGTGGGAGGCGTGGTCGTCGCCGCTGGGTTCAAAGGCGGTGAAGAGGAGGATGGGCTTGCCGCTGGCGGTGGTGCGCGACGCGATGGCCGACGCGGGTTTGGCGCGTGAGGCGGCGGTGGGCGCAGAGGGGTTGACGGAACCGAAGGCGGTCACTGAGTAAGGATACGGCGGGGAGGGCGGGAAGGATCGGACATTGGAAAGAGCGGTGGGGCCAAAGAGGAGTGACGTGGGCAATGATGGCGGAAGCGAACCGTTGGGCGGTGGTGCCGTATCGAGATGGTGGGAGCTTATCGATGATTCATGTGCTGGCGCAATCGGGAACGCAATCGAAGGGCGGACTGTTTGGCGAGGGGGCTGCGCCGCCGGAGTTGCCCGCGCCGCCGTGGCTGGTGGCGAACATCTTTGAGGCGCCGTGGGTGCTGGTGTGTGTGCTGTTGCTGGTGGGAATGGCGGGATACTTTGTTTTGCGGGCGAGCAGGCCGCGGGAGGCGCTGGTGTGCGGCGCGGTGGGCCCGGGATTGGCGCTGCTGGTGGCTGTGCTGTCGTTTGCGGTGACGACGGAGCGCGAAAAGCTGGCGCGATTGGCGGACGGGTTTGTGGCGAGCATCGCGCGGGCGGATGCGGAGGCGGTGGGGGCGAAGCTGCTGGACTCAGCGACGCTGCGGCTGATGGGGCGGGATACGAACTGGAGCAAGCCGGACCTGGTGATGCAGGTGGAGAGCAAGATGAAGGGCATGTATGCGGTGAAAAACCGGCAGGCAACGGTGAGCCGGGTGTCGGTGAGTGTTGATGGGGAGAATGTGGCGCGGACGCAGTTTCGGGTGGCGGCGGTGTCTGACTCGATGGGATGGCCGGTGGGGATGTGGTGGCTGATGCACTGGCGCAAAGAGGCGGCGAGTGGGCGCGGGGGTGAGGACGTGTGGCGGGTTTCGGGAATGGAGCTGTTGAGTGTGGATGGGCTTTCGCCGGGGGCGGAGGTGCGGCCGTGAGCGGAGGGGCGGCGCGAGCAGCATGGAGGCAAAAAGCAGAATGCCCGGTCCGCCGTCCAGAGTGAAACAGCGGCGGACCGGGCATTTTTCACAGCGGCGGCGATCGGGAGCGGGGTTCGTCGAGGGTCCCGGTCCGGATCGCGAGCAAGGGTTGTCGGAGTTTGTTGATTAGCAGCCGTCGAAGAAGGCACCGATGAAGTCGGCCATATCGTCGGGGTCGGTGGAACCATCGTCGTTGAAGTCGCAGCGAGAGGGTGGGTTGGCATCGAAGAAGCCGCCGATATAGTCGGCGAGATCGTCGGGGTCGAGGTTACCGTCGTCGTTGAAGTCGGCGTGGCAGCCACCGTGTCCACCACCACCCCCCCCGCCACCGTTATCACCGGTGATGAGGACGATGGCCGAGCCGGAGATGGTTGTGCCGCAGGGGCTGGTGATCGTGACGTGGTAGATGCCTTCGGTCTCGGGCGTGAGGGCGGCGACGCGGAGGGTGTCGGTCTCGGTGCCGGTGGAGACGTCGGTTTCGGTGATGACCAGACCGTCTTTGCGCCATTGGTACGTAACGGAGTCGTCGGTGCCGAGATTGACGCTGATATCAAAGAGCGAGCCGGCGTCGTCGGTGACGCTTACGGGCTGATCGATGATGAGGGGGCCGCTGTCACCGCAGAAGGACTGGCCGGTGATGGTGGCGGTCATGACGTTGGCGACCTCAGGACCGATGATGTGCTGCTGGCCGAAGGGGCCGCCGGAGTTGACGTCTTGGAGGGCGCGGGCGGAGAAGACGGCGGTTTGAACGGCTTCGAGTTCGTCAAGAGCTTCGGCGAGGGTGACGGACTGGGAGGGGCCGAGGAGGAAGGGCGCGGCATCGATGAGGAACGAGCCGGTGACGACGGGGTCGTTACGCATGAGGGCTTCGAGCGTCACTTCACCGGCGGTGATGTCGGCGCGGCGCTGGATCCAGATGGCTTGGGCAGGGTCGTTGTTGGTGACGGTGAGGGCGACGGTCTGATCGCCGTTGGGCGCGGTGACGGTCTCGGTGGTGATGGAGGGAAGGAGTGGCTGGGAGTTGGGTGCCGAGCCGCCGCCGGGGAGTGGGATGTGGCCGTTGACGGCGGCGAGCGCGCCGTTGCGGAGCCAATGGACGCGGATTGAGTTGGCGGGGCTGAAGTTGCGGAGTGATACGCCGAAGTGCTCGATGCCGCCAACGGGGGTGTTATGGGCGGGGTGGTGGTAGTCGATGCGGACGTAGGAGCCGACCTGGGTGATGGAGGGCGCGCCGTAGTTGCCGTTGCGATAACAGTGGTAGACGTCTTCGGGGTGGATGCCTTCGATCTCGATTTCAAACTCATCGCAGGGATCGTCGCAGTGGTTACCGACATCGAAGTTGGAGAGGCCGCCGGAGATGGCGTAGCCGGATTGGCCGAAGGCCGAGCCAGCGAGGGCGAGGAGGGCGATGGCGGGGAAGGGAAGGTAACGGTTCATAGAGGGCCTCTTTCTTTCTTTCTTTCTTTCTTTCTTCTGTCGGGCTCGAACGCGATTGGGGCGAGAGGAGTTTGGGCAACCCGAAAGGTCGGGTGGCGCGCAGCGATAGCGGGGTGCTATCGGCGAACTTCAGGACCGCACGCAGGCTGCGAACGTCACGGCTGATGGACAGAGGAGTGGGGAAACCGGGAGTGTGATACAGCAGATAACTAAAATATTTGCAGCGAACCAAAAAGCATGATTTACCGAAGCAATTGCTTGTTTGGTGTCGATGTGCTTGTAGACTTTGGAGTGAAGCGCGCGGGCTGCGCGGACTACTCGATGCCGGATTGCGAACTGACTATGAAGAACACTCGCCTTGATTCATCTGACGGTGTGGTGCGGGCTCGTCGGCTGCATTTGCGCGGCGGTGGCGGGGCGTCTTTGGGTTTGTCGCTGGGCGCGTGCGTGGTGATAAGCGCCGCGTCAACGGTGCTCGGGCAGAGTGGCACACCGGTGCCGCATCAGTTTGTCGTGCGAGTCGGCTCGAGCGCGACTATCGAGACGATCGCGGCGGGCATCGGCGCGACGATCCAGCGGCGCGACGATGTGTCGCGGGCGTATCTGGTTGAAACCGGCGAGGCGAGCAACGACGACGAGACGGAGGTTGAACTTAGCGGTGACGGCGGCGTGGATGGCGCGGAGCGCAACCGGGTGATCCTGCCGCCCGAGTCGCACACGCAGAGTTTTTTTCTGAACGTGATTGAGCCCGACTATGTGAACCAGCCGGCGCTCGACCTTACGGGGATGAGGGGTGCGCATTCGCTGAGCGTGGGCACCGGCGTTGTGGTGGCGATTCTTGATACGGGGGTCGATTCGCACCCGATGTTTGCCGGCTTGCTGCTGGCGGGGTATGACGCGATCAATGAAACGGCCGGCGGCGGTGAGCAGGCGAACATGCTCGATGACGACGGGGATGGGCTGATTGATGAAGCGGTCGGGCACGGGACGCTGGTGGCGGGCGTTGTGCATGCGGCGGCGCCGGGGGCGATGCTGCTGCCGGTGCGGGTACTTAACAGCGATGGCGTGGGGACGAGCTTCAGTGTGGCGACGGGGATTCGCTGGGCGATTGCCAACGGTGCGCAGGTGATCAATCTGTCGCTGAGCACGCCGATTGAGTCTGGGATCATGGCCGATGCGGTGCGCGAAGCGCGGGCAGCGGGCATTGTGGTGGTGGCGGCGGTGGGCAACGGGGGCGTGAACGAAGCGGCATTCCCGGCGGATAATGGCGGGGTGCTGGGTGTGGCGGCGACTGCTCCTGACGACAGACTGGCGGCGTTCAGCAACTTTGGCACATCGGTCTCGCTGTGTGCGCCGGGTGTGGGGATTGTGGGGACGGCGACCGACGGCGGATATTGGAGTTCGAACGGAACGTCGCTCTCGGCACCGCTGGTGGCGGGCGCGGCAGCGCTGCTTCGGTCGTATGCGCCCAGCGCGGTGCTCAGCGATATATCGGGGTGGCTCGAAGATTCGGCGACGAATATCGACGCGCTCAATCCGTCGATGGTGGGAGCGATGGGGTCTGGGCGGCTCGACGCGCGGGTGGCGCTGGTGCTGGCGCGGCGCGACTCGGGGTGCGTGGCGGATCTGGATCGCGACGGGCAACTGAATCCGGATGATCTGGCCGACTACATCAGCGCGTTCTTTGCCGAGCCGCCGCTTGCGGAGGCGGACTTCAACGTTGATGGCGTGACGAACCCTGATGATCTGGCGGATTACATCGTCGCGTTCTTTGAAGGATGCTGACGAAAACGCCGTGAGCGGCGCGCGAGCGCGACAGGTGAGCTTTGGCGCAATGAAAAAAGACCAGCGCGATGCGCTGGTCTTTTTAATGAGCCTTAAATGTGAAACGGGGGCCAGCAGGACTCGATCAGTCCTGCGGGGATTCCTTGGGCGTGCTGGCCTTGGAGAAGTAGTTGCCCTGGAACTTCTTCTGGAAGCGCTCGACGCGGCCGGCGGAGTCAACAAAGACGTTCTTGCCGGTGAAGAAGGGGTGCGTGCCCGACCAGACTTCGACGTGCAGCTCGGGGACGGTGGCGCCCACGGTCATGACGACCTGGCCGTTGTGGAACACTTTGCAATCGTTGAAGTACTTGGGGTGAATCTTGGCTTTCATGGATGCTCTTTCGCTAACCGGCGGGTGATGCCGGGTCGAGATGATAGCCGGTGCAAATCGCACAGTCTGCGCGCGGGAGGTCATGCAAGAGAACGAACAAAATAGGAACATTTGCTGCTCGGGCTTTGGGCGCGGTGGTTTTCTCGTCAACTATTAAGAAATTGTGGAGTCAGGGGCTGTCGATAAAGACGCGGCCGATGCGGCTGCGGGCATGGGAGGAATCGCGGGCGGCTGAGGAGCAAGGGTGTTCCGACGGCCCGGTCAGACACGAATGGCGAAACTTGTTTGGTATACAGACGGATGCGACTGGTTGGGGATGGTGCTTGCCGGGTAGTCGTTACCCCGCTAACATCTCGACCCTGTTCTTTCAGTTGACCGACCGAGGATCCCAACCATGCTCCCTCCGCAGAGAATTTCCTACGGCCGTTCACGCCGGCGCCGCACGCACCATGCCTTGACTGGTGCGATTCCCACGGTTTGCCCGCTGTCGGGCATGCCGAAGATGCACCACCGCGCCAGCGCGGACTCGGGCTATGTCCGTGCGGGTTTGAAGATCAGCGTGCCCAAGCTCAAGATCGGCATTGACAAGGTCTAAACCTCATGCGGCTCTGTGTTGACGTCTTCGGCGGCGACCATGCCCCCGACGCGATCCTCAGTGGCTGTGTACAAGGGCTCGCGCACCTTGATGGGGGCGATACGCTCGTGCTGGTGGGCGATGAGCCCACGATCAAAGAACTGCTCCAAGAGCGGTCGTG
>Ga0105046_10008094_pt1 | contig 16533 bp, 16 predicted proteins | sample MAT03_FD_78385 | JGI IMG/M metagenome (GOLD analysis project Ga0105046, IMG submission 78385) | Freshwater microbial communities from Lake Fryxell liftoff mats and glacier meltwater in Antarctica - MAT-03 (megahit assembly) | ecosystem: Environmental > Aquatic > Freshwater > Ice > Liftoff...
TAGAAATAAAATATTTTTATTTACTGGTACTCCAATGATTAATGGATACACTGATATTATCCCATTAATCAATTTAATATTACCGTTAGATAACCAAATGCCAATATATTCAACTAAACAACTGAAAGATGTAACCATAGAAGATTTTGAACCATATTTTAGAGGAAGAATAGGATATGTTAGAGCAGCTGAAACTGGAGCAATTGAGTATAGTAAAGGATTACAATCAGATGATATTGATGAAACAACTGGTTTAAAATTTTATACCCAAGTGTCATTCATTGAAATGTCAGATATGCAAATTGAGTTATATGAAAATCATAAAGAGTCAGATAGTTCATTTAAACCAAATCAGAAACATATCAGTAATTTTATATTTCCAGACGGGACTTTTGGGATGAATGGATTTAACCGAAATGTTGAATTTAAAAATTCACAATTTCAAATAACTAATTCGACATTGATAAATATTTTGGAAAATAAACCATCCGAGTTTGTTAAATTATCTCCAAAATATGCACATATATATGAAATTTGTCGACTCAGTTATTATTCAAATAATACTGATAAAAAGTTTGTTAATAAATTAAAACAGGTATATTCAAAATTAGATATAATATCAGATGACAATAAAGGAATTATATTTATATATTTTCCACACTTTGTTAAAGGAAGTGGAGCAATATTATTGGGTTTATGTTTAGAAAAATTGGGATATCAATTGTTTAATGAAAAAAATAATATTTTTGAACCATACAAAAATAGTGAAAAAGGATCATGTACTTCTCCAGTTACATCCACAGATGAGCGACATACTGGGTATGTTAAAAGACCGAGATATGCAATTTTAACTCACAAAACTCCAGTTAATCAAATTAGTACATTATTTGATACATTAAACAGTTATGAAAATCGTCATGGTGAATATATTCAAGTATTAATTGGATCAAAAACCGCAACTGAAGGAATTAGTATTAATAATGCAGTTAAAATGATAATGACATCGGGAGGATGGAATGCTAGTACTAATTTACAAGCTAGATCTCGAGTTTTCCGAGCAACATCCCATGATGCGCTTATTAGAGTTAAAAAACAGCAATTATTAAATGAAGGAAAACCAATAGATGATGTATATATACCAGTACAAGTTTATTATTTAGCCTGTGGATATCAAACTACAACCAAAAAAATACCAATATCCAAAGGAAAGAGTAAAACTAAAGAAGGTATTGAAGAAGGTATTGAATCAGTAGATTATTACATGTATAAATTAGCTGAAACGAAAGATCATCAAATTAGTAAAATAATGAGATATATGAAGCAGACATCAGTAAATTGTTATATAAATAGGAATAAAAATTTAAGAATATCAGATAAAGGAAAAGATTATACACCAGAGTGTGATTATATGGAATGTAAATATGAATGTTGGGGTATTAGAAAAGAATTATTGGATACAATGGATCCAACTACAAAAATATTATATTATTCTGAAGGTGAAGTTTATGCAGCAGAGAAAGAAATTATTAAATTATTTTCTCAATATAATAGTTTAAATATAACCCAAATTTATTTATTTATAAATGGAATCAATAGTGTATATATCAATAAAGCACTAGAGAGGATAATTAGTAAAAATGTCAAAATTTTAAACAGATTAGGATATTATTCATATTTAAGGGAAGGTGCTAATGGAATGTTATATTTAGAAAAAGATAAATTTGAAACCATGAATCATCCTGAAAATGCTATTTATACATCAATTTTAATCGGATCACAAGATCCAAGTATTAATACATTTGGAGAATATATATCTAATCATGATAAAGGAAAAGATAATGATTTAGTTGATAAATTATTGACTATGGATCCAGATACTAATGAATTTATAACAACATTAAATAGTCTTAAAGTTATTACTAAAATAGATTTAATAGAAAAATTAATTATTAAACGAAAAAATTTAACAAAGACTGAAGCGGCTATATTAGAAAATTATAATTATACAATATATATATTTTTCGAACCGACCAATACTTTAGAAGATGTTCAATCAAAATTAAATAATAAAATAACCAGAAGAGGGAGAACCAGATCAGTCGGAAATGAAGTCAAATCTGTTGAGATTAATGTTAATGAGGATTACATATACACAACATCAAATCGACCTAAAGGAAATAAGATTATCATTGCTCATACGTTATTGAATCAATTATCACATAATAGAACCAAATATGCAATGCCAACTAAATTTGTCAAATCAGGAGGGAATATTAGACTGTTACATCCTGGAAAATCAGAGTGGATTCATGCAAATAAAGTTGAAAGTTTAGTATATAATGAGTATATTAAGTATATTAATACTCAAAATTTATCATATTATGATAAATTCGATTTATATGGTATATTATTACCAATAACAAATACATTTTCCATAAGAGACAAAAATTTCAAAGGTGGTAATCTTAAAATTGCCAAATCTGGTGATTTAGATAAACGAGGACAAGGTCCAGGAAGAAATTGTAAAAGTTGGGATACTTCTAAATTAATTGACTTTATGTTTCGATTGGATATTCCCCATCCTGAAAATATTGCTGATATTAAAATTAATATAACCAAAGATGCTATGAAGAAAAATATTACTGATATGTTAAAGACTAATGAAAATATTAGTCCGTCCGAAATTATTAATGATGATGCTAAATTAGTATATTTTTATAAATGGTATAAGAATCCTCCTACTCATGATAAAATTTGTAAAATAATTAAAAAGAAATTACAAAAACTTAATAAAATTTACACTGGAAGACCGATCAATTACAAAATTACAGAATTAATCGGTAGTATTGAAAATAATAATTAGTAAAATAATTAAAAAGATATTACAGAATTCATTGGTAACATTGAAAATAATAATTACTAATAAATTTTAAAAATAATTAAAATGTATTCAATATATGATTTTAAATATTTGATTAATCATTCTGAAAATTCTGATGATATTATAAAGAGTATTTGTCGTGAACCAGTTTGTGAAATTTTAGAATTTTGGAATTCTAGTACTAAGTCTGATCAGATTTATACATATTTATCTTCTGGTATTAAATTGAGTATATCGTTGAATCGATATTCTGTAATTGATTTAAATGAATTTATCAAATATCCACAATTTTATGTATGTGTATTGACTGGAATATGTGATTTATGGAAATCATTAAAATTTAATATGACTGAATGTCATTGTGGATTTTATTCATTTCACAATTGTGTTGAAATAGATTTATGTCAGGGATATAAATGTGATATACCTGACGATAAAAAATACATGTTATTAATATCAGAAGATTATCAAATTATAGATGGTATTTATTATGATATATATTTATCAAATTATGCAAATGATATTAAAAATAAATATAAATATTTAGTTGATCAATTTACAGATAATTTTACAAAAAAATGATTTTTTTATATTGATATTTATCTTATGGACTTGATTTAAATGACTTTATTAAATATCCACAATTTTATAAATGTGTATTGACAGGAATATGTAGAGATATAGTTGATGAATTTACGGACAATTTTACAAAAAAATGATTTTTTTTTATATTGGGATATATTATATTTAAAATGTGGTCTAAAGGAAATAATAAGATAGATGCAAGCATGATAAATATTTATAAACCTGATAAATTTTATTATATTCCAGAAGAAAAAATAGATGAACCAATATTTAAAATTAATCCGTCTGGTAAATTAGACATAGTAAATCAATGTATTTGTAAAATACCAATATATGGAACGTTTACAGCAATTCCCAAAAATTATATTGATGAAATTAATACATGTACTGATATAATTTTGAAATTAAAAACAAGTTTTCAAAATGACAAAAATGGAATGACCCATACAATTGGAGAATATTTAATTGGTAATGTTATAAATAATTTAAAATCTTGTGAATTAGTAACACATTTATTATTAACTGGTGGACATACGAGTATTGATTTTGGTGATAAATTAATAATTCTACCAGCGGGATTAATAGTACCTAAATTTACTGATGTTAATGTTATCATAAAATTAACAGAAGCAATTACGATAGCAATATTAAATTGGCGTAAACATAATAATCATAAATTTGTATTAGATAATGCTGTTGGATTGACTATTGAATGTTCAGTAGTATTATCCCAAGAATTAAAAAATTTATTATGTTCTGAAAATGTTGGAAGTTTTACTTTACCCAAAAATTTGTAAAAAGTTTTATTATATTTTTAAAAAAAAATTATATATATATAAAAACACGAATAATGGTATCATCTTATACTTATACATGTAACGGTCCTAAATCTCAAGAAGCTCAATATCAAGAAGCACAACCAAGCAAATGTGGGTGTAATAAATGTCAACCATCTCAATGTGGGTGTAATAAATGTAGTGGACAGAAGTGTGGAGGATATATAAGCAAGTGTAATTCTAGATCATGTGGAAGTTGGACATCTAGTGGATGTGGAGATTATATATCTGGAGGATGTGGAAGTTGGGGAATGTTACCCCAAATCGGGAGTGGATGTGGAAAGTACAGAAATTATTAAAAATATAATTAAGTTTATGTAAATAATTAATAAAAAGGATAAATAATATTTAATTGAAAAATCAATTAAATATTAAATAAAGTATGTCAGCGGTAGGATTAAGTTTAGTTAAATTGGGAGAGTTGGGGGATGGGACATATGGGAAAGTGTATGAGGCGAGACTGACTGAGGAAGGATTAAAAAGTTCAAAAACCCAAGAGACAGTAGCAGTAAAACAGAACACAATACATAAAAATTCGTACAAGATGATTGGATCAGTAAGAGAAATATATTTTTTAAATTTAGTTAAGACTCATCCATATTGTATACAATTAAGAAACGTGACATTTAACAATCCATTTTTAAACCAGGTGGATAATTGGGATAATAAGATAGATGAAGATCATGTAATTGAAAAAACTAATATAATTTTAGAAAAAGGAACATATGATGGTAACACATATATCAGGACTACAGTATCACATGTGAATGATAGGAAACTATTTGCGGTACAAGTAATGTTAGGATTAGAATATTTACATTCTAGAGGAATATATCATCGAGATTTAAAACCGGCAAATATAATATGTTTCAGTAATCGAAAAGTTTTAAAATCTGCAAAATTATCTGATTTTGGATTATCTGAATATTATGATCATCAATCTACAGGGTGTCATGAGATAGTTACTTTATGGTACCGAGCTCCAGAAATATTATTACGAAAACATTATGATTATAAAATAGATGTGTGGAGTATTGGGTGTATATTATTTGAATTATTTTCAATTAATAATATTAGAATATTTCAGCCAGATGATGAATTAGGGTTGATAAATATGATAATAACAAGATTAAAATTTTCAATCAATGATTATAATATGTCAATAAATATTTATGGTGAAAAAATAAATAAAAATTATACTCATTATCAACATAATTTGAAATCATTTGAATCACTCATGGGATATAATTCTCAAAAAATTGAAGAATTTAATAATGCTTCTAATAGTCGATTTGATGATATGGTGGATTTAATTTCAAAAATTTTAGTAACTAATCCTAAAGATCGATATAATATTTCTGAATCATTGAATCATAAGTTTTTTAATTCATATACTAAATTAATCAATAAAACTAGAAATCAATTTCATATCAATAATCATGGAGTTTGGGTGACTAAACCAGATTATCTATTTATGACTATATATTCAGATATTCGAAGTAGTGGTATGAAATGGTTTAAATTATTGTATAATCAACGGAATCAAATACCATTTAAAACATGGTATACTCACAAAATATTATTTCATGCAATTGATATGTTTGATCGTTTTTTATGTTTGTGTGATTTCAGTGCAATTAGTAATATTGAAATTGAAATAGTAATTTGGATAAACACTTTTTTATTTATCGCAGTTAAATTTTTTAGAGTTCTCCTCCCTGATTGTGGACCTGACTGTTTCAATATTGGAATTAAACCTACCGATGTAAACTTATTTATTGATAAATCTTCCAAATTTGAAGAATTTATTATTAAAGATGTCTTTAAATATAATATATATTCTGATACGTTATATGAAATTTCCGATGTTTTTTTAAATGATAATAATATTCAGGTTTTGTTATCAATGTTATTTAATAATACTTTACCTATCGGAATGTCTTTGAAAAATATATTTATTGAATTAGTCTGTCCACTAACAAAAAACTAATTAAATTTGAACTATTTATTATTGAATTAATTATTAAATATCTTTGAATTAGTTTATCCATTAACAAAAAACTAATGTATTAAAATAATTAGTTAAATTCTCTTGATTCAAATCTACTTGTTGATTAATTTTGAATACATTTCCTTCATAATATATATATATAAACATATTAATTTTGTCTTTCCATTCACAATACTTAAAATTATCATAAAGGATTCTCACCCATTCATATATTGAACATAAAATTAATCTAGTTCCAAGTATACCCCAATATAATTGTTCTGAATTGGGTAAATAAATTAATTTTTGAATATAATCGTTACTTTCAAGATTCACTATACATGAATATTGAAGATTATTAAGTTTATCTAAACAATATTGAATGAATGTATCATTAGTTAAAGTTTTATCAAAATCATATTTTTTTAATTTTTTAAATAATTCGGTTGGATCCATTTTTTATAAATAAAAAAAATAGTTTAAATTTTTTTTATAAAATATGATATAATTTTTTATAAATAAATGAATGATCCAATTAAAAAAGTATTATTGGAAAAATATGCGGAGAAATATAAATCTATATCATCAAACAAAATATTATTTAAAATTAAACATCTATTAGAAATTTCCGGATATCCTAATAATATGTATGATTGGGTCCAAATATATAATTCTTTAATTAATATTAATCATAATATAGATATTATAAATTCAGTTAGTTATCAGAATTTATCTATTAAATTGATCGATACTAACTATATTGAAATAAATAACTCAGAATCTTTTTTAATTCCTCCTAAATTATCGTTTTTTCGAAATTTAAAAGTTTTAGATATTTATAATTGTCCATACATTCTGAATGTATCAACCAATCAATATTTACAAAAATTACTTATTAAAGATTGTTATAAATTAGTAACAATTGACTTAAATGAAACCATTAAAGATGTTGTATTAATAAATTTACCATCCCTAATATTACCTGAATATTTGTTTACAAATACTGATTTGAACAAATTAATATTAAATAATATCAAATCTATTAATATATTGTCTAATCAAATATATAATAATATTAATCTTAATGGATTAAGTTTGATAAATTTATCTCTTAAAAGTTTAGATTTAAATATTATTAATTTAATCAATTTAAAATATTTAGAATTAATATCATTACAAGATTTTAGGTTCAATGATATTGTTTTTGAATTAAAAAACTTGATTATTTTGAAAATTAATTATATAAACATTCCAAATTTACCATTAAGAAATAATATTATCAATAATAATCTTAAAATTTTAAACTTGAAACATAATAATTTAACACAATTGTTTCCAAATATACACATACTCACTAATCTTCAAGAATTAAATCTTGAAGATAATAAGTTATCATATCTTCCTGATAATATTGGAAATTTACCTAATTTAACTCAACTTATAATTGATAAAAATAATTTAATAAGTTTACCTGATAGTATTGGACAATTAAATAATTTAAAAACATTATCTGTAAATGATAATAATAATTTAAAATCATTTCCAGAATCATTGAAATTATTAAGTAATTTATATACGTTAGAATTTCTAAATACAAAAATTATAAAAATACCAAAATTAATATATAATATGAATTTGAGAAAAATTGGGATTACCTTATCTAAAAAACAACCCAAACATATTATAGTTGGAAATAATAAATTATTTTACGAAAATAATTATTTTTTATAAATTAATACGATAGTGGGACCGACCAGTTGGATTATATTATCTAAAAAACAAACCAAAAGTATTATACTTGAAAATAATTCATTATTTTGTTTATAAATTAAAACAAAATGGGAGGAATTCACATATATCATTAATACGATAGTGTGAGCGACCAGTTGGAAATCATGAGTAATAATTGAAATTATATTATACTTGGAAATAATAAATTATTTTGTTTATAAATTAAAACAAAATGGGAGGGATTCACTTATATTATTAATAAGATAGTGGGAGCGACCAGTTGAATTAATAGTTTTGGAAATCATGAGTAATAATTGGGATTACATTATCTAAAAACAACCCAAAAGTATTATAGTTATAAAAAATAATTATTTTACAAAAATAATTATTTTTTATAAATTAAAGCAATATGGACGAAGTGATTCACTTATGTCATTGTGATATTAATAAGATAGATGTATTGATAGTTGGAGCGGGACCAGTTGGATTACTAGCAGGAGAATGGTTTGGAAACCATGAGTATAAAGTAGTAATAATTGAGAAATATTCGGATTGTGAATTTATCGAGAGACATCAACAAGTTGGGTTAGATCCAATAAGTTTAAATTTAATTCGAGAAATAAATAAAGATATACATAATAGAATTATTGCTGAAGGATGTGAAAAAGATGGTTGGATTAATATTCCAATATACACATTACAACAAATATATTATGATCAAATTAAAAAATATAATAATATAACTATATTATTTAATTCAAGAATAGAAGCAGTTACATGTCCATATTCAAAAAATAATGCTAGAGTAACAGTAACTCAACAAAATAAACTGTACGGATTTTATCCAGAATTAGTGGTTATATGTGATGGAAGACATGACGATAAAGGAGTTGCGAAGAATCATTTTAATTTTCCATCAGCATCAAAAGTTAATTTATCCAGTTATGGTATTATTGGAATGCTTCAACGAAAAAATAAAAAAATAACAGTTTGTTTGAAGAATTACAGTTCCGATACCTATAAAACTGAATATGGTAATATGAACGTCAGATTATTGGGCAGTTATCAGGAAAGATATATAGCTCTAGGTGTCTGTGAAAATACATATATTGATATATTTAAAAAATTATCAAGTCAACAAATATATGATTTATTAAAAAAAACATATATCCATTTGAAAGATCCAGAAGAACCAGAATTTGATGAATTCACCGAATATTCTAAAACACCAATAGGTATAGTATTAGATTATCGAAAAGAAACCATCAAAATTTTAGAAGGTTCCAATACTGTAGTGAGTGTAGAAGGAGATGCTGCTCGGAAAACTACATTCTTTTCAGGAAGTGGATTGAATTCAGCATATCAAGCGATTAATGAATTATTTAAATTTTCGAATAATAATAAACATTTAATTTTTAATAGTCAAGAATTATTATTATTGGATCAGAAACTATTAGAAAAAGATAAAGCTGTTATGGATATATCACTCAATCTCCTCAAAAAAGGTATCAGTTATCTGACTGACAAAAAAGAATAACTCTTAAAATATCAAAATACCGTTTAATTCATTTGAGTCAGAGAGGAAGATATTATCAAATCGATTAATGTTTATTTAATTCATTTGGTATGAGTGAGATGGATATAATTATAACAATTAAGTTTTAATGTTTAAAATGATAATCCAAAATATTATTCCAATAATAATGGTAAATAATGAGAATATAGCATTAGCTTTTAATTCATTTTCATTTGCGATGAGATTTCTAGAAATTTGGTCTGGTGTATTGTGACTGTTTGAATCAGTTAGAGCAATATAAGCATAATGATTATTTATAATTTTTCTAAAAACATCATAAATAGAAATTATTGCAACGAATAAAAAAGCACTTAAAAATATAATTGTAACAGTATACCAGATAGTTGGAGAATCTGTTTTTGTTTGAGTTGATCGACGAGGTAACAATCTCAAGTCATCTTCTAAAAAAGTATCTACTAAAAATGGAGAGAATAATGATCCAATACTATCTGGCAAAAATGACATATTTATTTTAAAATTAAAATATACTAGAATAAATTAATAATAATCCAATACTATCTGGCATATTTATTTTAAATAATTATTTTAAAATTAAAATATACTAAAATAAATTAATAATATTATATTACAAATTATTATGTTTCTGATAAACGCTTAAATGAGTTTATAAATTAGATTATAAAATGAATCTAGTTAGTAATCAATTATTAATTTTCGAATTATTAGTACTAATTAAATATGCTGTTTAACATACTAAATATTAATATTTATTTTTTTAAAAAAACTGGGTGGTAATATGATACAATCATATTAATATGGCACGATATTATTATATTTTCCAAAATTATAGTATGTAAAAGCATACTTGAATAATGCTTCAATTACTTCATTAAATCTTATTGCTTGAATATTATATATATCTGTGTAAAACATTGAATTATTTTGATTATATCTAATTCTAAATTTAATATTCTGTGAGAGTTGTCCATTGTTTATTTCAAGAACTAGCAATGTATTAGGATCATCACTTGGGCGAATAATATATGTTGCTGATTTCATATCCGATGGGGCTACAGTATTCCCATAATATCCAGGCATTTGTTTAAATATTTCCATATTATCAGTATACATTTTTAAATGAAAACAATTATTTTTTTTTTCAAATTTATACTCCCCCAAAAATTGATTTTTTAAAATATTTTTTTTTCGTGAAAATGAACATTAGTGATTCCGTAAAATTTCATTCATTTAAACCTAGAGGCGTTAATATTGATCAGATAGTCTCCCAAATATCTGTAACTACGGATATTCACACATTAGCAGAAACATTTTATAATAATGGTGGAACTGATTTAATTGAAATATCAAAAAGATGTTTAAATATTGAATTATTTAAGAAATTCAGTCGACAATATGAGTTAATTAAACAATTAGATTGTCAAAATCAAAAAAAATGTTATGAGTTACATAAATCAAATGTATCAGATTATACTGAATTATTAAGAAATTACGTGTTTGATATACTTAAAAATTATAAACATAAAATAGTAATATATGGATCAGGTGTAATTAAATATTTTTCAAGTTACCCTATCAAATTTAATTCAATATCTTGTCAAGATATTGATGTTGCAACTGAAAATCCATTTGACTTAGGAAATTTAATTTACACAATATTAGTTGACCAACCAGTAATTACAGATATGTTTAGATTAAAAAATATTCAATTTAGACATAAATTAGATAGATATTTCATTCGAGTCGATATTAGTGATATGTGTCAAAATTATCATTTTTTGAAGAGAATTAATTTAATTGATATTTGTGATTTAAATTACAACAATATAATTAAAAATAATATTCCAACTCATCTGTCAAACATATGGGTTCAACATCCAATGTCCTTCTGGTTGGGACTTTTTGACAAATATTATGGTTGTATTAATAATGTCAATAATTTAACACGGACTGAATTAAATTACACTCAAAAAATATTAGACGATAGATTAAACAATATGATATTACCATTTGACTGGTATGATGATATTGAATCTTATCAATATTTTATATCATTCTTTAATAATTTAAATAAATTTAAAATATTAAATTTATATATAAATAAAAAATGAAATTTTAAATTAAAGGAATGTGACAAAAATGTTAACATACAAAGATTGGTATTATGTTTTAGGGAATACTATTGGATTTAAAGATTATGATAAAATTAAGGAAATATTTCCTGATAACATCATAACACAAAAGAATATGATAGATTTACACAATAAATGGTATAGTCAAAAAGAAAAAATTAATATATCAGATAAGGTACTTAGTATGATTTTAAAATATTATCATGAAACTGGAAATTATCAAAAATTATTACATTTTATAAACAACAGCATTAATAAAATATGTGGATGGGTAGTTATTGAAAATGAGAAATATAAATTAATTAATAGTGACAAACTAGTTGAAAAAAAATGGATGAATCCAGAAACTGATAATATAAAAGTGGTTGTTGAGAGTGATAATAGTATTAAAATAGTAATTGGTGAAAAATGTGAGAGATATTACAATTTAAATTATGAATTTGTTATTAAGTGGATTGATTAAAAAATTGGTAAATAACTGATTTAATGTCATTGAGGACAGTATCATGATTACCTTTAAATTTAGGGACAATGATAGCATTGCGGCGATTAAAGATGCAATTGGATAGTGTATCTTCAATAATTAAGGTATTACTCTGATTATATTTAGGATATTCATTCCATATTTTTTGGATTGGTTTAATTAAACTATTTTCATAAAAATCGCAATAATTTCTAGTTTTGATAAATACAAAATTGGGTATAAAAACTTCAAATCTAGATCTTAGGACATTCATTACATAATCTTCAGATCCAGCCGACCAGATACCTACATCAACATGTTTTAATAATTTTGATATTAGGGTGTATGCATAAGGTCTAACTAAAATATGATCATTTTGGGTAAAAATTAGAGTTTCGTCTAAATCAAATATAACCAACATATAATAATCGTTTTATTAATAATAATTTTTTTTTAAAAAAAAATTATTATTAATAAATGGAAAAGTTAAGTAAAATCAAAATAGTGGAAATGGAGATTAGGGATTATCTATACAATGATAAATATATGAATAATAAAATGAATACTGACGAATATTATAATTTAATTAAAATAAATGAACAAATATGGGAAAATATATGTATAGGGTTAATTAAATTAAAACAGAATAACAATTTGTATTTTTGGAAATCACAAATAAATTTAAGAAAAGCGGTGGTTAAAAATTGAGAACAAATCAATGAATTAGCTAAACAAAATTTAATCAAACATCATTTCAAAAATAATTACAAACATGTGTTTATAGCTGGAGGAAGAGCTTTAAGTATGTTATTATCAATACCAGCAAATGACACTGATTATTTTAGTACTAAATTGATTAATCCGTCTGATATAACTAATGTTGATGAAATTAATGTGAATCAGTATGTGATAACATTTAATAAATGTCATCAATTAATTAAAAGATTATACAAAATGCCACATGAAATAATACATTCATTTGATATAGATTGTTGTTGTATTATGATTAATTATTTAGGAGAAATATATTGCAGTCATCGATTCATGTATAGTTTAATGAATGGATATAATACGGTTGATTTTGAATATTTATCACCATCATATGAATGGAGATTAATCAAATATGCCAATCGTGGATTTTCGATTAGTATTCCTGGAGTATATAATTGTGACAATGATGTATCTGAATGTGTATCAGATAATAGATGGAGTGTGGCAGATATACAGGATATACTTAATGGAAGTATGTTAAAGCATTTATTAATAAATGCTAAAGGTTTTGAGAAAATATTAATAGCCAGCAGTGTATATAATGGTAAATTTAAAAAATATCTAGAAAATTCAAATAATACTAAATTAATTAAATTATCGTCTGACTATATTGATAGTTCAGTAAGGTGTGAAAAAGTAGATGGTATTATTAGATATAAGTCTAATGAATATTATATCAATGGAAAATTAGGATATGATGAAAATGGTGAGTCGAATAAGTATGTTGGAAAATTCAAAGTATCAACAACATCTGGAAGTTATTTTACAGAAGAAATGAATAATATGTTAATAAAAATAATTTTTTCAGATTATCAAAGAGTGAATCCTGGAGAACAGACGACAAGTACATTTCATAAAATAGTATTAGAAAATCCAAATAACTGGTATAAATTGGATACCGAAAAATTATTTATAGAATCAATGTACACCTTATTATATGCCCAAAATATATCTAATCCTCCAATATTATATGATCAGAAAGTGTTATGGTTTTCACCTAATTGTATAGATTTATACATTTATCATTTTGGAAGAATATTTTTAAATAATGTAGTATATGATAAATTTAATAATATATTAATACATCAAATAAAATTATCAACAAACAAAAATATTGCAGATTATTTAAGTTATTCAAATGATTCTTTTTTTAAAAAATATGTAATTTATAATGGAAATAAAAATGGAATATTTAAATGTTTATTTGAAGTTCATGAAGATTTTACTATATTTACATCAGTCGAATATGACCTATTATATTCATTATATCGACGAACTAACCCAACTGATGATTATATTAAAGTTGAAATACGTTAGAATAACTTAATTAATACATAAATTAAAGTAGTCAACATCATATAATATAATAATTATATCGTCGAACTAACCCAACTGATTATTATTCAACTATTTTTATTTCTAAAATAATTTTGGTATTTTTAGTTTAATGATGTATTAATCTTAAAATTTTAAGATTAATATAATATGATATAATTTTTTACATATAAATTTATATGATATGAGATGTTTTTAAATAAAAAATTATAATAATTATCATATAAATTTAAGTTCGTATTTTTGTCAATTGGATTTTTTTTTTGAAAAAAAAATGAAAATTTTCATTAAAGGTAAATTTATAATAAAAAAAATAGAATGGACATATTAGATAAAAATAGTATATCCAGTGCTCCAAGAAACATAATAATCAGGCTTATGAAAGATACATATTTTTACATTAATCCAGTGGGGGATCATTTGTGTGTCGGAACAAAACAAGAAATTATGAATAAAACAGAACAATATAGATTAAATGAATCCAAGAAAAGATTTGCATATTTATTGTGTAAACGATATCGTAAGGTAATCACTGACTTGGAATCAGTAGAATTCGAACGTTTATATCATAAACATAAACTTAGGTATAAGAAAAATAGACATGATTAGAATCCATCTAAGAAATATTACAGTAATGGATTCACTTATACTCAAGATGATATAGATATGTTTGATGCAGAATATTCCAAACTGTCGAATTTTAATATCATTGATCAATTATTCTATTCCCCCGTACTCAATCAGAATAATAATCAGATGGTAAAATTAACTGATAGTGTTCAGATGATAAATCAATCTGAAAATGAGACCGATCAGATGATAAATCAATCTGACAATGAGACCGATCAGATGGTAAATCAATCTGACAATGAGACCGATCAGATGGTAAATCAATCTGACAATGAGACCGATCAGATGGTAAATCAATCTGACAATGAGACCGATCAGATGATAAATCAATCTGAAAATGAGACAGATCAGATGGTAAATCAATCTGATAGTGTACAGATGGTAACTTCATCTGAGAATATTCAGATTATAAATAAATTTGATAATGAGAGTGTTCAGATGGTAAATCCATATAAAAATGTTCGGATTATAAATAAATATGATAATGAGATCGAATTTAATAAATATCTTATTGAATGTTATAATATATATAATGATAATAATAATAATAGAAAAATTTTAGTTAATAGGTATAATACTAAAATAAATAATAGAAGTAATACATTGAGATCAAAACGTATGGCAGTGATTAATAAAAAAAAGAAATAATCACAATATTTAAAAGTTAATAACTCATAAAACAAATAAAGTTATTCAATATATTAACGATATTTATTGTTAATTGAAAATATAGTATATTCACATATACTTAATTAAATAATATATGTATAGTTAGTCAAACATAATAATAAAGATATGTGTGGGTATATATAATCAAATTAATAAAAAAATAATATAAGTGTGTTTAGTGTTAATTCATTATGGTATGTTTTTTTATAAAATAATTATGTTATTGGTATTTATATAAAAACATGTCAGAATAATTAAAAAAAAATAATGTTACAAATAAACATGCCAAAATAATTTTATAAATAAATATGTCAGAATAATTTTAGAAATAAACATACCAAAATAATTTTATAAATAAACATACCAAAATAATTTTATAAATAAACATACCAAAATAATTTTAGAAATAAAAACATACCAAAATAATTTTAGAAATAAAAACATGCCAGAATAATTTTATAAATAAACATGTCAGAATAATTTTATAAATAAATATACAAAAATAATAATATAAATAAACATACGAAAATAATTTTAGAAATAAACATACCAAAATAATTTTATAAATAAACATACGAAAATAATATTATAAATAAACATACAAAAATAATATTATAAATAAACATACAAAAATAATATTATAAACAAACATGCCAAAATAATTTTATAAATAAACATGTCAAAATAATTTTATAAATAAACATGTCAAAATAATTTTAGAAATAAACATATCAAAATAATTTTAGAAATAAACATACCAAAATAATTTTAGAAATAAACATGTCAAAATAATTTTAGAAATAAACATACCAAAATAATTTTAGAAATAAACATACGAAAATAATATTATAAACAAACATCCCAAAATAATTTTAGAAATAAACATACCAAAATAATATTATAAATAAACATACGAAAATAATATTATAAATAAACATACGAAAATAATATTATA
>Ga0105046_10008095_pt1 | contig 16531 bp, 14 predicted proteins | sample MAT03_FD_78385 | JGI IMG/M metagenome (GOLD analysis project Ga0105046, IMG submission 78385) | Freshwater microbial communities from Lake Fryxell liftoff mats and glacier meltwater in Antarctica - MAT-03 (megahit assembly) | ecosystem: Environmental > Aquatic > Freshwater > Ice > Liftoff...
AAGGGCTGAGAGGCTGCGAGTCTTTCGATCATGCCCACTCATCACGCCAAAAGACGCCCGCTCGTCGTTGCAAATGCGCGCCATAGCCCGAGCTATGGCTGTGCTTTGCGCCTAGATCGGACGTCTTTTGACGCGCTGCTCGGTCACGCTCGAAAAACTCTCAGCCTCTGAGGCCCAAACACGTTTGGCATTCCGAAAAAAAGGCGGCTCACTGAGCCGCCTTTTTCCTGAGAATGGCCGCCTCAGAACGCGTAACGCAGTGTCGCCTGCACCGCCCACTGGCTTTCGCCGCTGTTCTGCTTGGTCACGAAGTCTTCGGTCGAGCCCATCGTGTAGATGTACTTGCCGTTGGCATCGATGCCACCGTAATTGACGAAGCTGCGATTGGACGGGAAGCCGATCTCGTCGATGCGGCCCCAACGCTTGTTCAGCAGGTTGCCGAAGTTCAGGATGTCGAAGGTGAAGCTGAGCTTGTGCTGCTTGAAGAAGCCCGGCAGCTCCTGGCTGAAACGCACATCGAAGTTGTTGACCCAAGGCGCGAAACTGTTGTTGCGGCCCACCAGGCCACCGCGTGCTGCGTTGAGTTCGCGGTTGCCGTTGACGACGTCCCAGAACGCGGCTTCAGCTTGCGCGGCTGTCTGGCTGGCATTGCGCCCACGGAAGACGACCTCGTCTGACCCCGGCGCCGAAGGGATGTACATCAGGTCATTGCCGCCGGTGCCGTCGCCGTTCAGGTCGTTCAGGTAGGTCCAGCTGTAGGGCTTGCCGCGCCGACCTTCGTAGAACACACCCACGCTGCTGTTGTAGTTGCCGACGAAGGCTTTGGCCCAGGTCAGGCTGCCGTTGAAGCGGTCGCGTGTCAGGTAGTTGGAGTTCTGCAACACTTCTTCGTTCTGGTTGAAGATGCTGCGGTTGCCCCAATTCGAGCCCGAGGTCGACGAGGTCTGCGGGCTGACCTCTTTGGCGCTGGTGCGGGTGTAGAACAGCGACCAGCCCAGGCCCGCCGATGAAGGCTTGCTGATGCCCAAAGTGACGGCATTGCCGCCGCCCTGGTCGGTGCGCTCAGCCACCAATGCGTTGAAGAAGTTCGGGTTGCTCAAAGCGCGCGTGCGGGTCTGGCCGCTGGGCGTGGCGCAGGCGCCGTTGGTGATGGCTGCACCCGTGGCGTTGTTCCAGCACGCCGGGTTGTAGCCTTCTGCGCGGTAGAACAGGTCACGGCCGTCGGCGCCCCGGCGCGTGGCTGCGCCCAGGTTCAGGTTGCGGTAGTAGACGGCACTCTCGGTCCGGGTGTGCAGCCACTCGACGCTCGCCACCAGTTGGCCCAGCACGGGCAGCGGGGGCAGCTCGGTCTCAAAGGCCAGGTTGACTTTCCACACCGAGGGTTGCTCAAGCGCAGAAGACACGAAATCGACGTTGGGCGCCGGTGGCGTGCCCGCCAGCTGCGGCTGCGCATCGGGATTGGGGTTGAAGGCCACCTGCCCGTTGTTGTTGGCGGTGCGGCAGGCCGTGAAACTGGTGCACCGCAATTGCGCCACCGCCACGCCGGTGTTGCTGAAGGGGTTGCTGAGCCAGACGTTGGCTGCTGCACCCTGGAACAAGCCGGCGCCGCCGCGCAACTGCATGCGCTGCTGCTGATCGCCCAGGTTCCAGTTGAAGCCCACCCGCGGCTGGAACAAGCGGTTGCCATCCAGCGTCTCCGAGTTGTCCAGGCCAAAGCCTCCGCTGTTGCGGACCACGGTGCTGCCAGTGACGCTGCCTGCCACCAACGGCGCTGCTGCCGCACTGTTGAACAGGGGCTCGGTCGGCACGCTTTGCTGGTCGATGCGCGCGCCGGCCATCAGGCTCAGCGATGGGCTCAGCTTGAAGGTGTCCTGCACAAACACGCCCGTGTTGGCGTAACTCCAGTTGGCCACTGCGTCGCCGATCACACGGCCTTGCAGCGGGGCTTGCACGGTGTAGGACGACGGCAGCCCCGCCCTGAAGTTTTCCAGTGTTGCCAGCTCACGTTGCGCGGGAGTCATGTTGTTGCAGCTGGTGAAAGTGCCAAAGCTGTAAGTGCCAGGCTCGCAGGCGAAGGTGTAGTTGCCGTTGACGTTTTGTACAAAGGCGTTATCGATGTCGTTGTCGGCGTAGTCCAGGCCGAACTTCAGCTCGTGTTTGCCCAGCAGCCAGGTGGCGCCTGCGTACAGGTCCAGGGTCTGCGTTGCCAGACCGTTGAGGTGGCGGCTCAGCTCGGTGCCCATGTTCAAAAACCGGTTGTTGGCGTTGACGCCGGCCGGTGTGCCATCAGGCAAAGCGCCGGAGAATTGCAGACCAATGGCCGGCAAACGCGTGCCGTTGACGGTCCTGGGCCGGCTTTCGTAGTCGCGCTGCGAGAGCTTCAGCTCGGTGCTGAAGGTTGACGACCAGTCGGCAAACCACTGGCCAACCAGACTTTCCTGCGTTTTTTCCTGGTTCCACCACCAGGAGCTGAGCGACAGCCCGGTGGCCGAGAAGCCAGCGATCACGGGTTCGGTCTGCTCGGTCTTGTTGTAGCGCAGGCTGGCGCGGTGGTTGTCGCTGATGTTCCAGTCCAGCTTCAGCACGGCATCCTTGACTTCGACCTCGAGTCCACTGGGCACGGTGTCGCTGCCGACATCCATGTTCCAGGTGGTCCTGGCAATCGCCATGGCCTGGTCGATGCTGCTCTGGCTGATGCCGACGTTGGTGCGGCTGCTGCCCAAAGGGCCGAAGTCAGGGCTGCTGCGCGAGCTCTTGAACTGCTCATAGCTGCCAAAGAAGAACAGCTTGTCTTTGATGATCGGGCCCCCCAGCGTGAAGCCGGCCGTGCTTTCTTCAAACTCGGGTGGGTCGAAGTAGTCGCCTGTGGTGCGGTTGAAGCGCTTGCCGGTCAGGCTGTCATTGCGCAGCACATAGTAGAGGCTGCCTTTGAACTCGTTGGTGCCGCTCTTGGTGATGGCGTTGATGTTGGCGCCGGTGTAGCCCTTTTGGGTGGTGTCGTAGTTGCTGATGTTGACCTGCACCGACTGGATGGCATCGATCGAGATCGGCTGCTTCAGTGTGGGCAGGTTGTTGGCCTCCAGACCGAAGGTGTCGTTGATCGTGACGCCGTCGATGGTGATGCTGTTGTAGCGCGTGTTCTGGCCGGCGGCCGAGATCTCGCCGCGATCCTTGTCGGTCTGCGCCAGGCGCGGGTCGGCGCGGGCGTAGTCCTGCAAGCTACGCTGGATCGAAGCCTGCGCGTTGAGTTCGCGGCTGCCGATGTTGGTGCCGGCGCCCATCGTGCCGCTGTTGAACTTGTCGGACACCGCGCGGCCCGTCACTTGCACCACCTGAGCTGCCGCGCCGACCCGGGCGTCGACCGCTGCGGTTTCGGCCAGCGACAAAAAGACGTTTTCACGCCGCTCGGTCTGACCCCCAGCCGTGATCACGATCGTGTAAGGGCCGCCTGCGCGCAGCCCGCGTGCGCCGTAACGGCCCGCTGCATCGGTGGTGGTGGTGCTCACCGAGCCTGATTCAAGGTGCGTGATGACCACGGTGGCACCTGCCAGCGGCTGGCCGTTGGCGCCCGTCACAGTGCCGCTGACGCCGGCGGTGGTGTTCTGCGCCAGCGCGGGCGCTGAGACAACGATGGCTGCTGCCAGCGCCAGCGCAGTCAGGTTGTGCAGGGGGTTCCAGGATTTTCGGTTCATGGTGTGGCGTTGAAGTGGAGTTAAGTTTCAGGGGTCGATGGACGAATCTGAAGCAAGTGTTTGAGTCTGAAGAAGCGCCCCGAAGGGCGTTGCTGCCATGGCGGCGCAGCAGCAGTTGAAGCCGTTTGCACCTGGAGGCCATCTTCAGCGCAGCAGTATGGCCCGCAATATGTTGACCAATGCACAAGCTGTGCCGTCGCAGCCGATGTTGCAGGTTGGGGGTGGCAGAAATGTGACAAACCGAATTGCACCTGTCTGGTGCCTGTGGCAGTGGCTGGTGCGGATGATGGTGCATCGCCGGGGCAGTGATGGTGTTGCCGTGGTGCGGCCGAGGTGCAGCCTGGGTATGGCAGCGCACCCACGACAATGGGCGTCCTGAGCCCGGAGCCCCATCCCATGAACCCCTTTGCCCACGCCACCGTGCGCGACAGCAGTGCAGCCGAGGTCGAGGCTTTGGAGAACATCTGCGAGCGCTTGCAAGTCTTTGACGACCAGCTCAACCTGGAATGGGTGGATGGCTATTTGACGGCCCTGGCTGCCGGCCCGCGGCTGCCTGAGCAGGCCGTTTGGCTGCAAGCGCTGGCCGGCGATGCGATGGACCGCTGTTTTGCCGACCCCTCAGACCGCGAGAGCGCCGAGCGCGCCCTGGCCATACGCCTGAAGGTGCTGTGCGTGCAGCTCGATCCGGAAGCGTTGCTGGCGCAACCCGACAAGTTGCGTTTGAGCCCGCTTGTGATGTGGTGGAGCGATGAAGACCGCGCCGAGGCTTTGCAAAAAGTGCAGGCGCTGGGGCTGACGCCGCAGACCCAGGAAGACGGCCAGCCGGAATTGCTGGATCCGAGTGCCTACCTGCAACCCGGATTGATGTGGGCCGGCGGTGTCATCGCTGCTGTTGAAGCCCTTTGAGGCCACTTGGCAGCCGCAGGCAGGCGTCGAGACTGGAGCACAGGCATCGCCAGCACAGGCATCACCCGCACAGGCCCCTGGGGACAGCGACCCCGTCGGCATGCAGCACCTGCTGCAATTCTTGCTGCTGCTGGCCATGCCCGTCGGCAGCCCCGCTTACCACACGCTCTTTGCTGAGCTGCTGGGCACCGAAGCTCGCAGGAAGCCTGATGCAGGATTTGCCCTGATAGAGTCCACTGCCATGGCGCCGATCTCCCCTCCAGGCGACACCCCTTTGCAAGGCAAGCACATCGTGCTGGGCCTCAGCGGGGGGGTGGCTTGCTACAAATCCGCCGAGCTGACGCGCGAGTTGATCCGCGCCGGCGCCACCGTGCAGGTGGTGATGACCGACGCGGCCTGCCAGTTCATCACCGCGGCAACGATGCAGGCGCTGAGCAACCACCCGGTCTACACCAGCCAGTGGGACGCGCGCGAGCCCAACCACATGCCGCACATCAACCTGACGCGCCAAGCTTCAGCGGTGCTGGTGGCGCCGGCCAGTGCAGATTTCATCGCCAAGCTGGCGCAAGGCCGGGCCGATGAGCTGCTGAGCCTGCTGTGCCTGGCGCGGCCCCAGCACAGTTGCCCGCTGTTGGTGGCACCTGCGATGAACCGCGAGATGTGGTCCCATCCCGCCACCCAGCGCAACGTGGCGCAGATCGTCGCGGATGGCGCCCAGGTGCTGGGCCCGGCTGCCGGCGACCAGGCGTGTGGTGAAGTCGGTGACGGCCGCATGCTGGAAGCCACCGAGTTGCGCGACGAGCTGATCGCCTTCTTTCAGCCCAAGCTGCTGTCCGGGCGCACGGTGCTGATCACTGCCGGGCCGACTTTTGAGGCCATCGACCCGGTGCGTGGCATCAGCAACCATTCCAGCGGCAAGATGGGTTTTGCGATTGCCCGCGCGGCGGCCGAAGCAGGTGCCCAGGTGACCCTGGTGGCTGGCCCGGTGCACTTGCCTACCCCCAGAGGTGTGCGCCGCATCGATGTCGTGTCGGCGCGCCAGATGCTGCAGGCCGTGCTGCCGCTGGCTTCTCAGCATCAGGTCTTTGTCGCCACGGCGGCGGTGGCCGACTGGCGGCCAGCCACAGAGCAGGAAGCCAAGATCAAGAAAGACGGCAGCGGCCAGGTGCCGGCCTTGGCGCTGGTCGAGAACCCCGACATCCTGGCCACCGTGGCTGGGCTGCCGATCGCCCAACGCCCCTGGTGCGTGGGCTTTGCAGCCGAGAGCCACGACCTGGTGCGCCATGCGCGGCTGAAGCTGGAGCGTAAAGGCGTGCCACTGATCGTCGGCAACATCGGGCCGGCCACCTTCGGGCAAGACCACAACACGCTGGTGCTGGTCGAACAAGAGCAAGAAACTCAATTGCCCACCGCCGACAAACTGACGTTGGCGCGCCAACTGGTGGCGCAGATTGCACAGCGGCTGCCGGCTTTGCAGATGGCAAAGCCAGCCTAGACATCTGGCTGACTGTCTGGCTGGTTCGCGCCGTTACCCTCACCGAGTTCTCCCACCATGTCTGCACCCAGCCCCGGCCTTCAACGCGCCGTCAGCGTCGATCTGAAGATCCTCGACCCGCGCATGGCCGAGCATCTGCCCAGCTACGCGACGCCCGGCAGCGCGGGCCTGGATCTGCGCGCTTGCCTGCACGAGCCCTTGCTGCTGCAAGCAGGTGCATCAGTGTTGATCCCGACCGGACTGGCGGTACACATTGCCGACCCCGGTTTGGCCGCAGTGTTGCTGCCACGCTCGGGCCTGGGCCACAAGCACGGCATCGTGCTGGGCAATCTGGTCGGTTTGATCGACAGCGACTACCAAGGACCGCTGATGGTGAGCTGCTGGAACCGCAGCGATACCGCCTACACCATGCAGCCGATGGAGCGTATCGCGCAGCTGGTGATCGTGCCGGTGGTGCAGGCGCAGTTCAGGATCGTCGAAGACTTCGAGGCAACAGCCCGTGGGGCAGGGGGCTTCGGGTCTACGGGGCAGTAGTGGATGCGCCAAGGATTCATTTGCAGCAACCATGCCCTTGCTCGGTCATTACCTGGCGCCATTGGGTTTGTCACGTCGACGCTGCCTGATCAGGGCCAGTGCAGCCAGGGCCACCAGCGACAGGGTAGAGGGCTCTGGAATGTCGTTGACTTGCACCGTGATGGGTTTTTGCGTGCCGGTGAACCGACCCGCTCTGTCGAATGTCAGGCCAGTGACGAAGGCCGTGGTGCTGTTCGGATCGAGCCCGGCGCTGGTCTCGATACCCAGCACACGAAATCGGTCAACCCCGTCGGGCCCGAAACTGAAGACATCGCCGCCCCTCCCGCCTGCGGCCGCCAGCACCAACTGATCCGCCAGGTCGAAGCCATCGATGTCATACAGACCATCGCCGATCGTGTCGGGCAGATCGACAGACAGGAACCGGGGGTCGCCAAGAGCGGTGGCATAGTCGTAGCCGATGGCGATTTCAGGGTCAATAAAATAGGTCTGACCAGGCACCACCGTGATGTCGAACTTGAAGGCGCCGTCTTCCAGCACCACCGGCAGATTGACCACGGGCGCGTTGCCGTCGATGGGCGTGAAGTCGGCGTAAGAACGTGCGATGGCCGGCAGATTGACGTTACTGGCGTTGGCGGTCCCCTCCTTGGTTTGGATCAGCGAGATTTCTATCGAGTAGTTCTTGCCCAGCTGGAATGCGTAGCCCGCCAACGAAAAGTCTTCGGGCTTGATCCATTGGGAATCACCGAATTTGCACCGAACCGGACTAAGCTGCCAACGCTGAAGCCCAGAGAGTTGATGTTGCGGCGCTCGAGGTTGGAGAACGGCGTATTGAAGGTGACAGGCGCTGCATACACTGGCATCGACATCACAAAAGCTGCTGCAGCAGCCCAGAGGTATTTCGAGCTCATGCCCGTTCTCCCGGGTTTTTCCGTTTAAGCGCAGGACTTGTTTGACAACCGGGCAAGTTGTACGGAAAAAATATAGAGGCAATGGGGACTATCCCCATCCACAAGGTTGTCGATCGCTTCAGCTCGTCCACAGCGGAATTTGCCGTGGCCGGTCATGGCACCCGACAGCCGCGTGGGCCAGCAGGTCTTGCTGCCTCAGTGGATCGTATCCAAGCCTACGCCGCCGGGCTTGTTGCGTCCGCCCGAAGCCACCGTGAACGGCGATTCGGCCCCCAGCGTGCCGCGCTCGATCTCTTCGGGGGTGGCTTCACGCACTTGGCGTACGCGCACATCCAGCCGCAAAGCCACTCCGGCCAACGGGTGGTTGCCGTCCAGCACCACGTGCGAGGGGTAGACCTCGGTCACCAGATACACCCGATCAGCGGGCATGTTGGTGGTCTTGCTGCCCGCCGGCAAGCCTTCGAAGGCCATGCCGATCTCCAACTCTTTGGGGAACAGCGCGCGGTCTTCGAAACAGACCCAGTCGGCGTGGTATTCGCCAAAGGCGTGTTCGGGTTCGATCTGCACTTTGACCGACTCGCCAGCGACATGGCCAGCCAGCGCTTCTTCGAGTTTGGCCAGCAGATCACTGCCGCCGTAGAAAAACTCCACGGGTTCTGCCAGTTCATCGATGGGCCGATTTTGGGCGTCGCTGAGCTTCCAGCTCAAAGTGACCACACAAGGGACTTCGATTTGCATGCGAAGATGATCGCACAGCCTGGTCGCACAGCCGGATCGCACAGCCTGATCGCATACCCAGCCGGGTCGGTCGCACCAGTTTGCTGCCCGTAGCCGCAGCGGGGGCGAGCGCCCGCCGGGGACTTGCCGGTTGCGCAGAGGTCGTTCAGCGCCAGAATCAAGCCATGGATGTGAACCTGCCTCTGCCCTTGCTCGGCGGCCTCAGCGCCAGCGCTTTCATGTTGCGCCATTGGCAAAAGCGCCCACTGCTGGTGCGCCAGGCCTGGCCCGGCGTGCAACCGCCTTTGACCCGCGTCCAGGCTTTTGCGCTCGCAGAGCAGGACGACGTGGAGTCGCGGCTGGTGCGGCGCCAAGCCGAGCGCTGGGAGTTGCGCTCGGGGCCCTTGTCCAGGCGCACGCTGCCAGCAGCCAAACAGCCGGGTTGGACCTTGCTGCTGCAGGGCCTGGACTTGCATGTCTCGGCAGCCCGGCGGATGCTGGACAGCTTCAGATTCGTGCCCGACGCCAGACTCGACGATCTGATGTTGTCCTGGGCCAGCGACCAGGGCGGTGTGGGCCCGCACACCGACGCCTACGATGTGTTCTTGCTGCAGGTACGGGGCCGCAGGCGCTGGCAAGTGGGCCGGGTGGCCAAGCCCCAGTGGGCTCATGATGCCCCGCTCAAGCGCCTGCTCAACTTCCAACCCACGATGGAGTGGGTGCTGGAGCCGGGCGACATGCTTTACCTGCCCCCGCACTGGGGCCACGACGGTGTGGCCCAGGGCGGCGATTGCATGACCTGCTCGATCGGCTTTCGCAGCCCGCAGCGTGATGATCTGGCCGACGAACTGCTGGTGCGTCTGGCGGACAGCGAACGTCCAGCGCCGCCTGCCGAAGGCGAGGCTGCAGGCAGCCGTCAACAGGCCAAGACACATTACCGCGACCCCGATCAGGCGGCCACTTCGCACCCGGCTCAGCTGCCAGAGCCGCTGCTGGCTTTCGCCCGCGAGGCGGTCGCCAAACGGCTGGCTCAGCCGGATGCGATCGATCGTGCCTTGGGCGAGTGGGCCAGCGAGCCCAAGGCACAGGTCTGGTTCGAGCCCGGTGGGCGCTGGCCACCCCGCGCCGGCTTGCGTTTGGATGCACGCACACGCATGCTCTACGACGCGCGCCACGTCTACATCAATGGTGAGTCCTTGCGCGCCGCCGGCCGCGACGCTCGGCTGATGCGTCAGTTGGCGGATGAGCGTGCCCTGCCAGCAGCAGCGCTGGCCAAATTGAGCCCGGATGCCACCGTGGTGTTGGCGCAGTGGTTGGCCGCTGGCTGGGCACACGAGGGCCATGCAGGGTGCCCGAGTTGAGCGGCTCACCCCAGGCCGGCATGACCGAGCCGCCGCTGCTCGACTCTCCCCGCGCTGCAACGTTGGCGTTGCGCTGGGGTTTGTTGCAAGCCATGTCAGAGCAGGCACGTGTGATCCACTGTGTGGCACCCCGCTTTGATGCGAGCTGGCCGCTGGACGACGCTGAAGTGCTGCGACAGATGGTGGGCTGGCTGAAGCGTCCAGGGCGCCGTCTGGTTCTGTTGGCCGGCTCTTTTGACGACGTACCACGTCTGCTGCCGCGCTTCACGGCCTGGCGATCACCCTGGGTCCACGCGATCAGTGCGTTGCGCGTGCAGGCTGAATCTGCGCACAACCTGCCTACCGTGCTGTTTGACGACCATCGGGTCTGTGTTGAGGTGCTGGACCTTGGCCTGGGCCGAGGGCGCGCGACACTGGATGCCCGTATGCCGCTGTTGTGGGCCGAGCGGCTTGATGCGGTTTTACAACGGTCCAGCCCGGACTTGCCGCTGAACACGCTCGGCCTGTAGCCAAGTCCTAGGGGATGTCCCTAGGTCGGCATAGAATCGTGGGCTAGACAGACAGTGCAGAAATGCCTGCGTTTGATTGGGGTACCCGGGGCACCGAATTCGTCGCGTACGGATTCAAAGACGCTCAAGGCAGCCGCAGCGCCGACAGTGCAACCACCGTTGTCTTGCTTGGAAGTGTCTTTGCGCTAAGGTCGTTCAATTGACGGCGAAGGGTGCCTCCAAGACTCCCACTCCTGACCTGAAACACTCTGAGGATTCGTATGAACAAGTCGATCGTTCTGGCTTCGCTGGTGGCCGCCGTGGCCCTGGCAGCCTGTGGCAAAAAAGAAGAAGTGGTCGTTCCGGCCCCAGCACCTGTGGTGGCTCCGGCCCCTGCACCTGCACCTGTGACTGAAACCGCTGCTTCCGCGGCAGCCATGGCCGCCAGCGCGGCCAGCGCTGCGGCAAATGCTGCCTCAGGCGCAGCAGCAGCATCTGTTGGCGGTGCCGCCTCAGCTCCCGACGCTGTCAAGAAGTGATCTTTGCGCATCTGGCGCAACAGCAACTGAAAAAGCCACCCTCGGGTGGCTTTTTTGCGACTGCCTTGCGCCCTCTGTTGCCGCCCTGGCGGCACCAGAGACATCAGCGCCATCAGCGGCATCAGCGCAATTCTTCGACCAGCAACGCTGCAATGCGCTGCCCGTTCTCGCCTACATCGGCGCCCCCGGCGGAGGTTTGCACGGTGACCCGGGTCAGGTTGCCTTCGGCCTTCAACGCCACGCGGTAGCGCACGGCGGCCATGGGGTTCCTGCCGTCGCCGAACAAGCGTGACCAGAAGCCGGGTTCTTCCTGGCCGGCGGTTTTGGGGTCGACATAGCGCACGTAATACAAGCCGCCATTGCGGTCGCGGTCTTCCACGGTGAAGCCGCCCCGGTCCAGGGCCAGGCCGACGCGGCGCCAGGCGCGGTCAAAGGGGTCGTCCACATCCAGCGCCGCCGCGCCTGCAGCCACCAGGCGGGCCCGTGCCGGCTGCGCCGGCTGGCGCGGGCCTGCAGTTGCTGCCGTCGGCGCTGCAGCTGCCACAGCAGCCCGGGCGGGCTCTTCTTTGGCGCCCAAAGCCACCATCAGCAACGACAGGTATTCGGCCTCGAGTTGCGGGTCTGAAGGGCGCGCTTGCCAACGTGTGTTTTCGCGCAGGACATCGGTGTAGATTTCTTGCGCGCCCCGGTGCGAGACATAGATTTCACTGCCGGTGGCGGTGCGCTCGATGCGGGTGCGGTAGCGGTCGCGCTCACCCGTGTCATAGACATTGGCCAGCAAGCGGCCCAGCACGTTGCGCACGGCATCTGCCGGCAGCTTGGCGCGGTCCTCTGACCAGGTGGTTTCGATGATGCCCGTCCTGGCGTCGGCGACGGCCAGCGTGAAGCCCTTTTGCTCCCAGAAAGCCCGAACTGTGGGCCAGATTGTTTCTGGGGCCGCAGGCACGACCAGCCAGCGATCCTGACCCGTACGTTCGATCTTCAACTCACCGTTGGCCAGCGGCGCCACGCTGCCGGGCGGCAAGCCCGCTGAAACGCCTGCACCGGGCACTGTCGAGCCACGGGCGCCCACACCCGAAGCGCTGACCACGCCGGACTGCACCTGGAAGCGCGAATCACGCGCCAGCTGCGACAGGTCGGGTGGCACCTCCAGCGGCTTGTTGTTGGCCGCAGCTTTGCGATAGTCGGTCTCGTCGCCGCCAAAAATGTTGTTCAGTGTCGAGCAACCTGCCAGCGAGGCTGCCAGAGCAATCACAGCCACACGCACAGGGGTGGCAACAGCGATCAGTTTCACGTTCAAGAGTCTCCGCCCGGGCAATGGATGCCGGGCCGTGGGGATAGGCAGGGGAAAGTCAAAACGGTTCGGACCCGCCATTGGCTTCGGTCAGTGACTTCAGAGAGACCTTGAGAGATCGTCAGAGGGGCTTCAGTTCAACAGACCGCATTCCGTCAAGGCCTGATCGACCTGTGCCTGGCCCGCTTCTGTCAGCGGCACCAAGGGCAGGCGCAAGTGGTGGCTGGTGCCCAGGCCCAGGCGCCGCAGGGCCCACTTGGCCGGTGCCGGGCTGGATTCGCAAAACAGTTTCTGGTGCAGCGGCAACAGCCGCAGATGAATTCTGGCCGCGCCCTTGGCATCACCTTGAAGAGCTGCCATGCACATCTCGTGCATCAGCCGCGGCGCCACGTTGGCCGTGACGCTGACATTGCCTTGGCCGCCCAGCAGCATCAGCGCGACTGCCGATCCGTCGTCGCCGGAGTAGACGCTGAAGCCCTTCGGTGCATGTTTGATCAGATGGCCTGCGCGCTCGATGTTGCCGCTCGCTTCCTTGATGCCGATCACCCCTGGCACCTGGGCCAGCCGCAGTGCGGTTTCGGGCAACATGTCGGCCACCGTGCGGCTCGGCACGTTGTACAGCACCAGCGGCAGCTCGACCGCTTCTGCGATGTGCTTGAAATGCTGGTAGATGCCTTCTTGCGAAGGCCGGTTGTAGTAGGGCACCACCGACAGGTGGCAGTCAGCCCCCACCTGCTTGGCAAACCGGGTCAGCTCGATGGCCTCGGCGGTGGAGTTGGCGCCCGTGCCCGCCATGATCGGCACACGGCCGGCCGCATGCGCCACCGCCACGCGGATGATTTCGCAGTTCTCCTGCATCGACACGGTGGGCGACTCGCCGGTGGTGCCGACCACGCCAATGCAATCGGTGCCTTCCTTGATGTGCCAGTCGATCAGGCGTTTGAGACCCGCATAGTCGATGCTGCCGTCTTCGAACATCGGCGTGACCAAGGCCACGATGCTGCCTGTGATGGGGTTCATCTGGGTTTGTATCCTGAAGGGTGTGCCCGCGGGTGCTCGGTGGTGCTCGGTGGTGCCCGGTGGGTGCCACGTTGCGCCCGTTGCGCGGTTGCTTGCTGATTTGCGCCGAGCAACCAAAAAACTGATTTTAGCGGCCCGTCAGTGCGCCACCGCCGTCCAGCCTGTAGCGGGGTGCTCCGGGCTGGCCGGCGGGCTTGCAGCCGCCCGTCCGGACCGCAGCGATGCGCTGCACGAAGCGCTCTGGCGCGGTCTCGAAACCGTCCTCAAAAGCCACCACGCGCAAGCCTGCACAGCGCTGCAGCAGCTCACCACTTTGCAGCAGGAAGTTGGGGCTGGAGGGCTTGCCGACCTCGCCTTGGCCGTCGGCAAAGGTCTCGTAGATCAGCAAGCCACCCGGCGCCAGACAATCCAACAGCTCAGGCCAGCGTGGCCGCCACAGGTAGTGGGTGACGACGACGCCATCAAAGCGTTGGCCGGCCAGTGGCCACTCGGGGCCTTCCAGGTCGGCCAACAACGTCCGGCCCACGGCAGCCAAGCCAGCCAGCGCTGCGGCGTCGCGGTCAACCCCGGTCACCACAAAGCCCTGTGCAGCCAGCCAGCGCATGTGGCGGCCACTGCCGCAGGCCAAATCCAACACGCTGGCGCCAGGCGGCAGCAAATGTGCGAAGCGCTGCACCCATGGCGACGGCTCGCCGCCGGCGTGGTTCAAAAGCAGGCCCAGACCTGGTTGGCCAGGTCGACCATGAAGTGCGGATTCAGATAACTGGCAAACACACCGCCCAGGGCCACAGCAGCCAGCACCCAACCGGTCCAGGTCCAGCCGCGGCGCGGTGGCGGGCTGCCGGATGGGCGCGGTTCGCTTGGCTCAGGCCCCGGGGGGTTGTGGTGCAGGTTCATGCGGGCATCGCCTGCGCAGGCTGCGCGCGCACGATGGGCTCTTCGCGCACCGGCAAGTTGATCAGCGCTGCAAAAAGGCCCAGCGCCACGGCGATCCACCACACCACGTCGTAGCTTCCACTCATGTCGTAGAGCTTACCCCCCAACCAAACCCCCATGAAAGACCCGATTTGATGGCCCAGAAAGACAAAACCCCCCAGCATGCCCATGTAGCGCACGCCAAAAATCTGCGCCACCAGCGCATTGGTGGGCGGCACGGTGCTGAGCCACAGCACGCCCATCACGGCAGAAAAGATGTAGACGCTCCAGGGTGAAATCGGCACGCTGATGAAGATCGTGATCACCAAGGCGCGCAGCGCGTAGATGGTGGCCAGGATGTGGCGCTTGGGCAGGCGTTGGCCCAAAACGCCTGCAGAGTAGGTGCCGATGACGTTGAACAGCCCGATCAGCGCCAGCGCCGTGGTGGCCACACCGGGCCCCATGCCGTTGTCTTGCAGATAGCTGGGCATGTGCACGCCGATGAACACGACCTGAAAGCCGCACACGAAGTATCCCGCCATCAGCAGCAGAAAACTGCGGTACGCAAAGGCCTCCCGCACAGCTTCCATCGTGCTTTGCTGGGGCTCGCTGTCGGCTACCTGGGGAGGTTCGCGCATGCCCCAGGCCAGCGGCAGGATGGCCAGCGCCAGGCAGGCCATCATGAACAAGGCACTCTGCCAGCCCATGCTGTTGATCAGGCTGTTTTCGATCGGCACCATCAGGAACTGGCCAAAAGACCCCGCCGCTGCCGTGATGCCCATCGCCCAAGAGCGTTTGGCCGGGTCGACGTTGCGCGCAATCACGCCGTAAACCACCGCATAGGTGGTGCCGGCCTGCGCCATGCCGATGACGATGCCGGCGCTGCCCATGAAAGCCAGCCCAGTGGCGCTGATGGCCATCAACGCCAGGCCACCGGCGTACAGTACCCCACCCACCACCAGCACCCTGAAAGCACCGTACTTGTCGGCAAACATGCCGGCCAGCGGGCCCGCCAGGCCCCAGGCCAGGTTCTGGATGGCCATGGCCAGCGCAAAGGTCTCGCGCGTCCAGCCGCGGTCCATCGTGATCGGCTGCAGCCACAGGCCAAAGCCGTGGCGGATGCCCATGCTGAGCGTGACGATCGCAGCACCACACGCCAGCACCTGGATCATTGACAGCCGGGGCGGCGTCGAAGCGGGATTCATGCGGCGATTCTGGCTTAAAAGGTCACAAGCTCATGCCCAGGCGGTCGCTACAGTGGAGCCCCATCAAAGACAACAAAGGTGCGGCATGAAAATTCTGGTGCTGGGTGGCGGTGTGATCGGTGTCAGTTGTGCCTACTACTTGGCGCGCGACGGCCACGAGGTCGAGTTGGTCGATCGCCAAAGCGGCCCGGCGCTGGAAACCAGTTTCGCCAACGCCGGCGAAATCTCGCCCGGCTACAGCTCACCCTGGGCCGGGCCGGGGGTGCCGCTCAAGGCCATCAAGTGGCTCTTGATGCGCCACAGCCCGCTGGTGGTGTGGCCGCTGCTGGACCTGGCGATGTGGCGCTGGGGCGCGATGCTGCTGGCCAACTGCACCGCCAAGGCCTATGCGCTGAACAAGAGCCGCATGGTGCCGATTGCCGAGTACAGCCGCGATTGCCTCAAAGCCCTGCGCGCCGAGACCGGTATTGCCTACGACGACCGCACGCAGGGCACGTTGCAGCTGTTTCGAACACAGAAACAGCTGGACAGCATCAGCGGCGATGTCGCGGTGCTCAAGCAATACGGCGTGCCCTACGAAGTGCTCGATCGGCTGGGGTTCTGCGCCGTGGAGCCGGCGCTCAAGCACACCCAGCACAAATTTGTAGGTGCGCTGCGTTTGCCGGGGGATGAGACCGGCGACTGTTTCAAGTTCAGCAACCGCCTGGTCGAAATGGCCCAAGAGCTGGGCGTGAAGTTCCGCTGGAACACCCGCGTCGAGGGCCTGCAGGTGGGCGGTTTTGCGGTCACTGGCGTCTTCACCGATGCCGGGCTGCTGAAAGCCGACAAAGTGGTGCTGGCCCTGGGCAGCCACAGTCCGCAACTGCTGGCCCCGGTGGGCTTGCGCATCCCCGTCTACCCGATCAAGGGCTATTCGATCACCGTGCCGATCACCGACGCCACGCGCGCGCCTGAATCGACGCTGATGGATGAGACCCACAAGGTGGCGGTGACGCGCTTGGGCAACCGCATCCGCGTCGGCGGCACGGCAGAAATCGCTGGCTACGACCTGAACCTGCGGCTGGCCCGGCGCGGCACGCTGGAACATGTGCTGACCGACCTCTTCCCAGGTGCCGGCGATTTGAAAGAGTGCAACTTCTGGTGCGGCTTGCGCCCGATGACGCCTGACGGCACACCCATCATCGGCACCACCCCCATCAAAGACCTGCTGCTGGCCACCGGCCACGGCACGCTGGGCTGGACGATGTCAGCCGGCACCGGCCGCGTCATCGCCGACATGGTGGCTGGGCGCCAGCCGGCGATCGATGTCTCGGCGCTGTCGATGGCCAGGTATGGATAGATGACGGAGGCCCCAGGCCGGGACCGAGCCACGGTCTATGTGCACACGCTACATCTCCCCCGAGGTCGGTGACATCGAAAGACACTGGCACATCGGCGCCCGCAACCCGCCGCCCTGG
>Ga0105046_10008096_pt1 | contig 16531 bp, 13 predicted proteins | sample MAT03_FD_78385 | JGI IMG/M metagenome (GOLD analysis project Ga0105046, IMG submission 78385) | Freshwater microbial communities from Lake Fryxell liftoff mats and glacier meltwater in Antarctica - MAT-03 (megahit assembly) | ecosystem: Environmental > Aquatic > Freshwater > Ice > Liftoff...
CGTCGACAAGCTCGATAGTGGCTTCGAGGCCCGGCGTGGGGGCCAAGCGATAGGTAAGCTCGCCCGACGCGATATCGCCGCGGAGATTAAGATTTCTATAGGGCTCGCGGAGCGGTGTTGGGAGCGCCTCCGCCGGGTATTCGGCCAGACTCAGGCCCGACATCTTAGGCTTAATTTCGTTATTCCCTGCGGTGCCGCGGATCGTGATGGCGTCGCTGCGCGGGGGCTGGCCGGGGGTCTGCGGCTGCCGGAACAAAATGATGCTGTCGCCTGAGTTATCCAAAGCGGAGATGACTTCACCCTCAAAGTCCACGCGCTTGAGCAGGGTAAATGTTTCGCTGCCAGGGGTGGAGGTGTGCTCGCCGATCTCGATCACGCCTTCGGTGACTTTCACCTGCGGGGCCAGTGGTGCGGCCGCAGGCTTGCCGGGTTTTTTGGTTGAGCGGGTGCGAGGATCCAGCGATGTCACATTAACTTTTCCGGTGTCTACGTTTTGACTCAGACGGATGACCGGATGAATGACTTCAATTGAATCTACAACTCGGCCACCAAAGAGCAACGCGGAGAAATCCACCCGGGCCTCGATCCGCTCGCTCTCGAAAATTGACCCGGCCTTTCCCTTAATCTCGGGCACGCGTAGCGTGGCGTTCTTGAGAACGACGCGGCCGCCGCGTGACACGCTAGCGTTTTCAGCGACGACTTTGCCGCCAGCGATGCTACCCAACTGCCAAAGCACCAACTGGCCCATCACTAACGGATGGGTTAGGACAACGTAAGTGGCGGCGAGCAGGAAGATCAAACTTCCACCGGCCCACCACCACCTTCTTCTTCGTCGCGAGCCGGGGAAAGGGGAAGGGGCTAACTGGGCGGGTGAGTGGACCTCGGGCGGGGGAACGACGTTCCCTGTCTCGGGACGAGGTGGGAGAGGCGTGTTGGGGTCTTCGATGCTCATCAAAAACTGGCGTACCAAGGGAGTCAGGAAGGGGCAGCTCTCGGCAACTGCTGAAGTTTGGTTGGTGCAGAGAAGACCGTTAACATCCTTCCAGCACCCGCCAGTGAAAACTGTATGGCGGATGGCAGTCGCGCCCCGCCCTTTCCCGTTTGGTAGATATTTGTAGTTTGGTTCGCCTCTACAGTGGGTCCATGGCGAAGGTGAGGCGAATCTTTGTGTGCCGATCATGTGGGAGTGCTCAGTCCCGCTGGCTGGGAAAATGCCCAGATTGCAGTGCGTGGGATAGCCTCGAAGAGACCACGGTTGAGCCGACTGGGGCGAACGATGCGCAGCGAGAGATCGCGCTGGGATGGGCGCAGGGCGCGGAGGGGCCTGAGGGCGGTGGCGCGGAGGCGGGGACAACAGGTGCTGTTTCAATCGCGCTGTTGGCTGCACAGGGCGCTGGTGGAGAGGGAGCAGGCGGTGGTTCGCGAATAAGCAGCGACATTCGCGAGCTGGATCGGGTGCTGGGCGGAGGGCTGGTGATAGGCAGCGCGGTGTTAATTGGTGGTGAACCGGGGATTGGCAAGAGCACGATTTTGTTACAATCCGCGTTTGCCTGGGCGCGGAGCGGCGGCGGAAGGCGTGTGCTGTACGTATCGAGTGAAGAATCGGCCCAGCAGGTGGCCATGCGGGCGGGGAGGCTTGCGGCGGCTGGGGCTGGGGGGAGCGGAACGGCTTCGTGTGCGCCGGTGCTGCCTGAATCATTATATATACTCGCCGAGACCAATCTCGCGCGGATCCTCGAGCAGGCCCGGAAGCTTCGGCCCGAAGTAATTATTATCGACTCAGTTCAGATGATCTACAAGTCCGATATCAGCGCTGCGCCGGGGAGCGTAACCCAACTCCGCCGGTGCTGCGCCGACCTCGTGTACCTGGCGAAGGCGAGCGGCGTCGCGGTGGTGCTGGTGGGGCACGTCACCAAGGAGGGAACGCTCGCGGGCCCGCGGCTCCTCGAGCATCTGGTTGATTGCGTGCTTTCGTTTGAGGGCGATCGCTATCACAGTTACCGGATCCTTCGCGCGGCAAAGAATCGTTACGGAACCACGCTCGAGATTGGGCTCTTTGAAATGACCGGACAGGGCCTCCGCCAGGTGCCCGAGGGGGCGGGAGTGCCAGCTTCGAGCCAGCAGCCGCGGGCGGGAAGTGTGGTGTGCCCGCTGCTTACTGGCACGCGCTGTATCGTTCTTGAAGTTCAGGCCCTGACGGCGACAGGCTTTTTGGGCGCGGCCAAACGAAAGAGTTCGGGGCTGGATGCCAACCGCCTCGCGATGTTAATTGCGGTTCTGGAACAGCACGGCGGGCTGCGGCTGGCCGACCGTGATGTCTTCGCGAGCAGCGTGGGGGGAATTAAGGTTCACGAACCCGCGAGCGACCTCGCTCTTTTGCTCGCGATTGCCGGCGCCCACTATCGAAAGTCGCTTGATGTCGCGACCGCGGCGGTGGGCGAAGTAGGGCTCGGCGGAGAGGTGCGGTCGGTGCCGCAGCTTGAGCAGCGCATTCGCGAGGCCGCGAGGTTAGGATACAAGCGGATGATCATTCCGCGGCTTCTCGCTCGCGAGCGTGCCAGCTTAAGCGGCTTGGCCGAGTTGATCGAAGTTAAAGATGTGGACGCGGCGATTGCCCAGCTTTCGTAGGTGCCCGGCAATTCTGAGTTAATCGCCCCCGCCCCCTCCTCCGTCACCCCCGCCTCCACTATCGCCACCGCTGCCGCCACTGTCGGAGGAACCGGAGTCGCTCCCTGAAGAAGAGCCGTAATCACTATAACCACTGTTGCCGGTTTGTTCGTAGCTCGCCCCAGACTGTCCTGACTCGGTGTGCTGGGGATGATCGGAGCGTTCAGAAGGTGACGAGCTTGCCATCGACCCGATCATGAATCCAGGCAGTAGGCCAGAGGAGTTATGATAACCATGATCGACTCGATGGCCGGGCGTGGCACCGATCCCGCTCGGGTCTGAACTCTGGCCGAGCTGGCGGCGATTTTTGCGGGCAAAGTACGAGAATGTCCCTACAAGGATTGAAACCACAGCAACCATTATAATTATTACGAACAAGGCCGGGATGAGCAAGGACTGCATGGGGAATACTCCTAGTTTCGCTCGGTGCGGACGGTTCATGTTTCCCGTCACTCATATCGACATAATTTCGTTAACCCCCGAACGTTGCTTGCACTCCTAAGTTCTTTTTCTGCGGAAGCTGGCTTATTTATAATTATTTTCGATACGCTCGGTATTGTGTAGCCACAACGGCTTGTAGGGCGGGGCGACCCCTTGGGTGATGTACGCGAGAAGCGCGGCGAGTTATAGGGCGTTGCCGGTAGTGGCTCGCCATTTGCCTCGGGCGCTCAACGCCTCCGGCACTCAGCGCCTCGGGGGCCGCGATGCGAGCGCGCAGTGCCACCGGGCTGGTGAGGCGAAAATAATTAATACTTCAACACCGAGTGTACCGCGCCGTAACCGCCCAACCGGGCTGCGCCATTGAGCGATAATAATTCAATTAAAACTGACAGTCCGGCGATCACTGCGCCGCTCTCCTTCGCCAGTTGAGCGCATGCTACCAGCGTGCCCCCGGTGGCTAAGAGGTCGTCCACGATGAGCACACGGGTTCCGGGCTTTACCGCGTCTTCGTGCATTTCAAGCCGATCAGTTCCGTACTCGAGTGCGTACGTCACGCCGCGGACTTTGCGGGGAAGTTTGCCAGCTTTGCGAACCGGAACAAAGCCCGCGGAGAGTGACTGTGCGATGGCGATCCCGAAGATAAACCCCCGAGACTCGGCACCAAGGACGACGTCAACCCTGGAGGTTCGAAATGGGTTGGCCATGAGTTCAACCGCGAGCGCAAGGCCGCGCGGGTCGGCCAAGAGCGGCGTGAAATCCTTGAAGAGGACGCCCGGCTTGGGATGGTTCGGAACATCGGTGATCAACGAGTGGAGGTCGGGAAGCATGGGGCCAGATGGTAATGGGTGCAGGTCCGAAGCGGCAAACTAGAGTTGCTCAAGCGAAGCGGTGAATCTACAGCGTACGCCCAAATGCCGCGTCTAGGCGCATCGCAGCGACTGACGGTGCATGCCGGGCCGATCGAACGAGCAGCCCGAGCAAACCGAAGTTTGCGAATCGATGGCAACGAGCTACCCTCAACACGATGATTGGCTGCGCCCTTGACCCCAAACTGACTCGGAAAGAAGTCGGAGATTTCAAGTTTCCACTCGGGGCTTATCCGATTGAGACCATGACGCCGGTCGCTGGTTACACGCTGCACTTTGAGCCCGCGGATAGCGATAACAACCCGGAAGAGTGGGAGGCGTGGCCAGATCGATACGTCTTCGATATCGTGGTTTCGACCGAACGACTAGAGCCGCTCTGCCGGCTCTTGTTCTCAATGCTCCCTTCGCGAATCTTTCCGATCGTGGATTTTCTGGGGCATGACGCGTTTCGGGAAGTCGATCCGTACATGGCTTATGAGCTCGTCCCGCTGGACATGTTTACGGATGGGATCAGGCGGTTTCGAGATTTTTTCTTCGAGGATGGCATGTGCGGCTTCGGAGCGATGTGCGAAGAACCATTTCTTTACATGTTCATCGACGAGCACAAGATTGTAACTATCCGGGTCGACCCCGGGATGAAAGATCGGATCGAACGCGTACTGAAAGCCTTCGGATTAGCCGAGGTGGAGGAGTCGGCGGGATCTGACGCGGCAAGCCATGAGCATCGCAGCGTGTTGTTGGTACGGCCCGAACACCCGGATTTACTCGGTGCTGAGGAGATCGTTGAACGGCTGCGCGAACGGTGGAATCTGGTGCTTAACATCGATCCCGAGACAAACATCGACGAAGAGGGAGAACCCTTAGGAGTAACCCCTTGGCGGATCATCGTGCGGGTTGATAGTAATGTTGCCCCGCGAGCAGATACGCCCCCCCTGACCACCGAGGATATTAAAACACCAAGCGGCCCGAAGAGCGGGGGCACACCGCAGCGAAAACCCGTGCCTGAGTTTGTGCAGCACTATGCGCACGTCTTGCTTTACGCCGACAGCCTGAGAGCGGCGGAAGAAACGGCGCAGACTGAGATCGAGCATTTGCTCGCGTCATCGCCACCTCCCAGCCAAACCTCCCAAGCCGCGCCCAGCGCGAGGCGCGCCACGCCCGCAACGGCTGGCGACGAAGTTGAGAAGGTGCCCTATCGGGCCGAAGCCGCAGCGGAACAGGAACGCGATCTGCTGATCGTCGCCGCGATCCGCCTTGACCAGGCCGATTTTGACGAGCTAGCGGGCAAGAAGAAGGGGCGAGGAGGAGCAAAGACGGCGGGTAAAGTGGTCAAGACCGAGTGGCTTCAATAGGGAACCGTTCCGAAGGCTAAAGGACTGAAGCGGGTACTGTTAGTATTTTGTGGCGTATTCGGGCTTAGTTCGTGGGTTTCCCGGGGGCGACACACTCTAGAAGCGACTTGGACGCAACCGCCTGAGTAGCATCTAGGTTTATTTAGTGTCTGACCGTCGCGGCGAAGTGCAGTTAGCGGGCGGATTGGCTTGCTTCCTGCGGGTACGCTGCTATCATCCTGACCCCACTTGGCGACCTCGCCAGGCGGTTTTGCGTAAAAGCGATTTTGAGTTTGTTAGAGGAAAGTGAGCCGGCCGCGAGTCGCGGGCGAGTTCAAACCGGATAAAGTTCCCCATGCCGACGATCAACCAACTGGTCCGCAAGCCTCGCCGCCCGCTCCCCACCAAGTCAAAGGTGAAGGATTTGGTCGAATGCCCGCAGAAACGCGGCGTGTGCCTTATTGTGCGAACGACGACTCCTAAGAAGCCCAACTCGGCGCTCCGGAAGATCGCACGTGTACGCCTCTCTAACGGCAAAGAAGTAACAGCTTACATCGGTGGCGAAGGTCATAACTTGCAGGAACACAGTATTGTGCTAGTACGCGGGGGGCGAGTGCGTGACCTTCCCGGCGTGCGCTACCACATCGTTCGCGGGTCGCTCGACTGCTTGGGCGTTGAAGGCCGCAAGCAGGGACGATCAAAGTACGGCGCCAAGCGCGGCAAGACCTAAATTTGCTTGCAGGTTGGTTTCCTCAGATAGGCTCGGGGCTGAGGGGGCGGCTGGAGCATTCGCAGTCGAGCGTTTGGCCCTAGAATTTCGATCGCCGTCGCGCCTTTGAATTACAGTTGGATTCACACTTTTAATCGGCAGTAATCGGCGTGGGGCGTGCCCGCCACGCGCTGGTGAACAGTCACGGAGAACTTTCGAGTTCTTCGCAGCCACAGGAGATCTAAGAGAATGGGCCGTAAGTCATTTACCGCAGCAGATACGCAACTCCGCCCCGATCCTCGGTTCAACGATCGGGTGCTCTCCCGCTTCATCAACTGCCTCATGTTCGATGGCAAGAAGTCGGTCGCGCAGCGCGTCGTTTATGATGCGTTTGACATCATTCAAGAGAAGCTCGGCAAGGAAACCAGCCCCGAAGCTCCCAAGCAGGCGATCGAAGTCTTCACGCGAGCAATCGAGAACGTAAAGCCCTTCGTTGAAGTTCGCAGCAAGCGAATCGGTGGTGCCAACTATCAGGTGCCCATGCAAGTCAACAAGAAGCGCCAGCAGAGCCTTGCGTTCCGTTGGCTTTTGGAAGCGACCCGTGGCGAAAAAGGCCGGCCGATGGCCAGCCGCCTCGCCGATGAGCTCTACAACGCGGCTCGTGGCGAAGGTAAAGCCATGCAGACCCGCGATCAGACTCATCGAATGGCTGAAGCCAACCGTGCCTTCGCTCACTTTGCTTAATCTCTGAACAAGCTAAGTTTCGTGCACACTTGGGCGGTATTCGTTGCGGCAGAACAAGTAGCAGCAATATAACCAAAACCCATCCACTCGTGGATGGGTTTTTTATAGCTGGTCGGAGCACTCCGATGCACCCAGCGAAGAACAGGCTGAAACAGTCGCGAGCAGCGAGAGAGATTTCAATAGCGATGAAAACCTACGACCTGAGTCGCGGTCGTTGCTCAGCCCGCTCTTATCGGGCGCGCTGCTTCTGCACTGCGGGCACAAAGGCGAGCACGATGTTTACCCTTCCCTGCCCGCCTGCAAGCACATCAGAGAGCAGACCATCGGCCAAGGAATACGGAGCGGGGATGTCCGGGCCGAAGGTTGACGCCGGTTGAGGTGAGCCGGGTATTAAGCTCCCGGAGCCGAGCGATATTATAATTAACGACTGGTCGGGCTCGAGCGCTATCTCGCAGAGGAGCCGGGTGAAGACTGTGCCCACCGAAGGGTTATCGCTGGGGGAAGTTTGCTCTGTCGGCCCGCTACCCATGCTCTGAGAACGCTGGTCGATGTGTTGGGGGACGAGATCCAGCCGAAGCACGGTGTCGAGCGTGCTGTCGGCATCGGCCTTTGGCGCGGCGTAACAACGCATCAAGAGTCGGAACGCACCCGTTGTAATGTCCGATGGGCCATCATCGAACATAATAGTCTGGTTACCCGCCGCGTAAGGCCCACGGAAGGCCTGCGACCACGTGGGCGTGATCGGGAAGAATTGTCGTTGCACAGGTCCGGCCAGTCGTAAGCGGGCTTGAAGGCGTTCAACTTCTGCCGAGGGAACGATGAAGAGCCCAAACCCCGACTTTTCCCACGCGGCTTTCACTCGCGCTGGCAGCGGCAGCTGGGCTCCGGCGAAGGGTGCTAAAAGTTCGGCGATGCTTTGGGTGGCGGGCCCTGCGGCGGGGCGGGAAAAGACGCGCGTTACGGGCGGCGGCGACTGCCGATCGTTGATGGCCCATGCGACTACCGCCAAGCCGGTGACCTCCAGTGGATCTCTTATCGTGGCCGTCACTGCTGTTGGGAACGGCGCAGTCTCGTTGACCGGCGCGGGAGCTTTGCAACCACTGGCGAGAAGTAGCATCACTCCTAATATTAAGATTGAGATGGGAGCCAAGGATTTACTTAAATCGGCGATGCGTGCCCCGGCGGCCCGTGCGCGAGCGTAAAGGATACGTGGCAGGCGTAGCAAGCGGCCACCGATGTGCTCAATGTAATACCGACCAACTGGCCCATTGCGATGACGAGCGTACATCGGTCATTCCCCCGTTGCAGGCTCGAGATCGTTGATGCGGTCGATGAGCCGGCGCAGGATCGCGAATCGGCTGCGGTTATGTTTAAACACCAGGCGGTTGAGGGAGGGGTGATCATCCTCGCCATCCAGCGGCCCGCTGAGCCGCATGCCCCCATCCTTGATAAGGTTGACGAACTCTTTCTCGAGAGCGGGGAGATCGGACCTACGAAGGGGGTTGCGCAGGCGGATCACGAGTTCATCACGAACGTAACGGGAGGAGTGATAGTTACGATAGAACTTGATGATATGATCGGCGGCATCGACCGCGTCTTTGGCGAGGTAATAGATGCTCGTATCTTCGGGGCTGATCCAGCCGCGTGTGCCCAGCTCGGCACGGACCCAGGCATCCCAGTTTTTCCAGTAGTCGCCGCCGGCCCCCTCCACGCAAACGATGGGCATGATGGCGGCTTTGCCGGTCTGCACCAACGTAAGTGTTTCGTAGGCTTCATCCATCGTGCCGAAGCCGCCGGGGAATAGGACTACGGCCTCGGCTTGGCTGAGAAACATCAGCTTACGCGTAAAGAAGTACCGAAAGTTAATCAGTTTTTCGTCGTCTTTAATTACGTGATTGGCGTTCTGCTCAAAGGGCAGGCGGATTGCCACTCCGAAACTCGCATCGCGCCCGGGGCCGACATGGCCGGCCTGCATGATGCCCCCGCCCGCGCCGGTGATCGCCATCCACCCGGCCTGGGCCATAAGTTTACTAAACTCGACACATGCGGTGTAGTCAGGGTGCGATTCGCCGGTGCGTGCCGAGCCGAAGATTGTGACTTTATGCGGCTCTTTATATTTGCCGAAGATCTTGTAGGCATGACGCAACTCTTTGACAGCGTTGGTCATGAGCTTTAGTTCACCGCTGTCGCGGCCGTCGGGGATGAGCTTGAGCGCGGTGTGTATCAGCTCGCGGACAAGGCGGGCATGGAAAGCGGGAGCATTGCCGCTGACACTCGCCACCAACTTTTCGACCTGTGCGAGAATCTCAGGCGCATCCGCCACCCGCGCGGCATCGTTCACCGGATCGGCCGGGGGGGTCAGCGTCGCGTCAGGGGGAACATTTGCGGGGCGGTCGTGGAGGGGCATGGAGTGCAGTATAAGTGAGCGGTCAGCGTGAGGGTAAGGGGTCCGTCCGAAAACGCCAGCCGGTCCCTAGCAAGGATACGCCGTCACCTTACCGTGGAAAGTGCTGGAGGCCCGCTGGAGCCCCGCCGTGGAAGTATGCAGATTGCGTGAAATCCGCACCAAAGAATCAGGATGAGTAGGAGGTGCGGTCGCGTTCGACTACCCTTTATGCATGTTAAGTAACGAGCTGACCCGTCGCCACCTCATCAAGCGAGCAACCGCCTTCTCCGCGGGTTTCGCGGGGCTTCACCTGCTGTACGCAGCAGGCCAATGCGCCGCGGGCGAGGCGGTGAGAGCTCTCCTGCAATCGCCCGACGACGACGCTGGGAAGGCGACTAAGGTCGCGGAAATCGGCTACGGGCCGCTGACGAAGGATGCGGCGGGAATCATTGACTTGCCCCTAGGATTTAGTTATGCCGTGATCGCTCGACGCGGCGATCTGATGAACGATGGTCTTTTGGTGCCGGGGCAGCCGGACGCGATGGCGACTTTTCCGGGGTCCACTGCTGATCGGGTGATTTTGGTCTGCAACCATGAGCTTTCGGTGGGGTCTGAGAAGTGGTCCGCTTTCGGCAAGGACCTCGAGCACTTCAAGAAGATTGATCCCTCACGGATTTACGATGCTGGCGCGGGCATCACGCCCCCGTGTGGTGGCACCACCACGATCGTTTACAATGTAAAGGAGCGAAAGAAAGAGAAGCAGTTCCTGAGCCTGGCCGGAACAATTAATAACTGCGCCGGGGGAGCGATGCCCTGGGGGGCGTGGCTGAGCTGTGAAGAGGATGCGAGTAATGCCGGTCCGCTGGGTAGCGAAGGATCAAAGCGCGACGGTGCGCTCGAGAAGAATCACGGGTATGTCTTCGAGGTCGCGGCTTCTGAAACGATGGAGCTTGCGATTCCCCGGCCGATTCCAGCGATGGGGCGATTTAAGCATGAGGCATGCTGTATGGATACGCGAAGCGGCGTGGTGTATCTCACCGAGGATCGCGCGGATGGCATTCTCTACCGTTACCTGCCCAAGAACAAAACTAATCTGCACGAGGGCGGCACGCTGCAGGCGATGGTCGTGCGCGACCGGCCGTCGCTCAATACCAGTAATCTGGGCGAGACCGCGGCGGTGAAACCCGGCGAGCCGATGGCGGTCTCTTGGATGAATCTTGACGAGATCGACGCGCCGAAGGATGATCTGCGGCACCGTGGATTCGCTGCGGGAGCGGCCAGTTTTTCGCGGAATGAGGGGATGTGGTTTGGTAATGATTGCGTTTATTTCGCAGCGACGACCGGCGGAAAGAAGCAGAAGGGCCAGCTTTGGAAGTATTACCCCAGCGCCGCGGAAGGTAGCGCTGGGGAGGAGGCCGCCCCCGGGAAGCTTGAACTCTTCGTTGAGCCCAACGACGGGGCGATCATCGAGAACGCTGATAACGTTACGGTTGCTCCGTGGGGCGACTTGATCGTGTGCGAGGACGAAGCGGGAGATGGAGACGGATTGAACCACCTCGTGGGAGTTACGCCGCAAGGAAAGGTTTATAAGCTTGGAAAGAACGCGATGAGCGATTCTGAGTTTGCCGGGGCTACGTTCTCACCCGATGGCTCGACCCTCTTTGTTAATATTCAGACATCTGGACTTACCTTGGCGATCACCGGGCCTTGGAAAAGCGCGTAGTCTTTCAACAACATAAGTTTGAGGCATCATTAGTTTCGTCCGCGCGGTGGGAGCGACTTCGCTCGGCACGTTGTCGTGTGCGGGCGGCTTGGCTAAAGCTGACGGTGCGCCTCGCGCAGGCTACTTTGTGCCTGAACGAGCGCGAACCTGAGCCAGAAAGTTGCCCAACAGCTTGGGCCCTTCTAACGTAAGATAACTTTCGGGATGAAACTGGACACCCTCGCAGGGTGCGGCGGTTGTGTCGGCGAAGACGCGGCGGAGGCCCATCACAACCCGCCGGGTTGTGCCGGTGGCGGCGTCCGTCTCATTGACCCAAGCGGACACTTTGAAACCGTTTTGCCCGGGTATAAGCGGCGGGATGGTTTCTTCGAGCACCACGAGCGAGTGGTAGCGCGTGGCGACAAAAGGATCGGATAGGTCCGCAAAGATGCCTTGGTTGTCGTGGTGCACCGGGCTGGTTTTGCCATGCATGGGGACGACATGACGTGTGACGGTCATGCCGTTACTGGCGGCCATGCACTGATGACCGAGGCAGACGCCAAGTATGGGCACGCGCCCGGCGAAGCGATTAATTATGTCGCTGGATACACCCGCTTCGTTAGGGGTGCATGGTCCTGGGGAGATGATAATGCTGCTGGGCGGTCCCCCGGCGTTGATCGTCTCGGCCTCTTCGGCGGTGATGCCATCGTTGCGGACCACGCGCAGGTCACGGTCGATGGTAATACTCCGGTCGATCTCTCCCAAACGCTGTACCAGGTTCCAGGTGAAACTGTCATAGTTATCGATCAGGAGGATCATAGTGAATGCTTATGATATGCGGGCGGGGCAGAGGAGCAGGGCCGAAATGGAGAGCTAGGGCCGACGTGGAGTTGCGAGAGGGGGGATAGCCCGGACGCGGGAAGTTTTGTTTTAGTCCTGACGCCGGGTTACATAAGTGCTGAACTACCCCGGTCCAGCGCTGAATGGTCCAGCGCTTAATGGTCAGGCGCTGAATGGTCAGGCGCGCACAACCTCGCCGCCGCCCTTGACGATCTCGCCGATGATGCTGACCGTCTCGCCCAGTTTTTCAAGCTGTTCTTTGATCGATTCGGCGAAGGCCTTGCGGACGATGAGGCAGTAGCCAATGCCCAAGTTGAACACGCGGTACATCTCCTCATCGGTCACGTTGCCGTGACGCTGCAGAAAAGAGAAGATAAGCGGGCGGGGCCAAGAGTCCAGCCGGATTCTGGCATCAAGATCGGGGGGGAGGGCGCGACAAAGGTTGCCGCCGATGCCCGAACCGGTGATGTGGGCCATACCAGAAATTACGTTTTTCACTCGGTAGTTACGTTGCAGGCGGGTGATAGAGGGTGGGTAAAGTCGGGTGGGGGTAAGCAACACCTGGCCGAGCGTCATCGGCTTCTCGGCCGCCTTCTTCGTGGACTTATTGGCGACAGAGGAACGACGGCGTTTACCAGTGCCCGGGGGCGTGAGCTCTGGGTAGACAGCGTGTAGATCGAGCTTAGCCTGTTTCACGATCTCGCGGACGAGGGTATAGCCGTTGCTATGCACGCCATCGCTGGCCAACCCTAATATTACATCTCCGGCCTTCACCTGCGTGGGGCGCTTCACACGCTTTAACTCAACAACACCGACGCAGAAACCCGCGAGATCAAAGTCCCCCGGGCGATACAGGTCGGGCATGTTCGCCGTCTCGCCGCCGATCAGGGAGCACTCGCACTTACGGCAAGCCTCGGCGATGCCGGATACCAGCTCGGTGAGAAAAGCGGTATCCACGGCCGGCGTCGCGATGTAATCAAGGAAGAAAAGCGGCTCGGCCCCCTGCACGATCAGATCGTTGACGTTCATCGCCACGAGATCAATGCCGATGGTGCCGTACGACTTCAACTCGGCCGCCAACTTGATCTTGGTACCTACGCCATCGCAGCATGCCACCAGCACAGGGTCCTTGTAGTTACGGGCAAAGAGACCCCGATTATAATCAAGACGGAAGAGGCCCGCGAACCCGCCGGGGTTGGGGATCACGCGCTGTGTGAAAGTCTTGCGCAGCATCGAATTAAGCGATTCGGTGAAGGCATCTTTCTTATCGATGTCAACGCCTGATCCGGCGTATGTGAGGTTCGTCGCTGGTCTTTTGGCCATGGATGCCCGCCCGAGCCGGTTCAAGGATCGTAGGTTGTAACAACTCCGACGTATGATTACATTAGACCGTGAGAACTTCCTTGGTCTTTTCATCAACGCGAGCATCGACGTCTTTCTCGAACTTTTCCAGCAGTGCTTGTATCTCTTCTTTGAGCGTCTTAATCTCGTCCTCGGGCACATTCGCCGCCGAGCCCTTGCCTAGCGTGTCGGTCAGCTTATTGGCATCACGCCGAGAATTACGAATTACGACCTTTGCCTCTTCCCCCATCTTTTTGATCCGAGCCGCATCCTTCTGCCGCCGTTCGGAGCTCATGGAAGGAAGCTGGATGCGGATCTGCTTGGCCTCGACCATCGGGTTCACGCCCAAGCCGCTCTTTTCGATCGCCGATTTGATAGCACTTACAATCGTGCTATCGAAGGGCTTGATGAGAATCTGAGTAGGCTCAGGGACGCTGATCGCCGCGAGTGCCTTCAGATCTGACATGCTTCCGTAGGCTTCAACCTTAAGGAACTCGACCATCGCGGGGGAGGCGCGGCCCGTTCGCACGCCGCGTAGCTCTTGTTTGAGGTAGTCGAGGGCTTTGTCCATACCTGCCTCGGCCGTGAGTAGAATCGTGTCAGGATCGGTCATGGCAGATTCTACGGCGGGTTAGGGTAAAAGGCATCTCTCTCGCAGGGCAATATAGCACGAAGCTGCAAGAGTTCGAGCATCGGAAAACACGGTGCCTTGAAGTGCTAGGCCAGTTTGCGGCGGCCATAAACGAACCACTCCGCGCAAAGCAGGGCCAAGGCGATTCCGATGCACACCGGCCACAGTTCCGCCAGCACATCCGTCCGAGTTGAGCCAGCGACGGAAGTCGCTTCCTGAGATTGGCCCGCAGCACGAGCGGCCAGTTGCGGGTTCGGGGTGGTCGCCAGCGGCAGCGGTATAAGTAGCGATTCACTGCGGCTCAGCAAGTTCACTGCGATTAATTGGTCGATTCCGTTCACCCACCGGGTGGGGGTAGCGGCTGCGCCGTCGGTCAGCACGCTATAAACTCCGGTGAGCGGGAGGGATGATGCGAAGAGTTCAACCGGTTCAAGCAACTGATCGGCTGTTTCGGTGGCCTCCACGGCTACGGACCGGGGTATCTTGACGGTCGTTGGGCCGGAGAGGTCGATCACGGCGCGGGCTGGCGTTTCCGGCGAAAGCCGAACCACGACGGGTTGCGTGGTGCGGCTGAATCGGCCCGCTGCGTCCTCTGATCGGTTCATAAGGAATTTGAGCACATCGGCAACGAAGACGGAGAATGAGGCTTGCAAAGGCCAGTTGGTTCGTGCGAGGTCAAAGGCGGTGGCGACGTGCCGATTGATACCAGCGTCGCTGACACCCCAAGAAAAGGAGATCAGAACCGGGCCGTTGCGGTTTGTAACGATTTCCTCGATGGCGGGGCGGCCCGTCGGGGTAATGGCGAAGTGCGAGAGATCGTCAATTATAAGCGAATCTAGAGAGATATGGCGTAAGAGTTGGTGGCCGCGTTGCCAGAAGAAAGTGGTAGCACCCGGCTCGCCGGAGACGTTCTCTGCGGGGACCAAGGCAACGCGATTAAACGGCGGGATGCACCCCATCGAAAGACTAGCGAGCGCTGGAAAGGCAGGCGGCGTGACCGAATCAAAGATAACACAATCAAAGTTGACCAGACCGCCCGAATCCAAAAGTGCTTGGTAGCCTTCAAGCGTAACCGAGGTGAAAGAGAGGCTTTCGACCTCGGAAAGGACATCAGCGAGCAGCACGCGCGCTGAAGATGTGGAGGCGGCGGGCTGTACCAGTAGGAGCCGTGGGGGTATGGAGGCGTCAATCACCATGGCCGCGGCGTTATCACTTGCGAGCGCATCGGTCAGGTCAATGCTCACCGTAAGTAATCCGCGACATACCTCGGTTAGTTCAAGCGTGGTGGTCGCGGTGGTGGCGTCACCCTCGACGGTAACGACGCGGCGGGCGAGCACCCGCTCATTAAGTGTAACTGATATCGGGACGTCATCGCGCACGGGGGCGATTGAGCCGCGAGGAATATTGCTTGATATCTCGACAAATAGCGTGAGCGACGCGGGCGAGAGCGTGTCACCGCGCTGCGCGGAGAGCAATGTGACTCCCCGATTAGCGGCGAGGGGTACGGGCGGTAACGCCGCAGGGAGGGCGGGCTGATTAGGATTTGTTGCCTGAGCTGCGGCGGCATCTGGCGGAACACTCGAAAGTGTCGTAGCTGTCGTGACTGTCGTAACTGGCTCAACTGGCGTGATTGGCGTGACTGGCGAAGCGGATGGCGCGGGCGGGGGTCCGAGCAGCACGCAGCGAATGGGGTGAAGCGAGCGAAAGCGGATTTCCCCCGCTTCATCCTTAGTAAACGCGGAGGCGGGGACTTCGAGCACGCCATCGGTGTAAATGATGATCGACGCCTGCGGTGGTCCGCTCTCCTCCGAAGCATTCGACACGATTGTCTTTGCGAGGTCGAGTGCCCGCTGAATGGTCCCCGGCTGATCGGTCGCTTGGATCCGGTCAATCGACTCCGAAGCGATGCCGGGCGAGGATGTCCACGGGCTTGCCAAAACTGCATCGGCGCTAGACGCCACCACCGCCACGCGGCGATCGGCGCGGGCCGCGAGGATCCGCTTCGCTTCGACCACCGCAGCGACTTTCGCGCGGCTCAAACGTGAAGTGGTTTCGCCAGTGTCAACCGCGGACATAGAAGCCGAGTGGTCAATTATCAGAAGCGTGAGGGGCGAAGTGGGTGATGGGTCGCGAAGCGCGGGACGGGCGAGGGCGGCGAGGAGCGAGAGTAATATAAGTAAATGAAGCAGCAGCAGCCAGGAGGGGCGCGGCCGCTGAAACGGCTCATTCGCTTGGAGATCCTCCGGTGCGCGCAGCCAGAACGCGATGGTGCTAACGCGCAGCGGCCGCCGCCGCAACTTAAGCATATAGAGCACGAGCAGGATGGGCAAAACCACCGAGGCGGCCAGCAGGGCGTTTGAGGGCGCGAGGAGCATCGGAGCTTAAGTGGGGGGCGGGCAAGCGGGGCGGCACCGCTGTAATATTACCTCTGAAAAACCGGGACCGCCCAAGTGTAGTAACACACCCTTCGTAATAAGTTATCATCGGCGAGGCGATTGTTCCGTGTTGGAAGAACCCCATCCCGGCCCCAACTCCGGCGGTGGGGGCGCAACGCCCGCAGCGCGGGGCCCTTTGCGAAGACCCGCGCCTGGTGCTCGGCCCCACGCCCAGATAAAAATCTCCCGCGAAATCTCGCGGCTGGCATCGGGCTTGGTGGTTCCCGCTTCGCGGAACATCGCGCGCGTTTCAACGATCAGATCGGGCATGTCTGAACCTTCGAGCACTTTCATGCAAAGGTGCCCACCCACGCGCAGCACGTGAGGCACAAGCTCTAAGACGCGCCGGCAAAGCCGGGCCGACATATGGTCATCGCCATGCCCGGTAGTGTTGGGTGCCATGTCCGAAAGCAAGACATCGGCCTTGGCGCCGCCGAA
>Ga0105046_10008097_pt1 | contig 16531 bp, 15 predicted proteins | sample MAT03_FD_78385 | JGI IMG/M metagenome (GOLD analysis project Ga0105046, IMG submission 78385) | Freshwater microbial communities from Lake Fryxell liftoff mats and glacier meltwater in Antarctica - MAT-03 (megahit assembly) | ecosystem: Environmental > Aquatic > Freshwater > Ice > Liftoff...
GCAAACCGGCATGTAGTGGCCCGGAACGACCGGGAAGTAGTGCGCGTGTCCTTAGACGCCGCGGACTATCGATAAGCCGTGGATTCCCCATAAAGCTCCGGAAACGTCCGGCTGATAATTCGCTGAGGATTGCTCCATGCATCGACCCCTTGCATTGCTGTTTGTCCCTTTATTGACCGCCGCGGGATTGCCCGAATGGCTGCGCCCCTATCCGGGAGTAACGCCGGAGCCTCGGCGCTCACCAAAACTTGACCACTTGTGCTCCGATAGAGTTGCCCACCCCCGGGACCGGGCCGTGGCCCGTAAGCCGCAGATGGGCAAGGCATTATCATCCCCGGCCCCGTTGGGCCGGTGGGTCACTCTCCGTGAGCATACCCGGGTAATTTCTCGCGAGTGCCGAAGAGCGGAGGCGAGCTTCGAAAGAGCTAGGCATATCGGCAATCCCCCGGCCATTCCACCGGCGGCACAGGCGGCCGCGCCGCCCAGTAACTGGAAGTAGTTGGAAGAAATTGCGGTAATCAGGCAGTGGCGCTGTACCGGAGCCGGTACCAACACCTGCGGCGTCTCAGCTGTATAGAAATCCTCGATCTCTTTTCCCGTCGCGTCACGCAACGCCGCCAGTTCCTGCCCCGTCCAGGGTACGCCGGCCCTCCGCATTGCGCCCGGTAAGCTCGAAGTGCCGGTCCGCCCCGCGAATTGGCAGCGGCTTTAAAACGTAATTGGCGTAGAAAGTGAAGAACGCGGCATTGGCTCCAATCGGGAGCGGGAGTATAGCCACCGCCGCGAGAGCAAATCCCGGCGTATTGCATAGCGTCCGCGCGGTGTAGCGAAGGTCGGCCCGCAGTTCGTCCCAAGGCCGAAATCCAAGCACCGTCCGGCACTCTTCCCGATGCGATTCGGGGTTGCCAAACTCCATCCGCGCCGTTCGCCCGGCCTCCGCCCTCGCCGAACCAAATCGGCGATCCGCGCATCCCGTTGGAACTCCATCTCCTCGCGCGGCCTGTTCATTTTGTCGCCTTCGCCGCCAGCGCCAGCGCCATGCCCTCAACCACCTTATTCCACGTCGTAACTTCGTCCTTCAGCCGTTTTCGCCCCGCCGCCGTCAGTGTGTAGAACTTGGCGCGCCTGTTGTTTTCCGATACTCCCCACTCGGAAACGATCAGCCCCTGCGTCTCCAGCCGGAAGAGAGCCGGATATAGCGCACCCTGCTCAATACCCAGATTGCCCCCCGAGGTTTGTTCGATTCGCAACAGCACACCGTATCCGTGCTGAGGGCCCAGCGAGACGGCTTTCAAAATCAGGAGGTCGAGCGTTCCGGGGAGTATGGGAGCTGACATTGCTTACCTAATCTACTTAGGACACTATCACCGCTCTCCTAAGCTGTCAAGGAGAAGGAGAACGTGATATACCTAACGTCTATGAATGAGACGAAATGGACACGGCGCGGACTGCTTGGGCTCAGTATCGGAGCGGCGATCGCGCAGCAGGCGCCGGTGTCGCCGGTTCCGGCCACCAGAGATTGGACCGGCGTTGTACCGGTGCAGTATCCCGATCCCGACGTGATCGCCCTGGATCCCAAATTCCGCCGCTACATGATCGGCAACACCAGCATGAAGCGCCTCTACACCGGCACCCAGTGGGCCGAAGGGCCTGCCTGGAATGGCAATGGCAAGTACCTCGTCTGGAGCGACATTCCCAACAACATCCAGTTGCGCTGGATTGAAGAGGACCAGCGCGTCACCACCTTCCGCAATCCCGCCGGCTACAGCAACGGCAACACGTTCGACTACGACGGCCGCCAACTCTCCTGCGAACATGGCAACCGCCGTGTGGCCCGTTACGAGCCGAATGGAACGGTCACCGTCATCGCCGACAAGTTCGAGGGCAAGAAGTTAAACTCGCCAAATGACATCGTCGTGCACCCCGATGGCTCCATCTGGTTCACCGATCCGCCCTACGGCATCGGCGGCGACTACGAAGGCTACCGCGCGACGAAAGAACTGAAGGAAGCCGTCTACCGCGTCGATGGAAAGTCCGGCGAGATCGCCAAGCTCACCGACGAAGTCAGCGCCCCCAACGGCATCTGCTTTTCGCCCGACTACAAGCGCATGTACATCGCCGACACCGGCGGCGGCGGACGCGATATGAAGGTCTGGGACATCGACGGCAAAGCCGTGCGCAATGGCAAGCGGCTGATCCAGATGCAGGTTCCGGGAACAGGCGCGCCAACAGCCGCCGACGGCATTCGCTGCGATGTCGACGGCAACATCTGGGCCGGCGCCCGCCCCGGCGTCCTGGTAATTACCCCCGCCGGCGAGCAGATCGGCATGATCCGCCTGCCGGAAAACTGTGCCAACGTCTGCTTCGGCGGGACGCGCCGGAACCGGCTCTTCATGACCGCCAGCCAATCGCTATATGTCCTGCCGGTCGGAACATCCGGCGCCCATATTTGTTAGTTCGTAATGTAGCCGCCGAAGCCGATCATCATCTCTTCCCAACTCTGGTCGCCCCAACGAACGGTGGCGCTCGGATCGGGGTTGAACTTGTTGTTGGGTGAGTTGTCGAAGTGCGCGGTACACTCGATCACCGTACCCGCCGGCAAAAGTTTCGGCTGCGCGAGCACGTACGTGTGCTGCCAGTTGAAGTCATATCTCGGAACCCTCAGCAGCACCTCCGATTCGCCGGTCGGATACTTGGCGACATATTGAAAGTCCTTGCCACGCAAGTGCATGTGCGGAGTCAACGCCGTTAGTTTTACTTCGCGAGGTGTGGTCCATTTCGATTTTACTTCGTGGGAATCGGCGCCGGGCGGAATGACGAATCTGTTATCGCCGGCCGCGAATCCGCCCGATATCTCCACCGGCGGTTCCTTCGCGAAAATAATCCCGACCTTCGTAAGATCCGTCGCGGCTTTGCCGTTGGTCGTGTAGTGCATTTCCAAAACGACCTCGGAGCCCGCCTTCACGCGTTGCGCGCGACCAGGCACTCCGGGCCGTTGGGGAACTCCCGGAGCATACCCGGCCAGCGATCCGCGCGGCCCGCCGTCGTTCTTCGCGACTTTGACGATGGGTTCGCCAATCGGTGCGCCTTTCAGCCACGTGCCGCCGGGCTCGCGCAGATAGGCAATGACATGGTGAACCACCGCCCGATTGCCGGGCCGGACTTCGGCGGCGCTAACCCACCGGTCTTCCGTAAAATTGAGCGGCAAGATGAACCGGGTGTATTCCATCGTCCCTGTCGCCGGCACCTCGTAGGCCTTAGGCATCGCGACGACCAAATCCGGCTCTCCGATATTCCAGCCTTCGACAAACTTCCTCGGCGCCGGCGCATCTTTGCGATTGCCCGCTGGCGCCTTGGCGTCGGCCCAGGAAACAATGGCATTCTTCTCCGCTTCCGTCAGCGTCGGATCATTGGCGAACTTGCCGTGCGCAGGATCGGCCCCCCAAGGCGGCATCTTTTTCGTTATGACGGCTTGGCGAATGGCGGCCGCAAACGGCCGCGCGTCTTCATAAGTAAGGAATGACATCGGCGCGGCCTCACCGGGCCTGTGGCAGCCTTGGCACTTCGCCTGCAAGACGGGAAGTACGTCTTTATAGAAAGTGCCGGCGCTGATGAGCGTAGCGGTGAACACAAATCCGAAGAGTGGGCGCATAGCGCCATGATAGCGGACCGATAACAAGAAAGCGGCGGCCCCGAAGGGCCGCCGCTTTTGGTTGAGTTGTAGATCTGCTTAGAAAACCAAGCGAACGCCAAGACGGATGTTCCGGGGAGCCTGATAAGCGCCCGTGCCGCCGGCGCGATAGTCGCCGCCAGGGAGGTTGTAGATCGGATTGTAGGGGACAGACCCGCCAACGGTCACGAACCGCTTAGGGTCGTAACCTTTGAAGAAGTCCGCAACGCTAATTCCGATAGCACCCGCGCGGTTGTATTGCGTGGTCCGGCTAATAACCGCCGCCTGGTTAAACAGGTTTACGATGTTGGCTTCAAATCGAGCCATCACCTTCTCGCTGATCTTGAACCCATGGTTGTAGCTGAGGTCGGATTGAACGTACGCCGGGGTCCGTCCCATGTCGCCTCGTCCGTACGGGAACGTCGGGGCGGACAGGTAAATCACCGACGTCGAGTCCGGCGTGCCGCTCCAGGCATTTTGCACGAAACCAAAGGTGCCGGTTCCGAGTTTCCCCAGTTTCTGGTCGTAGCCCAGGAAGAGCTTCATCGTATGCGGACGATCCGTTGCGAGGCGGCCCAGAACGTTCCTCTGGCTGCCGGTGTTGTCGAAGTAGTAGTAAGGAAGATCGAACGCGCGGCTGACGCCCGGGTCGGAGCGACCGGATTCGTCGGAGTTGGCGGAACCGGAGTAGTTGCCGTAGAGGCGGCTCCACGTGTAGCTGGCATTCGCATTTAGCTTATTGAAGTAACGGCCATCAAGGCGGAACTCCACCGCGTCGTACTGACGGACCGCTTCTGGAACCAGGAAGGTTCCATTCGGGGTTTTTCCGTTATAGACGTTCAGCGGATCCTTTCGGGTGAGCCCGAAGCCGGGGTTGCCGATGATGTACTGTTCGTTTTCGTCGGCGTCGAGGACACCGATGTCTTCGATGGCCTTCAGCAGGTCCTTCCGGACATAGCGCGCAGTCACCACCAGGCGGTCACTGAGGGCGCGCGACAGCGTAGCGCTGAACTCGCGCGACGTGTAGGGCTTGATGTTGGGGTCAATACCTTCGATGTCACCGGCTGCATTGATCGGTAGGGTACGGTTGTCGTACTGGGTGATCTTCGTGCCGCCCGCGCCGGGGTTAGCGAACCCAAGCGCCAGGACGTTCGGATTGTCCAGTCTGTAGACGTGAGAAACCCAGTAGTCGGAACCGAAGGAGCCGCGCGCCAGTTCATACTTCAACACGTCGTAGAATATACCGAAGCTTCCGGCGAGTTTCCACTTGCCGTCGCCCATGATGTCCCAAGCTCCACCAATTCGGGGAGCAATCTTGCTCCCCCAATCGAAGCGGACCGGATCGGCCACTTTCTTCCCATTAACTTCCTTCTTGTAAGGGGGCAGGAATTCGTTCTCGAAACGCACGCCCAGGTTCAGTGTCACGTTCCGGTGAACGCGCCATTGATCCTGGAGGTAGAAGCCTTGGTTGTAGCTGTTCACATCGCCTAGGTTGCGCACGCCGTCCTGCCAGATGTAATAGCCGTAGCCGCCGCCTTCCCCGCGGATAGAACCACGGGTGAATACGTCGCCCCAATAGATCTGGAATGATCCATTGGTAAAGTTTGTGCTCACATCGTTTGAAACACGAGCGCGCGCGTAGCCGAACTTGAAAATATGCTGCTGCCCCTTGACGTTGGCTATGTAGCTGGAATCTAGGTAGATGTTCTGGCGGGTGGTGATATCCTTCACGACTCCAAGCGTAGTCGTCACATTCCGGTATCCATTGGCGCCCGCGTTGGCAGCCGGAACCGGCAGTTTGGATTGGGACGACGCTGTCAAATATTGCAGGAACGGCTGACCGGAGAGACCATAATTGCCCGCCTTGTCGTTTTGGTACTTATACCCAAAGCGCGCGGTGGCCAGCCATCGGCTCGTGATCGAGTAGGTCCCGCCGACGTTTACTGACTGCGAGGGCTGGAAACCGCCTTGGATAGAAAGGTCATTCGTCGGGGCCGCAACTCGGGCGTCCGGATTCGGAAGCGCACCCGTCTGTTTGAAAGGCGACCAAGTCCAGGAACTGTAGGTTTGCAGCTTGGCGATCGGATTGTAGTCGATGCGCGTGAAACCGTAATGCGTCTTGTCGGTCCGTTCAAATTGTCGCGTTCCGCTCGCATAGGCGACCGTCCGGGTCGTGTGGAACAACTCCGGTGAGTATCCCGTAGTGAAAAACAGGCTGTTCTTAATGATCGGGCCGCTAATCGTGAAGCCAGGATAACGGAATGACTCGTTGTCTTTGGGACGCGCGTAGAAATCAGCCGCATTGGCGTTCAGAGGTGAGCGCTGCCACCAACCCCGTGGACGCGGGTTCAGTTCATCATTGGTGAACTGGTAGAAACCGACGCCGTGAAAGGTGTTCGAACCACCCTTGGTGGAGACGTTAACAACACCACCGGTAGCGCCGCCGAATTCGGCTTCGAAACCGCCGGACTTGATCTGAATTTCTTGAATGAACTCGAATGGAATGGAGTTCTGCACGCGGAGCGATCCGCGACGAATGTCGGAAACGTCGACGCCGTCGATGAGAAACGCATTTTCGGAGCCAGACGCGCCATCCACCTGGAAGCCGCCGACACCGGCGTTGCCGTTCTTGTTTTCGCTGCGCACCCCGGGTGCCATCGCTAAAAGCGAGTGAAAGTTCCGTCCCTTCGGCAGCGCATCAAACATGGCGGAACTGATATTGGTAGACGTCTTGGAGGAGGTGACGTCCAGCGAAACGGCGGAGTCAGTTACTTCCACGACTTCGGCGACGGCGCCGACGGCCAGTTTCGGGCTAAAGTCCACCTGTGAGCCGAGGGTTACATTTATGTTGCGCTGCACAAGCTTGGAGAAGCCCTGCTTGGAGACGGTTAGCGTGTACGTGCCAATTGGCAAACGCGGCAGCAGATACTTACCTTGGCTGTCGGACTGCACCTCGATACCCTTCGGTACGAGCGCTGTTGTGGCCGTGATAGATGCGCCAGGAACGCCGGCGCCAGTGGCGTCCGTAACAATTCCCGTAATTAATCCGGAATTCTCCTGTGCCCAGCCAGTTATAATGCAACCGGCAAGCATAGAGGTTCCCAGCAAGATTCGCGCGGCAATGCCGCCGAACCGACCGCGTGAGCGGTTGAGATTCGATTCCATAGTGACCCTTTCCCTTGCAAAAAAGAACATTGTACCCAGCCGATTCCCTAGTCAGGAACCGGCAAAGCGAGAGCGCCGAGACGCTCGTAGGCGCCCGGTCAGTTTGTGATTCTGGATTGACGCAACCAAAACAGCGTCATCCCGTTGTAACTACTAATTGTCTTGAGACTACCACGAATGTGTGGTGTTGGGGGATTACGGTACATCGGCAAAAGCCGGACATTGCTGTCCGGCTTTTGTGCGACGTCGAATTATTTGGCTTAATTGGTTGGCAGTTTTCCCGAAGTCCGAAACTCGTACTGCTGGATTTCGATAGCGGCGACCCCCGCTTCAAATCGAATCACCCGCCCGCGGGCTACCAGTTTCAACGGCGTCTGGTTGTTCAGTTGGGCGGGCCAACTCACAGACAACTCCAGACGGCGCCCGGGCAGGAGAATGTGATCGCTGCTGAACAGGATCCCCTTGCTGCTCATATTGATCGTGTGGCCCGTGCCAGCGTCGTCTGCGCTCTTTTTACTGAGCACTTTATACCGCACTTCGCGTTCGATCGGAAATCGATCCGCGCCGCGCCGGTCTTTGTTCTGCGTGTCCGTGTACAAAGTATACCTCCCAAACGTCGTTCCCCGTTTTTCGGCGGAATGAAGCGTCCCCTTTGGCCCAACATTGCGATGGACTCGGTGACTGCTCCCCTATAGCTTGCGTTCGTCACCGTGCAGCAACAATAGAACACCCGATTCATTTGGCCATGGTACTTCGCCCGATAAGGTCCGGTACGGAGCGGAAGTACTCTGTGGTACTTCATGCAAACAGGGGTATTACTCAATCGTCGCTTGCGGAAATTCGCGGGCATGGCATACTGACCCCTATGAAACTGTTTTTATCAATGTTCCTTCTCCTGACCGCCGTGGCGTTTGCCGAAAAGAAGGTGATCATGCCTCCCGGCGCCGCAACAGGCCGCCCCTTCTCCCCGGCTATCCTCGCCGACGGAACACTTTACGTCGCCGGCCAGACCGGCGCCGACAAAAAGGGTGTCTACGCCGAGAAGTTCGAGGACGAGGTGAAGCAGACCCTCGACAACGTCGGCGAGATCCTGAAGGCCGCCGGATTCACCTTTGCCGACGCCGTTGCCGTCCAAGTCTATTTAACCGACATGGAACTCTTCCCCAACATGAACAGCGTCTACACCAAGGTGTTCCCCGAACCTCGTCCGGCACGAACCACCGTCGGAGTCGCCAAGCTCGTCGGCAAGGCTCGTATCGAGATCACCGTTACCGCTCGGAAGTAGGCTTGTAAAATCCCTTCTTCGCATCGCGGATCGCCGTTAATTTCTCGGCGATCCGCGGCTCCACGCCGCGATCTGTAGGCTGATAGAACTCCGTCCCCGCCAAGCCCTCCGGCAAACACTCCATCCCCGTTATCGCGCCGCCATACTCGTGCGCGTGCCGGTACCCCTCGCCGTAACCCCACTGTTTCATGTGTTTCGTCGCCGCATTGCGAAGATGCATCGGAACCGGCTCGGCCGCGTGCGATTGGGTTGCCCCCCGCGCCGCCCCCAGACCCTTATACGCCGCATCCGATTTCGGGGCCAGACTCAGATACAACGCACACTGGGCTAGCGCCTGGTCGCCTTCCGGAATCCCCAGAAAATGAACCGTCTGCATACAGGCAATGGCCTGCTCCACCGCCCGCGGATCCGCCATGCCGATATCCTCGATAGCCATCCTCACCAGCCGCCGGACAATGTACATCCGGTCCTCCCCGGCCTCCAACATCCGCGCCAGCCAGTAAAGTGCCGCATCCGCATCGGAGGCGCGCACCGACTTGTGCAGCGCCGAAATAATATTGAAATGTTCTTCGCCGCCCTTGTCATAAAGCAGTGATTTCCGCGTGATAATCTCCGCCAGTGTCTCCTGCGTGATCCGCCCATCACCGGCCGCCGCCAGTTCCAGCAGGTTATAAGCAGTCCGCGCGTCACCATTGGCGAAGTTCGCGATCTGCTCCAGGTGCTCGGGCTCGCAAGTAGCGTTCAACTCCGCCAGACCCTTGGCCAGCAGTCCCACCAGGTCAGCAACTTCCAGAGCCTTCAAAGCATAAACCCGCGACCGCGATAAGAGCGCCGAGTTCACCTCAAACGAAGGATTCTCCGTCGTCGCGCCGATCAGAATGACGTCGCCCTTCTCCACATAGGGCAGGAAAGCGTCCTGCTGGGCCTTATTAAAGCGATGAATCTCATCGACAAATAGCACCGTCCGCCGGCCCATCCGCCTCGTCTTCTCCGCCCGGATCATCACCTCTTTGATCTCTTTCATCCCCGAAAGCACCGCCGAAAAAGGCACAAACTCCGCCTTTGTCGTCTGGGCGATGATCGTCGCCAACGACGTCTTTCCCACCCCCGGCGGACCCCACAGAATCAGGCTGGAAAGCTGGTCGCTCTCGATCGCCCGCCGCAGCGGCTTACCCTTGCCCAGAATATGCGCCTGCCCCGCGAAATCGTCGAGCGTCCGCGGCCGCAGTCGCTCGGCGAGTGGGCGCTTGTGTCCCGGGTCGGAACCCGATTCAAAATTTGTGTCTGGCGCGTCGAAAAGACTCATGCGCGTTGCCGCCTGGCCTCGTACAGCAGGATTCCCGCGGCCAGCGCGGCATTCAGTGACTCCACCCTCCTTGTTGGAATCCGAACCGCCGTCGCGTGCCGTTCATGCTCTTCCGGCACCCCCCGTCCTTCGTTGCCAATCAAAATCGCGGTCGCCTCCTGCAGCGGAACCTCGTCAACTCGCCTCTCCGCGCCGGCGCCGGCCGAATACAGCGCAATCTCCCGTTCCTCAATCGCGGTCAGGAACGTCTCCCAATCGGCAATCGCAAACGGCAGTCGAAAAAGCGAGCCCGCCGAAGCTCGCAGCGCCTTTGGATTCCACGGCGAAACCGTCCCTTTCAGAAATACGACGCCCGTCGCCCCGAACGCTTCGGCCGATCGAACGATCGCCCCGGCGTTCCCCGGATCCTGTATTCCGTCCATTGCAATTACCAGCGTGCAACCGGCCAAACACATTGCCAGCGGTTCCTCGTCAAACCGGACCAGGCTAATCACTCCCTGACTGTTTTCAACCGACGAAATCTGATGGAAAACCCCGTCCTCAACAACGTGCAAATCGGCTCGCAAACCCAACCTTTCCGCGGCCTGCGGCGTCGCAATGACAGCCCCTATGCTGACCTTTGCGTCAATCGCTTCGTCAAGCAAATGGAATCCCTCCGCCACCGCGAAACCGTCATCGGTGCGGCCGCCGCGCTGGACCGCCTTGCGGATGCTCTTGAGGAGCGGATGGTGAACGCCGAGCATTCCTATAGACTGTTAAGCATAGCGCGGCGCCGGGCCAGTAACGGAATTCTACGTGGGGCGACCGCGGTGGCCATCCTCTGTCTCCTCGCCTGGATCGGATGGCTGACCCTCCGTATCCATGCGCAATCCACCGTGGATGAGGCGCGCGCCGCCGATGTGATCGTTGTCATGGGCGCCGCCGAATATCGAGGTAAACCCTCGCCAGTCCTCAAGGCGCGTCTCGACCATGGCTTGGCCCTGTACGAGCGCAAACTCGCGCCGCGCATCGTTACCACCGGCGGCGCCGGCGGCGACCCCGTATTCACCGAGGGAACGGTCGGCCGCAACTACCTCATCAGTCGCGGCGTTCCGGGCGAAGCGATCATCCTGGAAGACGAAGGCGAAACCACTGTCCATTCCACCGTAGCCGTCGCCGAGATCATGACCCGCATGGGCCTCAAGTCTTGCATATTGGTCAGCGATGGCTACCACATCTTCCGCGCCAAAAAAATGCTGGAAGCCCGCGGCATGCATGTCTACGGCTCCCCCCGGGCCATCAAACCGGAGACCGGCTGGCGGGACTGGTGGCTTTATGCCCGCCAGGCGGCCGGCTACACCCTCTGGCGGCTCGGCGTGCCGATTTAGCGCGTGCTATCCTCGGGCGAACATGAGGACCTTACTTTTTGCATTGTTGGCCTGCACCCTTTGCGCTCAGCCAAAACCGCGCGCTCGCGAACTCGGCGTTCCCCTGGAAGGCACGCCGGGAACGCTCAACGCCATTACCGATGTCCCCGGTGTGGCGGTTGGCCACCGTACGATTATCGAAGGAGACAGCGTCCGCACCGGCGTCACCGCCGTTTGGCCACGCGGCAAAGCGTCGTCCGATCCCGTCTTCGGCGGGTATTTCTCCCAGAACGGCAACGGCGACATGACCGGCGCCCATTGGCTCGCCGAGTCGGGATTCCTCGACGGACCCGTGCTCATCACCAACACCCACAGCGTCGGCGTCGTCCGCGACGCCTTTCTCGGCTGGCTGGTAAAGAATAATCGCAAGCCTGGAACCAACACCTTCGCCGGCGGCTTCTACACCTACCCGATCGTTGCGGAAACCTACGACGGCACTCTGAACGACATCAACGGCTTCCACGTTAAACCCGTCCATGCAGAAAATGCCCTGGACGCCGCCACCGGCGGACCCGTCGCCGAGGGCAATGTCGGCGGTGGAACAGGAATGGTTTGCTACGGCTTCAAAGGCGGTATCGGAACTTCCTCGCGCAAACTCCCTGCAACTGCTGGCGGCTATACCATCGGTGTTTTAGTCCAGTGCAATTGCGGTAGCCGTCGGCAACTCCGGATCGGCGGCCTGCCCGTCGGTGAAGCGCTCTCCGCCGATCCGCCGCGTGCCGGCGCGCAATGGCCCTATCGCGAGGACGTCGGCTCCATCATCATCGTCGTGGCGACCGACGCCCCGCTCCTTCCGCATCAAGTCCAACGCCTCGCCCGGCGCGCCACCATGGGCTTGGCCCGCACCGGCGCAACCTCCGGAAACGGGTCGGGTGACATCTTCATCGCGTTCTCCACCGCCAACGCGAACGCCGCCGTAGCTCCCCGCACCCCCATCAACGTCTCGATGCTGCCCAACGATGCCCTCAACCCCGTCTTCGAAGCCACCGTCCAAGCCACCGAAGAAGCAATTATCAACGCCATGATCGGAGCCGAGACCATGAGCGGCGCCCGCGGTTCGACCGTTACCGCGCTCCCCCACAACCGTTTGGTGGAAGTGCTGAAGCAATACAACCGCCTGACTCGCTAAAGCCGGAACAACGAACGCAATCGCTTCGTTTGAACCCGGCTCACCGGAACCTCAGTCCCGCGCTTGTCATCCATTCGCAACTGAAAACTCGACTTGAACCACGGCACAACCTCGCGGATCCGGTTGAGATTGACGAGCCACGAACGGTGAACCCGCCAGAACATCTCCGGATCCAGACTCGTTTGCAACTCCTCAATCGTCTTGTAAGTGGATTCACCATGCATCGTCGTCGTGACGACTGTAATCAATCCGTCATCGATCGTGGCGTAGATAATATCGGCCGCATCGACGATCCAATTCCTGTTATCCCGCCGCACCAGAACTTTACTTTTGTAGCCACCGGGTGGTCGGGGAGCGTCCGGTTCCGGGGCGTCCAAACGTGTCGGGCGCGCCGCCAGCGACCGCCGTGCCCGCTCCAGGGTAGCCGCCAGACGCTCCTTTTCCACTGGTTTTAAAAGGTAGTCGAACGCCTCCACCTGGAAGGCGTCCACGGCGTAATTGTCGAACGCCGTCGCGAGTATGAAATAGGGCAGGGGAGCGGCCTTCTCCCGCAACCGCCGAATTACACCCAGCCCGTCCAGCCCCGGCATCTGCACATCCAGAAAAACCAGGTCCGGTTCAATACTCTCAATTAAATCAATAGCTTCCAGACCATTCGCCGCGCTCGCGGCAATTTCGACATCCGGAAAATCCTTCAGCATATAGGCGAGTTCATCACGCGCCAGCGCTTCATCATCCACGATCAGGGCTGTCAGCGTCGGCGCGTTTGGGGCGGCGTTGCCGCGATTCAGCATGTGGATGTTAGTATAGCAGTGAGTCCATTCGGAACTATTCAGATCAACATTGGGGGGATTTCGATTCTCTTCGCGGTCTGGAATAATAGGGCAATTGGTGGAGTTTCCAGATTTTGGGACCGCGACGAAAAATACTAGTCATCGGCGGTACTTTGTTCATTGGCCGGAATTTAGTTTCCCGGCTTGTGAAGGAAGGGCACGATGTTACAATTCTGCACCGGAAATCGGGTCACAATCTGGGCCCGAAGGTCCACGAATTGGTCGCCGATCGCAATGACGCAGCCGCTTTCGTCAAAGCCATAGCCGACCGTAAATTTGAAGTCGTCTTCGACAATGTCTACGACTGGGAACGCGGGACCACCGCCGCGCAAGTCGACGCCACCGCTCGCGCGTTCGGCGAGAAACTGCACCGCTACGTTTTCATCTCCAGCGTTGCGGCCTATGGTAGCGGTCTGAACCATTACGAAGGCGATGGCCTGGTCAACGACGACAATCCGGACCTCTATGCGCGAAACAAGGCGATGAGCGAACGCGTCCTCTTCCGGCTCCATCAGCGCTACGGATTTCCGGCGGTCACGCTCCGTCCCCCCTTCGTGTACGGGCCCGGAAATCCGTACTACCGGGAACAGTTCTTCTGGGACCGGCTCCGCGACAAGAAGCCCTGGATCCTGCCCGGCGACGGCCGCCGCCTGATGCAATTCGCCTACGTCCACGACGTAGCGGCGGCGTGCTTGGCGGCGATGGAAGAACCGGGCGCCATCGGCCACGCCTTCAACGTTGCGAACGCGCGCTCGACCACCCAAGCCGACCTCCTCGCCGCGCTCGCCGTGACCGCCGGCGCCGGACCGGCGAAGCACGTTCAGATCATCCGCATGCCCCGCGAGTTGATCTACCGTATGGGCGGCCACCCCATGGGCCCCAAGCTCTACTTCGGACTCTACTACGACCTCCCGCCGATCACCATGATGATCGCCAAGGCCCAACGGATCCTCAAGTTCAAGCCAACGGATTTCGCGGTAGGCCTCAAGGAATCGCACAAGTGGTGGAAGGCATCGGCGCAGGCGGCTAAACCGGACTATGCATTCGAAGAGCAACTCTGGGCCCGCGCCAAGATGGGCGAGGCCGGAACACTGGGATAACGGCTGGCCGGGATTCCGGCACTTCGCAAGGCCGTGTTTTCCTCTTCTCAACGGGACGTTCGGAGGAAATGTTCCCGACACCAAACTTTTGACCCCAAAAGTCTCATTTACGGCGCACCGCCAGTTTTGCTGTCTGAGTCAGCCCCTCCCGAGACCGCGTCACATCGCCCGTTATCTCTTCACCGTCCTGTTTCAACGCGAACCGCATTGTCGCAGGTCCGGCTTGCACCTCGAAAATCAGGGCCCCGTCTTCCGCTTTGCCCTCCCGCCTCGGGAAGCGCTCACTCTCGTTCGGCCCCCCTGATCCCGTCAATTTGGCGCCGTCCTGTTTCAATTCCAGCGGGGCCTGGGCGCGCCGTCCGGCGTGTTCGGCGTAAATGTTCCAACCCAGGTTCCGGTAGCGTCCGCCGCAATCAAGGTGGCGAATGAAAGTGCAAGAAGTGCGAATTGCTTCATTAGAAGCGCACAGGCCGCGGAGGCACAGCGCCAACGCGCGAGTAACTCGCCCCTCCCGCCGTGCCGAAGCGTGTCCGTTGTGCGCCTGTTCCGCAAGAGATCCTCGAAACCTATACGAGTCCGCCGCCGCCCGCTGTTCAACCGAATAACAAAAAATTCAAGCCGCCTCAAGCGCCGCCTGCGCCGCCAACGCCGTATTCGCATGAATGGTAACGGTGTCATTCACATCAACGGCATACCCGCCAGCCAGCGTAACCACAAACGGGATTCCCCGCTTAGCCGCCTCGCCGAGTACCAACTCATCCCGCCGCCGCAGCCCCTCAATCGTCAACTTCAGTCCCCCCAGTTGGTCGTGCTCATACGGATCCGCGCCCGCGACATAGTATAGGATCGCCGGTTTATGTTCGTCTAACGCTTTCAGCAAAGCCGGCTTCAGCGCCTCTAAATATTCCTCGTCCCGCACTCCGTTTTCCAGATGAATATCGCAATCGGACCGCGGCTTCACCGCCGGATAGTTATGAAACTGATGGATCGAGAGCGTGTAAACCGCCTCATCGTTCGCGAAAGTCGCGGCCGTGCCATTCCCGTGATGCACATCCACATCGACGACGATAGTTCGCCGCTTTCCCTTCCGGATCGCCACCGCGACATCGTGAATCGCGCAAAACCCTTCTCCATGCCCCGGAAATGCGTGATGAAATCCTCCGCCGATGTTGTACGCGCCGCCCTTCTCCATCGCCAGTTCGGTCGCCAGAATCGTCCCGCCCGCGGCCAGCCAAAATGCTTTAGCCGTCGCCGGAGACCACGGAATCTCCAGCCGCTGAATCTCTCCGGCGCTCAGCGTTCCATCGCGCAGGCCCTCCGTCCATGCCTTCGTATGAACCCGCAGAACATCGGCATCGGAGGCCGGCCCCGGCGTTATCACCGGCATCCCCAAACGCTCCTTGATCAACCTATACTTCCGCGATGGGAACACATGGCGCCCTATGTTAAGGTCGTAGGCGTCGTGATAGATCAGCGGAATCATTGGAGTGCGGTGATTAACGCGGCGGAATAGACGTCCCCGGCCGAACAGCCACGAGAGAGATCGTTGACCGGCTTAACCAAGCCCTGTAGGAACGGTCCGAACGCCGCCGCTCCGCCCAGTCGCTCCACCAGCTTATACCCAATATTTCCGCTCGCCAAGTCCGGAAAAATCAATACATTCGCCTGCCCCGCCACTGGCGACCCTGCGGCCTTGCTCGCCCCCACACTCGCGATCAACGCCGCGTCCGCCTGCAACTCTCCATCCACACTCAACCGCGGCGCCCGCTCCCGCAAAATTCGCACCGCCTCCTGCACCTTGCTCACAAACGGATGCTCGGCGCTGCCCTTGGTTGAAAACGAAAGCATCGCCACCCGCGCCGCCGCTCCGGTCACTGCTTGATAAGTGCCCGCCGTCGCTATCGCAATTTCCGCTAACTGCACCGCATCCGGATCGGCGACGATCGCGCAATCGGCGAAGCCCAGCACCCCGTCGTTGCCGAATCCCCGGTCCTCCACGCAAACAAACATCACGCTTGATACCGTCTTCACGCCCGGTGCCGGTCCCACGCAATGCAGTGCCGCGCGCACGGTGTCCGCGGTGGTATTGACCGCCCCGCCCACACAGCCATCCGCGTCGCCCGCCGCAACCATTAATGCACCGTGATAGAGCGGTTGCCGCGACAGCGCCCTCGCCTCTAGTTCGGTCATCCCCTTGGCCCGGCGGCGTTCGTACAAGATGCGCCAATACCGGTCGTCCGGCGTCGCGTCAATCAAAATCGGCGTCGCTAGTCCCTCGGCCGTCAACCGTCCCGCCGCTTCTTGAATTCGCCCATCGCCACCCTCGGGAAACACAATTCGCTTCTGCGCCGGCAAACGCCGCAAGCGCTCTTTTTGCCTGTCGAGGAACGCCGTCGCGGAATCCGGCAGCGAAACGGCCGCGCGCGGAACACGGTCGCTCACACCAGTTCTCCAGTTCCCACCGCGACCCAGTCCGTTGTGCGCGCGTCAATCAATAGCCCACCGGCCGCGCAGACCCGGCGCCAACAGGCGAGGAACTCGTCCATCCCGCCGTGCCGAAGCGAGTCCGTTGTGCGCGCATCAATCAAAAGCGCACCGGCCGCGCAGGCCCGGCGCCAACGGGCGAGGAACCCGTCC
>Ga0105046_10008100_pt1 | contig 16527 bp, 15 predicted proteins | sample MAT03_FD_78385 | JGI IMG/M metagenome (GOLD analysis project Ga0105046, IMG submission 78385) | Freshwater microbial communities from Lake Fryxell liftoff mats and glacier meltwater in Antarctica - MAT-03 (megahit assembly) | ecosystem: Environmental > Aquatic > Freshwater > Ice > Liftoff...
CTTCTCCGTCCGCAGCGACCGGGCGGATCGCCAAGCCGGACTGCATGGAAGGCAGTGTGGCCGCCCGACCGGCCGCTGCAACGTGACGCTTGGCACGCGCCAGACTGTGACTTATTACCAGCCTGCGTTCCCGGCCTGGCAGGTGCCGCGCGGCACTGAAGCGGCTTTTGGGGCCGTGGCCGGGGATGAACACCGTGCCATCGCCCATCGGCCACAGCGGACGGGTGATGATGCCGGGCAGCATGTCGTGGTCGACACCGGGGAAGTCGATGCTGCCGATGCTGCCGGCACACTGCAGGTTGCCGGCAAAGGACGCGTTGGCAGTCGAGGAATCCAACCCGCCGCGCGCCGCGCGATGTGCGTCCGACCTCCTTGATCGGCAACAGCGCTGTCCCGACGGTCGTGTCCACCTCCCAAGCCGACCGATCGGTCGACACAGTCAACAGCCAGCGCGCATTGCAATCTGATGTGCGCACCTCAAACACCGTCCGCTTGGGTTAAAGTCGATTCGCCCATTGCGCATCTGCCATGAGTGCCCGCCCCAGCCAGATCGACGTTGCCCGCGAGGCGGGCGTCAGCCCGGCCACGGTCGACCGGGTTCTCAACGGGCGCACCGGCGTGCGCAGCCACACCGCGCTGCGCGTCAGCGAGGCGGTGCAGCGGCTGGGCTACCGGCCCGACCCCGCAGCGGCGCGGTTGGCGCGGGGGCGGGTGGTGCGGCTGGGCGTGGTGCTGCCGGCGGGCACCAACAGCTTCGTCGACATGCTGGCCGCCGAGGTGGCTGCACTGGTGCCCTGGCTGGCCGAGCAGCGCGCACGGGTGCAGGTGCAGACGGCCGACGTGTTCTCGCCCGCGGCGCTGGCGCAGCACCTCGCCGGGCTGCAGGGCCGCTTCGATGCGCTGGTGGTGATGGCGTTGGACCATCCGCTGGTGCGCGCCGCGATCGACGATCTGGTGGCCGCCGGCACCCGGGTGGTCACCTTGGTTTCCGACGTACCGGGCTCGCGGCGGCTGCGCTTCGTGGGCATCGACAACGTGGCCGCCGGACGCACCGCCGGCACGCTGCTGGGCCGCTTTGTCGGTCCGCGCGGCGGCACAGTGGCCACCGTGCTGGGCAGCCACGCGCTGCGCGACCATGCCGAGCGCCTGCTTGGCTTTCGCCAGGTACTGGCGGCCGAGTTTCCGCGGCTCACGCTGCTCGATCCGCTGGAAGGCCAGGACAGCAGCACGCGCACCGAGCCGCTGGTGGCCGGGTTGCTGCGCCGCCAGCCCGGCCTGGCAGCGCTGTACAGCGTGGGTGCCGGCAACCGCGGCATCCAGGCCGCTTTGCAGGCCGTGGCGGAGCGCGCGCCGCCAGTGGTGTGGGTGTGCCACGAACTCACCCCGCATGCCCGGCGCGCCTTGCTCGACGGCACCGCCGATGCGGTGATCAACCAGGATGCCGGACATGAGGTGCGCTCCGCATGCCGCGTCGCGCTGGCCGCAGTGCATGGCGAGCCGGTGCACGACGCGCAAGAGCGCATCCGCATCGACATCTTCGTCAAGGACAACCTGCCATGACGGTGCTGGGCATCGACCTCGGCACCTCGGGGCTGAAGGTGGCACTGCTCGACGGCGACAGTCTGATCGCTGCCGCCCACCGGCCGCTGAACGTGCAGCGCCCGCATCCCGGCTGGAGCGAGCAGGATCCGCAGGCTTGGTGGCGCGCGCTGGTCGACGGCCTGGACGAACTGAAGGCGTGCGCGCCGCAGGCGCTGGCCGCCACCCGGGGCATCGGCCTGTCGGGCCAGATGCACGGCGCCACGCTGCTGGATGCCGCCGGCCAGGTGCTGCGGCCCTGCATGCTGTGGAACGACGGCCGCAGCCAGGCCCAGTGCGCCGAGTTGGAAGCAGCCTGGCCGGCGCTGCGCAGCGTCACCGGCAATCCGGCGATGGCCGGCTTCACCGCGCCCAAGCTGCTGTGGGTGCGCGAGAACGAGCCCGCGCTCTTCGCCCGCACCGCGCGCGTACTGCTGCCCAAGGCCTGGCTGCGCTGGCAGCTCACCGGCGAGGCGGTCGAGGAGATGAGCGACGCGTCGGGCACGCTGTGGCTGGACGTGGGCGCGCGGCGCTGGTCGGCTGAGGCGCTGGCAGTCTGCGGGCTGAGCGTCGCGCAGATGCCGCGGCTGGTCGAAGGCAGCGCGCCCGCCGGCCAGGTGCGCGGCGAATGGGTGCAGCGCTGGGGCTTCGCCCGGCCGCCGGTCGTTGCCGGCGGCGCCGGTGACAACGCTGCGGGTGCGGTGGCAGTGGGCGCGGTGCAGGCCGGCGATGCCTTCGTCTCGCTGGGCACCTCGGGCGTTTTGTGGGCCACCACCGCGGGCTTTGCGCCCAACCCCGGCCAGGGCGTGCATGCCTTCTGCCATGCGCTGCCCGATACCTGGCACCAGATGGGCGTGCTGCTGGCTGCGGCATCGGCGCTGGCCTGGTGGGCGCAGGTGGCCGGCAGCGACGAAGCCACGCTGCTGACCGAGGCAGCGGCCGCCACACCGTCGTCGCCCTGCTGGTTCGCGCCCTACCTGAACGGTGAGCGCACGCCGCACAACGACGCCACCGTGCGCGGCGCCTTTGCCGGGCTGGATGCCGGCACCAGCCGCGCCGACATGACGCTGGCAGTGCTCGACGGCGTGGGCTACGCGCTGCGCGACGCCCAGGCCGCGCTGGCCGCTGCCGGCACCGTGCTGACCGGCGCCGACCTGATCGGCGGCGGCGCGCGATCGGCACTGTGGGCGCAGCGGCTGGCCGACATCCTGGCGCTGCCACTGCACCAGGTGGCGCACAGCGAGCTGGGCGGCGCACTGGGCGCGGCGCGGCTGGCGCGCATGGCGCTGGGCGAGGGCCTGGGCGTGGCCGCCAAGCCGGCACGGCTGCGCAGCTTCGAGCCGTGCCCCGACCAGGCCGCACTGCAGGCAGTCCGCCACGCGCAGTGGCGCGCGCTGTACCCCGACCTTGCGGCGCTGCCGTCGCCGCGTTGACCCGACCGAGGTGTCACGATGCCTGAGACGACCCCCGCCTACTTCAGCCTGCGCGAGCCGTTGCGCTATGAGGGCCCCAAGTGGAAGCCCGGCAAGAAGCGTCCGCTGGGCTACCGCTGGTACCAGCCTGACCGCAAGGTGCTGGGCAAGCGCATGGAAGACCAGCTGCGCTTCGCGGTGTGCTACTGGCACAGTTTCGTCTGGGCGGGCACCGATCCGTTCGGCGGCGACAGCTTCGCCCGGCCCTGGCATGCCGCCGGCGGTGACGCGATGGCACAGGCACGACACAAGGCGGACGTCGCCTTCGAGCTGTTCCGGCTGTTGCGCGTGCCGTTCTTCACCTTCCACGACCGCGACGTGGCGCCCGAGGGTGACACGCTGGCGCAAAGCAACGCCAACCTGCAGCGCATCGGCGAGCTGCTCGCGCGCAAGATGCAGGACAGTGGCGTGCGGCTGCTGTGGGGCACGGCCAACCTGTTCTCGCACCGGCGCTACATGGCCGGTGCAGCCACCAACCCCGACCCCACCGTGTTTGCCTACGCTGCCGCGCAGGTGAAGGCCGCGCTGGACCTGACGCATGCGCTGGGCGGGGCCAATTACGTGCTGTGGGGCGGCCGCGAGGGCTACGAGACCCTGCTGAACACCGACGTCAAGCGCGAACTGGCGCAGCTCGGCCGCTTCATGCAGATGGTGGTGGAGCACAAGCACAAGATCGGCTTCCAGGGCCAGATCCTCATCGAGCCCAAGCCGGCCGAGCCCACCAAGCACCAGTACGACTTCGATGTGGCAACGGTGCATGGCTTCCTGCTCAGCCATGGGCTGGAGCGCGAGATCGCAGTCAACATCGAGCAGAACCACGCGCTGCTGGCCGGGCACAGCTTCGAGCACGAGATCGCGCTGGCGCAGGCGTTGGGCGTGTTCGGCTCGATCGACATGAACCGCGGCGACGAGCTGCTGGGCTGGGACACCGACCAGTTTCCGAACAACCTGCCGCAGGTGGCGCTGGCGCTGTACCAGGTGCTGCGCGGCGGCGGCCTGGGCAACGGCGGGCTGAACTTCGACGCCAAGCTGCGGCGGCAGTCGATCGACCCGGACGACCTGATCGCCGGCCATGCGCATGCGATGGACCTGTGTGCCAGGGCGCTGCTGGTGGCCGAGAAGATGGTCGAGGACGGCGTGCTGGCCGACCAGCTGCACAAGCGCTATGCCGGCTGGAACGGCAAGCTCGGCTGCGGCATCCTGGCCGGCCGGCAATCGCTGGCCGGCCTGGCCGCGCTGGTCGAACTCAAGGGCCTGGAGCCGCAGCCGCGCTCGGGCCGGCAAGAGCATCTCGAGGCCCTGCTCAACGGCTATGTCTGACAGCGAAGCACCACACCACAGCCCCCACAAGGAGACACCCACCATGGCCAGCAACATCCTGGGCCCCGGCATCTATCTGGCGCAGTTCGCGGGCGACGCGGCGCCGTTCAACACCTGGGACGGCATCACGAAGTGGGCAGCCGGCCACGGCTTCAAGGGCGTGCAGTTGCCGTCCTGGGACAGCCGGCTGATCGACCTGTCCCGCGCCGCAGAGTCGAAGACCTATTGCGACGAGATCGCCGGTGTCGCGCGCGCCAACGGCGTGGAGATCACCGAGCTGGGCACGCACCTGCAGGGCCAGCTGGTGGCGGTGCACCCGGCTTACGACGCCGCCTTTGACGCCTTCGCCCCGGCCGAGGTGCACGGCAAGCCGCAGGAACGCCAGCGCTGGGCGGTGCAGCAGATGCTGCTGGCAGCCAAGGCCTCGCGGCATCTGGGGCTGCGCAGCTCGGTCAGCTTTCCGGGCGCGCTGGCCTGGCCTTACATGTACCCGTGGCCGCAGCGCCCGCCGGGGCTGATCGAGACCGCGTTCGACGAACTGGCCCGGCGCTGGCGGCCGATCTTCGACGCCTACGACGAGGCCGGCTGCGCGGTGGCCTTCGAGCTGCACCCAGGCGAAGACCTGTTCGACGGCACCACCTTCGAGATGTTCCTCGAGCGTGTGGGCAACCACCCGCGCTGCTGCATCAACTACGACCCCTCGCACTTCCTGCTGCAGCAGCTCGACTACCTGGCCTTCATCGACATCTACCACGAGCGCATCACCTCGCTGCACATCAAGGACGCCGAGTTCCGTCCCAACGGCAAACAAGGCGTCTACAGCGGCTATGCGCCGTGGATCGAGCGTGCCGGGCGCTTCCGCTCGCTCGGCGACGGGCAGATCGACTTCGGCGCGATCTTCTCGAAGATGGCGCAGTACAACTACAGCAGCTGGGCGGTGCTGGAATGGGAATGCTGCCTGAAGCACCCCGAGCAGGGCGCGGCCGAGGGCGCGGCCTTCATCCGCGACCACATCATCCGCGTCACCGAGCGGGCCTTCGACGACTTCGCCGGCAGCGGCACCGACCAGGCCAAGGTCGACCGCATGCTGGGCCTGTGATGGTCGGGGGCGCAACATGGTGATCGAAACACGCCAGCCCGGTGCAGGCAAGCGCGGCCGCGGGCAGGGCGACACGGTACCGCGCCGCATCCGCCTGGGAATGGTGGGCGGCGGCGAAGGCGCGTTCATCGGCGCGGTGCACCGCATCGCCGCGCGGCTGGACGACCATTACGAACTGGTGGCCGGCGCGCTGTCGTCCACGCCCGAGAAGGCGCAGCGCTCGGGCCGCGTGCTGGCGCTGGCGCCTGAGCGCAGCTACGGCGACTTCAGCACGATGGCCAGCGCCGAGGCCAGGCGCGAGGACGGCATCGAAGCAGTGGCCATCGTCACGCCCAACCACATGCACGCGCCGGTGGCGCGCGCGTTTCTGCGCGCCGGCATCCACGTCATCTGTGACAAGCCGGTGACCACCACCTTGAAGGATGCGAAGCAACTCGCCGCATTGGCTGCCCGACACGACCGCATCTTTGCGGTGACGCACAACTACAGCGGCTACCCGATGGTGCGCCATGCGCAGCAGATGGTGGCGCAGGGCGCGCTGGGCGAACTGCGCGTGGTGCAGGTGGAGTATCCGCAGGACTGGCTGGCCGAGCCGCTGGAGCGCAGCGGCCAGAAGCAGGCGGCCTGGCGAACCGACCCGGCGCAGAGCGGCGCAGGTGGCTGCATCGGCGACATCGGCACGCATGCCTTCCACCTGCTGCGCACCATCACCGGCCTGCGTGTGACCGAGCTGTGCGCCGAGCTCAGCACCTTCGTCGCGGGCCGGGCGCTGGACGACAACGCCCAGGTGATGCTGCGCCTTGCCAACGGCGCGCGCGGCCTGCTGTGGGCCAGCCAGGTGGCGCCTGGCAACGAGAACAACCTGCGCATCCGGGTTTACGGCAGCCGGGGCGGGCTGGATTGGCGGCAGGAGCATCCGAACCATCTGCACTGGTCGCCGTTGGGCCAGCCGACGCAGACGCTGGCGCGCGGCACCGTGGCGGCCAACGCCGCCGCCGCGCGCATCACCCGCCTGCCCGGTGGCCACCCAGAGGGCTACCTGGAAGGCTTTGCCACGCTGTACGGCGAGATCGCACAGGCCATCCGCGCCGCGCGGCCGGGCGGGCCGAAGGCCGACAAGGCGGTGGCTTTTCCGACCATCGCAGACGGCATCGAGGGCGTGGCGTTCATCCAGGCGGTGGTGGCTTCGTCGAAGAAGGGTGGGCGCTGGGTCAGGCTGCCGGCCTGAACGGCGGAGCCAGGCCGGGTGCCACGCCGCCCGAGGGTGTTTCCCATCCCGTGAAACCCTGATTGATTGATTTATTTACTGATGGTTTGATGATGGTCTGCCGCCACATCACTCTGCCATGCAAGCCGCCGCCACCGTTGCCGACATCGCCGCCCGCGCCGGCGTGGGCACGGCCACGGTCGACCGAGTGCTCAACAACCGGCCCGGCGTCAATCCGGAGACGGTTCGCCGCGTGCTGCAGGTGGTGGCCGAGCTGGGCGGGCCGCCGTCGCGCGGCCGGCCGCGCCGTGGTGACAACTTCCGCTTCGCCTACGTGCTGCCGGCGGCCGAGCTGCCCTTTGTCGGCCTGGTCGACCGGCAGATCGCGCAGGCGGCGGGTGATTTCCGCCACCAGCACATCACCGAGATCACCCACCGCATCGACGCCGATGACCCGGCACGCTTTGCCGAGCAGCTGTTGCAGCTGGCCGACTGCGAAGGCGTGGCGCTGATGGCGCCCGACCTGCCGCCGGTGAAGCTGGCGATCAACGCGCTGGTGCGCTCGGGCGTGCACGTGGTCACGCTGTTCTCCGACGTGGCCGGCTCGATGCGCGAGACCCATATCGGCGCCGACGCCCGCGCCGCCGGCCGCACCGCCGGCCTGCTGCTGGGCCGCATGGCCGCGCCGGGCCGCGACACCCTGCTGCTGGCCTCGCAGGCCACACGTCTGTCCGCAGAGATCGAGCGACGCATCGGCTTTGCCCAGGTGATCGAGGAGCGTTTCCCGCAGCTGAAGCTGCTGCGCATGCCCGACATCCCGGCCGACGATGCCGGCGCCACCCGTGCGTTGACGCGCTTCCTGAAGAAGGGCGTCGATCCAGCGCTGGTGGCCGGCTTGTACAACGTGGGCTCGGGCAGCGTCGGCCTGGTGCGCGCGCTCGATGCCGCCGGGCTGGCCGGCAGCGTGGGCGTGGCCGCGCACGACTTCACAGACGACCACCGCACGCTGCTGGGCAGCGGTGCGCTGAGCTATGTCCTGCAGCAGGACATCCATTACTGCGTGCTCGCCGCGGCCCGTGTGCTGCGTGCGCTGTGCGAGAACGTCCGCGGCGCCCTCAACGTGGTGCAGCCGCGCATCGAGATCCTGACGGCGGAAAACCTGCACTGAACCCGCTGCCGGATGTGTGATCCCCTGCAACATTTCGAGGAGACAGCGATGCGTCAATGGAATTTCAAGCTGCCAGGGCTCACCAGCCTGGCCATCACCGCCGCGATGACGCTGGCAAGCGCCAGCGCTTCGGCCCAGGACAAAACCATCACCCTGTGCTGGGCGGCCTGGGACCCGGCCAATGCGCTGGTCGAGCTGAGCAAGGACTTCACCGCCAAGAGCGGGGTGAAGATGAAGTTCGAGTTCGTGCCCTGGCCCAACTTTGCCGACCGCATGCTCAATGAGCTGAACAGCAAGGGCAAGCTGTGCGACCTGATCATCGGCGACAGCCAGTGGATCGGCGGCTCGGCCGAGAGCGGCCACTATGTGAAGCTCAATGACTTCTTCGCCAAGGAAGGCATCAAGATCAGCGACTTCGCGCCGGCCACCGTGACGGGTTATGCCGAATGGCCCAAGGGCACGCCCAACTACTGGGCATTGCCGGCGATGGGCGATGCGCTGGGCTGGACCTACCGCAAGGACTGGTTCAGCAAGCCCGAACTGCAGGCCGAGTTCAAGAAGAAGCACAACCGCGACCTGGGCCCGCCCAAGACCTGGACCGAGTTCAAACAGGTGGCTCAGTTCTTCTCGGGCCGCCAGATCGACGGCAAGAAGGTCTACGGCACCTACCTGTTCACCGAGCGCGGCTCCGAAGGCATCACCATGGGCGTGAGCAACGTGCTCTACCCGATGGGCTTCAAGTACCAGGATCCGAAGAAGCCCTATGCGATGGACGGCTTCGTCAACGGGCCGGACGCGGTCAGGGGCCTGGAGTTCTACAAGGCGCTCTACAAGTGCTGCACCCCGCCGGGGCTGACCAACTCGTACATGGGCGAAGGCCTGGACGCGTTCAAGTCGGGCCAGGTGGCGATGATGATGAACTGGTTCGCCTTCTTCCCGGGCCTGTACAAGGACCCGAATGTCGGCGGCAACAAGATCGGCTTCTTCGTCAACCCCAGTGACAAGACCAAGGGCTCGCAACTGGGCGGCCAGGGCATCTCGGTGGTGGCCTATTCGCCCAACCGTGCCGAGGCGCTGGCCTACATCAAGTGGTTCGCCTCGCTGGACGTGCAGAAGAAGTGGTGGTCGCTGGGCGGCTACTCCTGCCACAAGGGCGTGCTCAACGACGCCAGCTTCAAGAAGAGCGCACCCTTCGCCGCCGAGTTTCTCGACGCCATGGACCAGGTGGTCGACTTCTGGGCGGAGCCCAGCTACGCCCAGCTGATGCTGGCGGAGCAGAAGCGGGTGCACGACTTCGTCGTCGCCGACAAGGGCACGGCCAAGGAGGCGCTCGACGGCTTGGTGGCCGACTGGAAGAAGGTCTTCAAGGAAGACGGGAAGTTGAAGTAACCCCCGAAGCGCCAGCGGTGCCTGCCCTCAAGAGCCGGCGCCGCTGGCGCACCGGCCAAGCCGGCTTCACCGCGCCCGCTTGATCGTCCCGGCACATCGGACTTGCTTTGACCACCTCCTCGATCGGAACCCGCGCAGCGCAGGCCACACCGCCGGCGCTGGCGCAGCGTGTGCGCGGGCTGTCCGACCGGGCGATCGCGTGGTTGTTCATCGCGCCGACGATGCTGCTGCTGCTGGCGATCAACATCTTTCCGCTGATCTGGACGATCCGGCTGTCGTTCACGAACTTCCGCGCCAACCGGCCGAATGCCGAGGTGTTGAACGTCGGCATCGACCACTACGTGGCCATCCTCAACGACCCCGACATCTGGGGCCCGATGCAGGCCACCGCGCACTTCCTGTTCTGGACGATCACGCTGCAGACGCTGATCGGCTTCACGCTGGCCTACCTGATCGACCGCAAGTTCCGCGGCCACGGCTTCTGGACCACGCTGATCCTGATCCCGATGATGCTGTCGCCGGCGGTGGTGGGCAACTTCTGGGCCTTCCTGTACCAGCCGCAGATCGGCTTGTTCAACTACGTGGTCAGCTTCTTCACCGGCATCCCGCCGTCCAGCTTCGAGATGCTGGGCTCGGTGAAGCTGGCGCCCTGGGCCATCGTCATCGTCGACACCTGGATGTGGACGCCCTACGTGATGCTGATCTGCCTGGCCGGGCTGCGCAGCATCCCCGACTACATCTACGAGGCGGCCGAAGTCGACCGGGCTTCGGCCTGGCGCCAGTTCTGGAGCATCACGCTGCCGATGGTGCTGCCCTTCATCATGCTGGCGGTGCTGTTCCGCGGCATCGAGAACTTCAAGATGTTCGACCTGGTGAACCTGCTGACCAGCGGCGGCCCGGGCTCGACCACCGAGGTGGTGTCGATCACCCTGAAGCGCGAGGCTTTCGAGAAATGGCGCACCGGCTATTCGTCGGCGCTGGCCATCATCTTGTTCGTGGCGGTGTTCGGCCTGGCCAACATCTATGTCAAGGCCCTCAACGCGGTGAAGAACCGATGAGCCGCGCCGGCATCAGCACGGCCCATTCGGTGGTGGCGCCCACCAACCTCGCCAAGTGCGTCGCGATGGCGTTGGTCATCGTCTATGCGCTGGTCACGCTGGTGCCGTTGGGCTGGATCCTGCTGACCAGCATCAAGAGCCCGCCGGACTCGATCAGTTACCCGCCGAAGGTGCTGTTCGAGCCGTCGATCCAGGGCTACTGCAACCTGTTCACCACCCGCTCGCGCCAGACCGAGGCCTACATCCGCAGCCTGCCGCCGGCCGACAGCGCTTGCGAACGCATCGCCCGCGCCAACAGCATGGTGGTGGTGAGCCGATCGAACTATCTGCCACGCTTCGTCAACTCGCTGATCATCGCGGTGGGCTCCACGCTGCTGTCGGTGGGCCTGGGCGTGATGGCCGCGTATGCCTTCAGCCGTTTCAAGGTGCCCGGCAAGGACGACCTGCTGTTCTTCATCCTCAGCACGCGCATGATGCCGCCGATCGCGGTGGCGATTCCGATCTACCTGATGTACCGCGAGATCGGCTTGTCCGACACCAGGCTGGGCATGATCCTGCTGTACAGCGCAGTGAACGTGTCGCTCGCGGTGTGGCTGCTCAAGGGCTTCATCGACGAGATCCCGCGCGAGTACGAAGAAGCCGCGATGATCGATGGCTACACCCGGCTGCAGGCCTTCCGCAAGGTGGTGCTGCCGCAGGCCACCACCGGCATCGTAGCCACCGCGATCTTCTGCCTGATCTTTTCCTGGAACGAGTACGCGTTCGCAGTGCTGCTGACCAGCGGCGAGGCGCAGACCGCGCCGCCGTTCATCCCGATCATCATCGGCGAGGGCGGGCAGGACTGGCCGGCCGTGGCCGCCGGCACGGCGCTGTTCCTGGTGCCGATCCTGGTGTTCACCGTGCTGCTGCGCAAGCACCTGCTGCGCGGCATCACCTTCGGGGCGGTGCGCAAATGAGCCTGAAATCGACATGAGCCTGAAGACAAACTGGCCGCGCTGGGCCCGCCGCGGCCCGATGGAGATGGCGGCCTGCGTGGTGATCGCGCTGGGCATCGTGATGATGCTGCAGCCGTTTGCGCTGGTGCTGTTCACCTACTCGTTCGTCACCACGCTGGCCGGGGTGGTGATGTTCACCATCGTCTCGAAGTTTCCGCCGTGAGCGAGCGTCACTGAACCATGGCCGAGATCCGCGTTGAACGGTTGCACAAGGCCTTCGGCGACTTCGTCGCGGTGAAGGACTCCAGCTTCACCGTGCGCGATGGCGAGTTCTTCTGCCTGCTGGGGCCCAGTGGTTGCGGCAAGACCACCACGCTGCGCGTGATCGCCGGGTTGGAGCTGCCCACCAGCGGGCAGATTTTCCTGGGTGGCGAGGACGTCAGCTTCAAGCGCGCGTCCAGGCGGGACATCGCCTTCGTGTTCCAGCTGTTCGCGCTGTACCCGCACATGAACGTGCGCCGCAACATTGCCTTTCCGCTGGTCTCGCAAGGGCTGCCGCGCGCGCAGATCAATGCCGCAGTGGCCGAGGCGGCGCGCGTCCTGCGCATCGAGCACCTGCTCGACAAGCCGGTGTCGGGGCTGGCCTCGGGCGACCGCCAGCGCGTGGCGCTGGGCCGGGCCATCGTGCGCCAGCCGCTGGCCTTCTTGATGGACGAGCCGCTGGGCGCGCTCGACTCAGAGTTCCGCGAGCTGATGTGCGGTGAGCTGCGCGCGCTGCACGACCGGTTGAAGGCGACTACCGTCTACGTCACGCATGACCAGGTGGAGGCGATGGCGATGGCCGACACCATTGCCATCATGAACCAGGGTGTGGTCGAGCAACTGGGCCCGCCGCAGGCGGTGTACGAGCGGCCGGCCAGCGTGTTCGTGGCCGACTTCGTCGGCGCGCCGGCGATGAACTTCCTGCCACTGGACGGCGGCGGGCCGGCAGGGTCGGCGCAGCTGGCGTTGGGCGAGGCGGTGCTGGGCATCCCGGCGCTGCGCGAGAACGTGTCGCCGCGCCCGCTGCTGTACGGCGTGCGGCCCGAGCATGTGCGCTTCGACGCCGGCTCGGCGCTGCGCGCCGAGGTGCTGGGCAGCGAGTACCTGGGCAGTTGCCAGATCGTCACCTGCACCACCGCGCAGGGGGTCACCCTGCGCGCCAAGCTGCCGGTGGGCGTGCCCGCGGCGCGCGGCGACCAGGTGGGGCTGCGCTTCGACGCCAGCACCGTCTCGGTGTTCGACGCCGCCAGCGGACGTGCGCTGAAGACCGCTCGCGACGATGTCGGGGCCGCCCATGGCTGAGCTGCGCATCGACGGCGTGGCCAAGCGCTTCGACGCCGTGCAGGCGGTGCAGGGTCTGTCGCTGGACATCGCGAGCGGTGAGCTGATCGTGCTGCTGGGCCCCAGCGGAGCCGGCAAGACCACCACGCTGCGGCTGGTGGCCGGGCTGGAAAGGCCCGACGCGGGCAGCGTGCACATCGGCGGTGTCGACATGACCCGGGCGCCGCCGGCCGCACGCGACGTGACTTTCGTCTTCCAGCAGTATTCGCTCTACCCGCACTTGAACGTGTTCGACAACCTGGCCTTTCCGCTGCGCTCGCCGCAGCGCCGCACGCCCGAGCCGCAGGTGCGTGAGAAGGTGCTGGCGGTGGCCAAGATGCTGCGCATCGACGACAAGCTGCTGAACCCGGCCACCAAGCTGTCGGGTGGGCAGATGCAGCGGGTGGCGATCGGCCGCGCGCTGGTGCGCTCGCCGTCGGTCTACCTGATGGACGAGCCGCTGTCGTCGCTGGACGCCAAGCTGCGCAACGACCTGCGGCTGGAGCTCAAGCGCATCCAGCAGGATCTGGGCGCGACCATGCTCTACGTCACCCACGACCAGACCGAGGCGATGACGCTGGCCAACCGCATCGGCGTGCTCGATGCCGGCGTGCTGGTGCAGGTGGGCACGCCGCAGCGGATCTACGACGACCCGGCCAGCGCCACGGTGGCGATGCGGCTGGGCTCGCCACGCATCAACCTGCTGCCGCGTGCCGCGCTGCCGGGCCTGGCCGCGCCGCCGACCACCGCCAGCGTGGGCGTTCGGGCCGAGCAGGCGCGGCTGCTGCCGGGCGGCGGCGATGCCCGCGCCGGTGCGCACGCCAGCGCACATCCTGGCGCGCGTGTGCGCCGCATCGAGCTGCTGTCCGACCAGCACCTCGTTCACCTGATGCTCGACGGCAGCGACACACCGCTGGTGGTGGCCGCGCCACTTGGTGCGCGCCATGCGCCTGGTGATGCCGTTGCCGTCGAACTGTTGCGCCCGCTGTGGTTCGACCAGCAGGGCCGGCGCATCGCCGCGTGACCACCAAGGACTTGCCCGTGGACCCCAGCATCACCATCCGCGCCGCGACGCAGACCCTGATCGACCATGTGGAGGAGCTGACCACGCTGGACCAGGCCATCGGCGACGGCGACCATGGCCTGAACATGAAGCGCGGCGCCGAGGCCATCCAGGCCAGGCTGCCCGACCTGGCCGGCAAGCCGCTGAACGACATGCTGAAGGCGATGGGCATGACCTGCATGTCGGTGATCGGTGGTTCATCGGGCCCGGTGTTCGGCACGCTGCTGGTGACGCTGGCCAAGGAACTGCCCGTGCAGCCGCAGGCCGCCGACCTGGCGTCCGCGTTGTCCGCCAGCATCGCCGCGCTGACGCGCCTGGGCAAGGCCGAAGTGGGCCAGAAGACGCTGCTCGACGTGCTGGACCCGGTGCGCCGCACCTTGGACGCTGGTGGCGACGACCTGACGGCGCGGGTCCGCCAGACCGCGCTCGATGCCTGCGCGGCCACCGCCGCAATGGACGCGATCAAGGGCCGCGCCTCGTTCCTGGGTGAGCGTGCGCTCGGCCACGTCGACCCGGGCTCGCGCTCGATGGCCTTGATCATCGTCGCGATCTGCGACACGCTCTGAGCCTCACCCCACCCCGCCCCGCTTTCAGCCCTGAGGACAGCGCCATGAAGAAGCTGATCAACCATGTCGACACCGTGCTGCATGAATCGCTGGACGGCTTTGCCGCCGCCCATGCCGACATCGTCACGCTAGGCGCACAGCGCCAGTTCTTGCGCCGGCGCCACCTGCTGCCCGGCAAGGTGGCGCTGATCTCCGGCGGCGGCTCGGGCCACGAGCCGCTGCATGGCGGCTTCGTCGGCCACGGCATGCTGGATGCGGCCTGCCCTGGCCAGGTGTTCACCTCGCCTACGCCCGACCAGATGCTGGCTGCGGCCGAAGCGGTGGAAACCGGCGCCGGCGTGCTGTTCATCGTCAAGAACTACAGCGGCGACATGATGAACTTCCAGATGGCCGCCGAGATGCTGGACCGCGAAAACGCCACGGTGATCGTCAACGACGACGTCGCAGTGGAGAACAGCACCTACACCACCGGACGCCGCGGCGTGGCCGGCACGCTGATCGTCGAGAAGCTGGTCGGCGCCGCTGCCGAGCGCGGCGCCACCCTGGCCGAGCTCAAGGCCCTGGGCGATGCGGTGAACAAGGCCACTGCGTCGATGGGCGTGGCGCTCACCTCGTGCACCGTGCCGGCTGCGGGCAGGCCCACCTTCCAGATCGGCGTCGACGAGATGGAGATGGGCGTGGGCATCCACGGCGAGCCGGGCCGCCGCCGCGTGAAGCTGAGCAGCGCCGACGAGATCGCCGCCGAGCTGACCGGCGCGGTCCTCAAGGACCTGTCGCTGCGCCCGGGCCAGGAGGCGGTGCTGCTGGTCAACGGCTTCGGCGGCACGCCCGCACTGGAGCTGTACGTGATGGTCAACGCCGCGCTGAAGGTGCTGGGCAGCGCCGGCGTGAAGGTGGTGCGCCACCTCACCGGCAGCTACGTCACCTCACTGGAGATGGCCGGCTGCTCGATCACCGTGACTGCGGTGGACGCGGCGCAGCTGGCGCTGTGGGACGCACCGGTGCACACCGCGGCGCTGCGCTGGAAGATGTAGCGCGGGGTGTGGCCTGCCTTCCTGCCGGCCGGCCGGCCGGCCGAGACGATCGGCACTGCCGCAGGGCGATCACTTCCATGCCGGTTCCGACGAACACCTGCTACGGCTTCGTCATGGTCCAGCCGGCGGTGCAGGTGACCTCGGTGCACCAGCAGGATGCGGCCGAGAAGACCGTCGACACTGTGCCGGCCGCAGGCGGAATGTCGGCTGCGGCCAACCAGGTCCAGGGGCGCCACGCACTGTCCTGCACCGACAAGATCTGGTGCGACAGCGGGCCGTGGCGTTCATGGCGTTCATGGCGCGGGGCTTGTCCATGCGGGTGCACTGTCGCCGGTGGAACGCCCCCAGCGCCAACCCGCTGTGCCACAGGCTCTGCGCGGCCAGCTTCTACGCCGCAAGCTTCCACGCCATCCAGGCCCAGCCGCAAGGAGAGATGCGCCGCCAGCCCGTGGTCTGCCTGCGCCACGGTCTCAGCACGCGCGTGCCTGCGATCCGCACAGCCACTGGCAGCGCGGCTGATGCGAGAACACCAACGGCCTCCTTCGCCAGTGCCTGCTCGAAGGGCACCGACCGCCGTGTGGTCAGCCAGGAAGAGCTCGACGGCACCGCCGACAGCCTGAACAGCGGGCCATGCACCACGCACGATCGGCACACCCCCACAGGCGGTCTTCGCGCAGACCTTCACCAGCTCTCATGACGAAACGCCGGGCCACTCCCAAGTTTCCTCATTCCCCTCCGGGGGGCCTGACGCGCAGCGGCAGGTCTGGGGGCGCTCACAAGCCATCATCTTCAGTTCATTGAACCGGGTGCGGCTGCATGCGCGCCACCGCTATCGACGCGCTGCAATGCAACTTCCGGCTGGTCGTCGTGCGCGATGCCTGCGGCGACCGCGATAGCGCGGCCCGTGAGGCCTGCTTGCGCGCCCTGGCGCTCAAGTAGAGCGACGTCACCACGGCCGCCGAAGCAGTGGCGATGCTGCCGCCACCTGGCCGTCCCTGAACGGGGCAGGCGCCGGCGCAGCACCCGCGCTGCGGCAACCGTGCCGATGCTGCTGCGTCGGCGATGATGCCGGCTGCCATCCGTTGAAAGGATCCAGCCATGCTGTTCTTCCGCCAGCTCTTCGACACCACCTCGTCGACCTACACCTACCTGCTGGGCGATGCCGACTCGGGCGAGGCCGTGCTGATCGATCCGGTGTTTGCGCACGCGCTGCGCGACCGGGCGCTGCTGCATGAGCTGGGCCTGCGCCTGGTCGCCACGCTAGACACCCATGTGC
>Ga0105046_10008102_pt1 | contig 16521 bp, 8 predicted proteins | sample MAT03_FD_78385 | JGI IMG/M metagenome (GOLD analysis project Ga0105046, IMG submission 78385) | Freshwater microbial communities from Lake Fryxell liftoff mats and glacier meltwater in Antarctica - MAT-03 (megahit assembly) | ecosystem: Environmental > Aquatic > Freshwater > Ice > Liftoff...
CGTTCTAGAATCTAGAACTCACGCATCCCGAGACCGAGAATATGGGGCTGGGGGCGAATCGGTGCGATCTGGGGTTCCCTGGACACCAAGATCTCGCCGGCCGTGCTGGCATCATGGGGGCCGCGAACCCAGGATGCTTTGGCGAGAAAGCAAAGGAGTCGACGTGTGAGCAGTGCCGCATCCAACTCTACACAGCCGCCGCCGAGTCCATTCCGCGCGCCCGCATCGCGCCGTGAGATTCGCGATCAGCTCGAGGACATGCTGATCAAGGATCTGCTCGGCCCCGCCGGGGGTGAGTATGAGGAGATCGAGGAAGACCGGCATGTCTGGGACCGCTACCTGGTCGGGATGCTCGCGCCCAAGCGACAGACCCTGCCGCCCGAGCAGAATGACGAACTCGCATTGGGGATCAAAGGTTCGTCCCAGGACGGCCAGGCCGACGTCGGTGCGCCGGGCTCGGCGATTCCCTCGCTCTGTCCGTCCTCCATCGGGATGACGTTTTCCGTTGATGCCTCAGCGCCGGGCATTCGGGTTACGGCGAAGTGGGGCTTCTACGAGCGCGTGAAGAGCGAGACCGCGATCAACCAGAAGACCGGCGGGCCCGCGATGGTCTGGAAGCGTCGGCCGATCTCCGGAACATCGAAGTCGATCGCGCTCACCGAAGGACCAATCCAGCGCAGGATTGTGGATCACGAGTTTCCTGATGTTGTGGTACACGGCCGCATGCGCCGTGTCGGCGATTGCTATCTCATCACGTTGTTCCTCGTCAACAACCAAGAGGAACCCGAGCGGCTCCGCGATTCGAGCTGGCTGTTCCAGCCGGAACTGAGTATTGATGCTCCTGATGGCGGCACTTGGTTCACCAGGCGAGCGACTCCACGCGATGGTCGGCTTGATCCGCTCACCGAGCTTGAGGATCGCGCGATGGACATGGTCTATCGCGACCGCGTCGAGTTCGGTGTGGGACATGGCGTCTCGGTTCGTGCCGAGGGCGTCACCCACGCTCATCCGCCACGGGCGATGCGGGTGACGACCGAGGTCATGCCGGCGTACGAAGTGGCCAAGCAGACCCCCCCGGGCCCCGATGAGATTCCGGCCCTACGAGAACTCGAGCTTGATATGAAGGCGCTGTCAGAACTTTCTGCCGCCCAACTGCGTCCGAAGCTCGAGCCGCTCGCCAACGCGTATGCCGAGTGGATCCTCCAGCAGAGGGCCCGCGTCGACGATCCCGCCGTCGGGCTGGATACCCACCGCCAGGCAGCAGAGGAAGCTCTTGCCGCGTGCGACACCGCCCGACAGCGCATCGTTGATGGCATCGCACTCCTCGAGAGTTCCCCGGACGCCGCGAAGGCCTTTGCGTTCGCGAATCGGGCGATGTGGCTCCAGCGAACACGATCGATCTATGCGCAGGAGCGGCGGCGTGGGCAAACGGTCACGCCTGAGCAGTGCGACCAGCCGACCAACCGCCGCTGGTTCCCGTTCCAGCTTGCGTTTGTGCTGCTGAACCTTCCTTCCCTCGCCGATCTGCACCATCCCGATCGGACCGATCCGGTGGCCGCGACTGGCGACCTCCTTTGGTTTCCGACCGGCGGTGGAAAGACCGAGGCGTACCTTGGTTTGGCAGCGTTCGCGATGGCGATCCGCCGTCTGCGCCCATTGGTGGGCGGACACGTCGGCACCGACGGCGTCGCGGTCTTGATGCGGTACACGCTGCGGCTTCTCACGATCCAGCAGTTCCAGCGTGCGTCAGCATTGATCTGTGCGTGCGAGTTCCTGCGGCGGGAGGCCATCGCGGCCGGCGACGCCAGTTGGGGACAGACTCCTTTCCGGATTGGCCTGTGGGTCGGGTACAGGACGACGCCGAACACCACTGCCCAGAGCGCCGAGGCGCTGCGAAGCGATCACGGGCACTGGCAGGGCGGCTCGTTTGGATCTCCCGCCCAGCTCAAGCATTGCCCATGGTGCGGGTGCGAAATCCGCCGCGGTCAGGGCGACATCCGGGTTGATCCGTATCCGGGCGGCGCGGCCCGCACGCTGATGTTCTGCAGCGATCCCCTCGGGCGCTGCCCGTTCTCCGCCGCCAAGTCACCCAGCGAGGGCATTCCCGCGGTTGTTGTTGACGAGGAAATCTACCGCCGCCTGCCGACGCTGCTGATCGCCACGGTCGACAAGTTCGCTCAGATGCCCTGGAAAGGAGAGGTTCAGACCCTCTTCGGCCGCGTGAGTGGGTTTTGCCCTCGGCACGGATTCCGATCGCCGGACCTCGAGGATTCTGATCGTCACCCCGCCGCGGGCGGGCACCCGGGGACGAAGACCATCGAGCATCCGCCCCTTCGGCCGCCGGATCTCATCATCCAAGACGAACTCCATCTGATCAGTGGGCCCCTCGGATCGCTCATGGGGCTCTATGAAACGGCCGTTGACGAACTTGCCTCGTGGGAGTTCGAAGGCAAGCGGATTCGCCCAAAGCTCATCGCATCGACGGCAACAATCCGGCGCTCACACGAACAGGTTCGAAGCCTCTTCCAGCGGAAAGTGGCAGTCTTTCCGCCGCACGGGCTGGACGCCAGCGACAACTTCTTTGCGAGGGAGCGTCCGCCGAGCGACGAGTTCCCAGGCCGTCGCTACATCGGGATCTGCGCGTTCGGTAAACGTCTCAAGGCAGCGCTCATCCGCACGTATGTAGCATTGCTCGCGGCGTCGCAGCGTCTGTATGACACTCCGGGGTCCGGGTATGGGGTGCATGCAGATCCGTGGATGACCCTCGTCGGCTACTTCAACTCCCTCCGCGAACTCGGTGGCATGCGTCGTCTCGTGGACGACGACGTGGCTTCCCGCCTTGAGGACACGGATCAGCGAGGTCTCGCACGCCGGCGGAAGCCGTTCGTGGAGGAACTCACCTCCCGTAAGGCGTCCACGGAGATTCCCGACACGCTCGATCGTCTGGAAGTGAGCTTCGATCCGGTTGAGGATGCCCGTCGACTTCAAGCCCGACGTGCCGGACAGGTCGTGGGGCCGGGCCCGATCGACGTGATGCTCGCGACGAACATGGTTTCGGTCGGTGTCGACGTCAAACGGCTGGGGCTCATGGTCGTGTCTGGGCAGCCCAAGAGCACGGCCGAGTACATCCAGGCCACGAGCCGTGTGGGCCGTTCACATGCGGGCTTGGTCGTCACCGTGCTCAACTGGGCTCGGCCCCGAGACCTTTCCCACTACGAGCGGTTCGAGCACTTCCATGCCACATTCTACAAGCACGTCGAGGCTCTCTCCGTCACGCCCTTCGCCAGCCGCGCCATCGACCGTGGCGTTGCGGCGCTCCTGGTTGCGATGGTGAGGTTGGGTCAGACAAAGTACAACACCAATCTCGCCGCTGGCCAGATCGACCCCAACGATCCGCTCTTCGCGCAGGCCATCGCAAAGATCCGCGATCGCGCCGCGCAGGTAACAGGAAGCGAAGAGCTCGGTCGGGAAGTCGAGGAATCGCTCAAGGGCCTCGTGAACCACTGGCAGGCACGTGCCGCCGACCGCTCCAGCGGCTCACGATTGGGATACCAGTCCGAACGAGACGACGTTACGCGAGGATTGCTCGAAAAGGCCGGGATGGGCTCACGCTCACCCTTCACGTGTCTCAACTCATTACGCGATGTCGAGCCGTCCGTTGGTCTGATCATGGACGATCGGGAACTCGACGTGTCGGTGCCCGAAGTTCCCGAAGGTGATGATCTGGATGCGGAGGTGCAGCTGTGAACGGAATGACGACAGTCCGGGTCGGCGAAGTGCGACCCTCGCAGCTCTTGTTTACCACCGGCATCGGGAGCGTGATCGATCTGCCCCACCTCTCGGCAATGGTGATGGGGATCGATGAGTGGAGGCGCCAGCACATGAAAGAGGTGTACGAACCTCGGCTCTTGCAGGCGGTCAACGCCCTGCTTGGCCCGAGCGTACGCAAACTCATGCTGCCCCCGGTGCCTCCCGATACGGATGAGGCCGCGACCAACCCGTTCTCGGAGTATGCCCGGGTGGGCGTTCCGGTCGCGCCGTTTCCGAGGTGGATGCGATGCCCGCGATGCAGTCTCCTCGCGGAGATCAGATCAGGACTCTTCGAACTGAAAGTGGACACGTTCCGGCCCGACCGGGTTCGGTATGTTCACGCCAACTGCAGCCGGGCACGGGGCAAGCCACCAACCGTGCTGCCAGCGCGATTCCTCGTGGCCTGCGATCACGGGCACCTCGATGACTTCCCATGGGTTGCCTATGTGCACGGAGGGCCAGGGTGCGCGGCACCGAAGGTGCGGATGCGCGAGTTTGGTGTGTCTGGGGAAGCTCTGGACATTGAAGTGAGCTGTACGGAGTGCGGTGCTCAGCGCCGCATGGGCGACGCCTTCGCTCGCGCGCCGCGAATCCCGCTCCCAGCGTGCTCACGGTTCCACCCACACCTCCGGCAGACCGAGACCGAAGAATGCAAGGGACGCGTGAAAGCGATCCTGCTCGGCGCGTCTAACAGCTGGTTCCCGATCACGCTTTCAGCGTTGCACATCCCGAGCACCGAGAACCCCATCGACCGCCTAGTTGAGGAGCACTGGCGCGTCCTACAACACATTGCCGAAGTCAGGGATATCGACCTCCTGCGGAAGATGGGGCAACTCCTCGCGTTCGCTGGAATCCCGGCTGATCGCATTCTGCAGGCGATCCAGGCTCGCCGCCAACCAAAGCAAAGCGGTGCTGATGGCTACAACGACCTCAAGACTGAAGAGTGGCTCGTGCTGCGTGACCCGACACATGCCCGCATGGGGCCAGATTTCACGCTGCGGCGAGTGGATGTGCCAAGCAAGTATCGCCATCTCATCGAGGACGTCGTTCTGGTCGAACGCCTCCGCGAGGTTCGCGCGATGGTCGGCTTCACACGGCTCGAGTCTCCGGGCGAATACACCGAGATCGATGAGATGCCGGCCGAGCAGCGGGCCCCTATCTCGCGGCATTCACCGCGATGGGTTCCTGTGTCTGAAGTCCGCGGAGAGGGCCTATTCATCCGGTTCCGCGAATCGACCTTGGAGGCTTGGGTCAACAGCGCGGAATGCCAATCCCGTACCGCCGCATTTGCTAGAGCCCACCGTGAGTGGCGCGATCGCCGCGGCATCAAGAACCCGGCAGCAGGATTCCCCGGCCTCCGGTATGCATTGCTCCACACATTCTCCCATGCGCTGATGCGGCAGTTCTCGCTCGAGTGTGGTTATCCCGCCGCCAGTATCCGTGAGCGGATCTATTCGGCCGATGCCGGGGAGCCGGGCGGCCCGATGGCAGGCATCCTCCTTTATACAGCAGCGCCAGACAGCGAAGGCACCCTTGGTGGCATGGTCGCGCTCGGCGAGCCCGACACTCTCGGCCGCCATATCGACCATCTCCTTGAGCAGAATCGGATCTGCGCCTCCGACCCGCTCTGCGCCGAGCATCTGCCGCCTCAGGATGGCCTGACGGTGCACGGCGCGGCATGCCACGCGTGTCTGTTTGCGCCTGAGACGTCGTGCGAGCGAGGCAATCGGTTCTTGGATCGCTCGCTCGTCGTTGAGACGTTCCGCACCGGCGTCACGCCGTTCTTCCACCCGACTGGAGGCGACGCCGAGCGATGACACCGGAGATCGTCCAGCTCATCGTCGAGGCTTCACGTCGCTTGCCTACACCGACGCTTCACGGAGTCATTGGCACTTTGAGAACTCTCCAGGCTGCCGACCTGCGTGCGCGACATGACGCCATCGCTGTGTCTGCGGGAGATGCGACGAGCCGTGATACCCTCGCTCGGCTTCTACGAGCATGGTTGCAGGCGGCGGGCGATCCATCGCGGCTCGCGGATCTGCTCGAAGTGGCCCTTTCAGCCAGCGAGGCCGAGCGCGTGTCCCAGCAGGTGAGCCTGGTATGGACTGGGCCCCAACTCACCGGACGTACGCTGCGCCGCACCGAACAAGGACTCTTGGAGGTGATTCAGACCGCTCGCAACGAGCTGTGGATCGTCACGTTCGCGGCCTATCGAGTAGGCTCGATAGTCCAGGCGCTGCACGCCGCATTGGAACGGGGCGTGCGAGTGCGGTTGGTAGCCGAGTCGGCCGACGCCTCCGACGGGAAGTTGACTTTCGACGCCGCGTCGGCACTGGGACGCGAGGTTCTAGATCGCGCAACCGTTCTGACTTGGCCACGGGACCGGCGACCAGTCGACGGAGCGGGCAGAACCGGCAGCCTTCACGCCAAGTGTGCCACGGCCGATGATCGGATAGCGTTCGTGTCCAGCGCGAATCTGACCGAGTACGCGATGCACCTCAACATCGAGCTCGGGGTCCTGATCGAAAATGGGCCATTGCCGGCGGCGCTTGGACATCACTTTCGTGGATTGCTCCAAACGGGCCAGTGGCGTCAGGGAGAATCGCTCCCATGAGTTGGTCGAGAGTTCAACCTGGTTCGATAAGGAGGCCGTGTCATGGCGGCTGAACCGGGCGGCATCGCCTCCAAACTCGGAACGATCTACGAGCGGCGATACGCCGTAGAGCTGTTGCTTCGGGTGATTGGCGGGAGGCTCACACGCCTCCGGTGGGAACCTGCGTCTGGCGACGAAGGCGGTGCAGATATCGAGGTTGAGCACGTCGGCGGTGCAATCGAACACATCCAACTGAAACGGCAGAAAGGGTCCGACGCCGAGTGGAGCGTGGCCGCACTTGACCGCGAAGGAGTGCTCTCGGCGGCTGCCCGCGTGACCACTGCGTCCTCGACGGACCGCTTCACCTTCGTGTCATCGGACCCCGTGCCACACATCAAGGACATCTGTGATCAGCTGATGCGTAGTTCGGATCCGCCTGCCGAGTTCATCACGCTTCGGGTCAATGCTCAGAAAAAACGGAGAGCCTGCTTCGACGAACTCCTCCGGCGCTGGGGTCTTGCCGTCGGCAACGCGGGCGATGAAGCGACTGCGATCGCTCGACTCCGAGCGATGCGATGTGTGCAGCTTGATCGCGGCGAGGAGGGTGCTGAGCGTCTGCTCAATGCGGTTCAGTTCACCTTGACCGGGACCCCAGAGGAGGTCGTCGCGATACTGTGTCTCTTCCTTGAGGGCCACCTCGGGAAGGACGTGAGTGCTCAGGATCTGCTCGATCACCTGACGACGCGCGGACTTCGTCCCAGGGATCTTGCCAGAGACCCGTCGCTTCCTTCAGCGTTGCTCGAGCTGAGGGAGGAGTTTCGGAGCTCCCTGCGCGACCGCCTGGTCGCGGGGACATGGATGAGCCGCCCCGAGGTCAGCAAGATTCTTGAGCACATCACTGGTGTCGATGCGCCCCGCGTTATTCTGGTTCACGGCAAACCAGGGGCTGGCAAGAGCGGAGTCCTTTTGGGGGTGGCCGATGGGCTCGTCGAGCGAGGTATTCCACTCCTCCCGCTTTCGCTCAGCACACGACCACCAGAGGGCAGCGTGCATCAGTACGGCGAGGCGCTTGGCCTGCACGCTACTCCTTCGGCGGCGCTGCGGGCATCTTCTGGCCAGAGCCGCACCGTTCTGCTGGTTGACCAACTCGACGCGCTTCGACTGACCACGAGCGGTGCGGCCGCGACCTGGCAGACGTGCGCCCAGATGCTCCGTGCAGCTATGCATGACCCGGACATGGTCCTGGTCGTCGCGTGCAGGACATTTGACCTCGAGAACGATGCCAACATTCGCCAGTGGAAAGAGTCCATCGAAAAGACCTCTCCCGGCAGTGTGGTGTCGATTGACGTCAGTGATCTCAAGCCTGCGGACATCGAACCCATCCTGCGGGCTGTTGGCGTCGAGTACGGATCACTACCGCCAAGACTTCAGAAGCTGCTGGTGCACCCGAACACACTGGACGCCTGGCACCGCCTCGCAGCCCGCGGATCGACACGCCGCGACTTCGCAACACAGACGCAGCTCCTCGCGGCGCTGTTCGACGCGCTCCGCGCAGAGGCCGTGAGAACCCATCATGTGCAGGACGGGGATGTTCACCGGGTGCTCGTGACCGCGAGGGAGACTATGGAGCGCACGGGCAGGCTTGCCGCGCCTGCGAGCGTCTTCGATGGGCATAGTGCGGCGCTACGAGCTTGCTGCGCGGTCGGGCTGCTCGTGCGCAGTGGCGGCACCGTCAGCTTTCCCCACCAGAGTTATTTTGATCACCTTGTGGCCAAGACCGCGCTGGCAGCTGCGGGTTATTCTCCGCATGACATTGTGCGCTGGATCAAGCTCGACCAGTCCTTGGAGCGCCGCGACCAGCTTCGGCAGCTTCTTTTTACGCTCCGCGACGAGGATCCCACGACGGCGACCCAAGTCACGGGAGTGGTTCTACGCGACCCAGACGTGCGTTTTCATCTCAAGCAGCTTGTGTGCGGCGTGCTCCGTGAGGCGGAACCGATCACGTCAGATGACGTTGCGCTAATAGCAGCCCTAGCGATTGATGACCACTGGGCCGACCATGTGATCGGTCGCATCGTCTGGCGATCGCCATCTTGGTTCGACGCGTTCCAGTCGCACGGCGTATGGGAGCGGTTGTTGAGGGAATCGACGGGCGAGCGACGAGGTCAGTGGCTTCGAACCATCCTGATGGTGATGGAGCAGCGGCCCACCGAGGTCGACCAGCTTCTCCAACCGATCCTGGCTGAGCCGAATGGAACGGAGCTGGTCGGGAAGGCCCTGTGGCACGACCCTTCGGAGGACTCTCCGGCGGTGGCAGCGCTCCGCGACGGTCAGATCAGGGCCGGCCGGTGGGGCGTGCAAGATTTCATGCTCGACAAGGTGGCCCAGAGCGATCCGACACGGGCGGTGCGGCTTGTCGAGAGCGCCGTGCGCGGCCTTCTGCGCCGAAGGTTGACGGCTATCAGTTCAGGCAGCGACGAGCGAATCGAAGGCATCCGCGAAGGAGCATACGAGAAAGGGGTCGCGCGGGCGGTCACGGCACAGGCCGCACAGAGCTACCCCGCGTTCTCTCGACTCCTGCGACTCAGTGAGCGGTTGAAAAGGTGTGCGCAACCAAAAGCCGCAAGCATCGACGACCTCGACACCCGGTGTTTCCGCGTGTCATCCTTTTTCTCCGGTATCACGGAGATTCTGATCACGCTCACCGCGCATGCCGTTGCCGGCTTGGCGGAGGCCGGTCCCGGGAAGTTGCAGCGGGTGCTCGAATCCAAGCATCTTCCGACCTCATCCTCGCTCACGATTGCTGTGGCCAGCGGGCTTGCCCGTTCCTCGGACATCACATCGGACGCCGCCCTCGCATGGCTATGCGTGAATCCTGAGCGGCTCTCGCTCCGTGAGTCCTATCAGCGGGACGAGCACGGACTGGCGGCCGATGTGATCCGAAGGCACGCGCGAACCTGCGCTGCGCCCGCGCTGCTGCTGCTCGAGTCGTATCTTCTCAGGCTGTACCCCGAGAGTGAAAAAGAGCACTACCGGTACATGCTGGAACACTACCTTTCCAAGGGCCATTGGGGATTCACAGAGGGCGGACGGTATCACGCGCACGTGAACCCGATCGGCCGTGCACAACACATGCTCTTGGCAGCGATCCCCCAGGACCGCAGGTCGCCCGAGGTGCGTGATCGCGTGCACCAGTGGGACGCAAAGTTTGGGGGACCTGCGGTCGAGCGACCTGGAGTCGAGTCGAGGGGTGGCTGGGTCGGCTCCCCGATACCGCAGGACCGCATCAACCGCTTGACCGACCGGCAATGGCTGGACATCGTCTCTCGCCGGTGGACATCGCGACGATGGAAGCAGCTCGGTCCGGAGCGGGTCGCCGAATCCTCGCCCGAGCACTTCGCCAACGATCTTGGTCAGGCCACAAAGACCGCGCCTCGACGATTCGTGCAACTGGCGCTTCGGTTCCCGCCCGAGGCTCCGGCAGTCTATTTCTCACGGATATGTGATGCTCTCGCCGACCGCGCCACCGACGTTGAGTCCTGCGATCCCACTGAACTGGATGCACTGCTGGTCAGGACAACCGCGACGGAGGATCGCAACGCGATCACGTCAGCGTGCCGAGCAATCGAGAACCACCCGCACATCCGATGGGGGAAGGCTGCGTGGAAACTGCTGGAGATCGCCGCAGTGCATGAAGAGCCGAAGATGGATGAGTTCACGGTTCACTCAATCGATGGGGCGACCAAGCGACCGGATATCGAGTCGACCAGTCTGAACTGTGTTCGCGGGTCGGCAGCCTCCGCTCTCGCTGCATTGGCATGGAACGACAGCGAGCGAACGGCTCGAATTGTCCCGATCGCACGGCTGCTGGCGACTGATCCGCATCCGGCGGTTCGGATCGCGGCCGCACACACGGCTTTCGGGGTCTACACCATCAACAAGGATGATGGCGTCACACTCCTGGCGACGATCGCCGGTCATGAGGACGATCGCGTTCTTTCCGGCCGCTGGGTGAATCACCTCGTGCAGTACGCACGCTGGAGCCACCCGAACACATTCCACCCTGTTTTCGATCGGATGATGCGATCCGCCTTGCCCAAGGTGGCCGAGCAGGGTGCCCGGTGGGTGACCGCGGAACATTTGCAGTGCGGCACGTGTGCAGACAAGTACGCGGAATGCAGAAATGGGACGGTCCCGCAGCGAGTCGGCGTCGCCACGACGCTCGGTCACTTGTTGTGCGACGACCGCGCAGATGCCGCCCGCGTCGAGGCGGAGCTGTCACAGTTGTTCGACGACCCGTCACCTGAAGTGCGAGCGGCCGCTGCCGGAGTGTTCCGAACTGAGGGCGCTCTTCAATCTGATGCGGGGGGCCGGCTTGCCGGCACGTTCGTCCGGTCGGCGGCGTTCGTGGAGCATTCAGAGGATCTCGTGTGGCCGCTTTCGCACGAAGCCGTAAACCTTGTGCCGTTCTCGTCGAGCGTTTTTGCCGCGGCAGACCGCTTTGCCAACGAACTCGCGGACCAGACGCGAAGCATGCAGAATCGCCTTGGAATGGCGGGACGCGAGCTGTCTTCGCTACTTCTCCGTCTCTATGACGCGGCGACCAAACTCGGTGATCGGTCACTCGCGAAGGACTGCTTGGATCGATGGGACGCTCTTCTTGCCAGCCGGGTTGGCGATGCGGATGCGCACCTCGAGTCGCTTCTTGGCTGAGCGGCCTGGCTCTCGCAAGTCCAAATGCTGCGACTCACTCGCCGGTGAGCACGTCGAGGTACTTCTGGTAGGCGTAGACACGGTCGCGGCGCTTGCCGGAGGTCTCCTTGAGGATCCCCGTCTCTTCGAGGGCTTCGATGGCCTTGATCGCCGTGGGTTTGCTGACGCCCAGCAACTCGATGGCCAGTGGCAGCGTCACGACCGGGCTCGAGGGAAGTAGATCCAGGAGCCGAATCGCCGGCACGGTGACGCTGTCATGGCCGATCAAGCGGGCTCGGTCTTTGCCGAGCAGCGCGAAGAGCCTCTCGGCCGCACGGACGCCGTCGTCGGCAGCCTCGCGCACGCACTCGAGGTAGAACGCTGTCCATCCCTCCCAATCGCCGCCGTCGCGTACCGCCGTCAAATGGGCGTAGTACTGCTGCTGTCGCCGCTTGAGCGCCAGGCTGAGGTACAGCATGGGACTCTTGAGCAAGCCCCAGTGCTCGAGAAGCAGTGTGATGAGCAGGCGACCGATACGGCCGTTGCCATCCAGAAACGGGTGGATCGTCTCGAACTGCACATGTGCCAGCCCGGCTTTGACCAGCGGCGGCAGCGCATCGTCCGAGTGGAGCCATTTCTCGAGCTGGGCCATGAGCTCGGACACGACCTCGGGCGGTGGCGGAACGAACCGTGCATTCCCCGGGCGCGTGCCGCCGATCCAGTTCTGCGAGCGGCACACCTCGCCGGGCATCTTGTCCGCCCCGCGCACACCGCGCATCAGACGTTTGTGGGCTTCGCACAGCAACCGTGTGCTCAGCGGCAGCCCCTTGGCGCTGGCAATCTCCTTTCGGGCGAAGGTCAGCGCGTCGACATAGTTGCAGACATCCCGAACGTCGTCTGGGCGCTCGGCCTGCTTTGTAGCCTCGAACGTCACCACGTCCTGAAGGGTCGCCTGCGTGCCCTCGATCTCCGACGAGACGACCGCCTCCTTGCGGACAAAGCCGTACAGGAACCACTGAGCACTGGGCACCATCGCACCGGCGACGCCGAGCTTGCCGACGGCCGTCAACGCGTCGGCGTGCAGGGCGGCCAGCCGGTCATCGAGCACCAGCGGCGGATCGGCCGGCGGCAGCGGCGCAGGCACGAACGCCCGGACGTCCTCGCCTCCGGCCCCCCCAGCCCTGGAAACCTGGTATGTCCCTGTCGTGCGTGGCATGGCTAGGCAACTTTCCTTTCCTAGCGGGATCCGCTAGTCAAGAAGTCTTGACTAGTATCGTCCACTAGTCAAGTCCGCTTGACTAGAGAGAGGCCAGAAAGCCCTGGCGGCGGCCGAACGCTGGGATTCTGGGACGCAAACCATTCTGCGAGGCCGTTTGGGTCGGTTCCCGCGGCCATCGCCCTCTGCCGAGGATCTGGACATGTCCTTTTCCAACATCAAGCTGTCCCGTGACGAACTGTACGAGAAGGTCTGGGCGCAGCCCGTGTCGGTGGTCGCCAAGGAGTACGGCATCTCCGACGTGGGGCTGGCCAAGATGTGCCGGCGCCTTGAAGTTCCGATCCCGGGCCTGGGCTATTGGGCCAAGAAGCAGCACGGCAAGCCGGTCGAACAGATCCCGTTGCCACCGCCGCCAGCTGACACCAAGCTCGAGGTGACGATCAACACCTACCGGAAGGTCGCACCCGACCCCGAGCAGCTCGAAAAGGCGACGGGGATCATCGACGCGGAGGAACTCGAAGCCAATGAAGTGACCGTGCCCGACGTGCTCACGGATCCGCATCCGGCGGTCGCCCGCTCCCTGAAACTCCTCGGCAAGGCGAAGCCGGGCGCGGACGGGCTCGTGCATGTGGCCGATCCCACGTGCCTGCCTGTCAGCGTTTCACCGCAGCAACTCGATCGCGCCATGCGCATCATGGACTCGCTGCTCAAGGCATTCGCTGCTCGTGGCTATGCCGTCACGATCGGGAACGAGGACCGGCGCGAACTGAAGGTTATCTTCGCCGATGAGCCCATCACGTTCTTCCTCTGGGAGGACCTGGACAAAGCACCGAGACCGATGACGCCTCAGCAGAAGAAGGACTTCGAGAAGTACCACTGGAAGCCGCGGCAGGAGTATGACCACTCGCCATCGGGCACTCTGACGCTGCATGTAAACGCCAATCTGTGGAATGGCATGCGTCGGCGGTGGTCGGATAGCGCCAAGCGTCCGCTGGAAAAGGGCCTCAACTCATTCCTGGCAGGCATCGTCAAGGTGGCTGTTGCCGTCCGTGCCGAACGCCTTGACCACGAGCGCCGCGACCGTGAGCAGAAAGACCGCGAGCGCCGGCGCAAGGATCTGTTCATCGCTCAGGAGAAGGAGACGGAACGCCTGGCACGGCTCGATCGCGAGGTCGCGTCATGGCACAAAGCCCAGGAGATACGGGCCTAAGTGGAGACCGTCCGCGGCCTCGGCCTCAAGAAGCATGGAAGGATCGACCCCGGCAGCGAGATGGATCAGTGGATCAAATGGGCGATGGATCAGGCCGATCGGTACGACCCGCTCGTGAAGAGCCCGCCGTCGGTGCTGGATGAGCAGTTGCCGTCGCCGTATGGGTATTGAAGGACATCGTCGCGTCATGAACACGAGCGTTCAACATTGCCTGTAGGCCTCGCAGTCGACACGACGTAGGGTGTGGACGCAATGAGCGCCGGTTTAGGTCAGTCCAACGGTCACGATCTCGCGCTTAAGAAAGAGGCACGCCAGCTCGAAGAGCATCTGGCTCGGCTCGGAGGCCAAGAACTCAGCCAAGAACGGGCCGTATGGGCCGTTGAGGTAGCTCTCGAAGTTGTGCGGGTGATAGCGGGTAACGGAGCCGAGGAAGAAGAGCAAGATGTATCGAGCTGCCAACTGATCGTGCTTCGCGTATCCGGTTGGGGGTACATAGACGTAGTAGTTGCGAAATGGCTCGGAGGTCGTGAGAGAACGGTAAAAGACGCGGCGGGCACTTGCGGCAAGCGCCTCCAAGCTGTCGGACGGCCGATGCGTATATGTCACCGCGTTGGTCTGCTCCCAGAGAATCGTACTACTTGGCCGTGCGGTGCGCAGACGCACCGCCTGCCAGCCAGCTCCAAATCCGCCCGCGGTAACCTGCGCCTGAGTAAAGCCATGGCGAGAAAGGCTGCTTTGGGCGATGCGGGCGCGAAGCCATAGCGCGCGGCTGGCGCTGTCGTGAATAATCTCGATGGCGGTCAGCTTCAGGAACCTTTCAACTGATTGTGCCGCTTCGGTCCAAAGGCGATGGCCAACCAATGAGCAGGCCAGAACGTCACGTATCTGGTACGCCTGTCTGCCGGTGAGCCCCGCTGACAAAGCTGATACGAGAAACTCGTGAAAGACATTCGCAGGTGGCGGAGATGGCGGCGGTGCGGGCGCTGCGGGAGCGCCAACGGTCGGCGGCGCGGCAGGCGCTGCGGGCACAGCGGGTGGGGCGGGAGGTGGCAGGGGTGTGGAAGGAGAGGCTTCAATGATGGCATGGTCCAGATCGACGAACTGGTTTCTCGTGTCCGCCACCCCGTGCATCGCCTTGCCCAGCACTCTGGCATTACCGCGGTGAAGGCAAAGAGCCTTCACGAGATTCATGAAGCAGTAATAGAGCAACAGGGGTCGACCATGGGGTGTCTTTGCATTGGCGGCTGCTCTGTAGAACTCCTCGGCTTGATCGGCGAAGGCAGTTGCGTCATCACGATGCGGATTAGCGGCATCCTGCCGAATCGCCGCCTTAATCAGCACCCACGCATCACTCGCATAGACCTTCGTGTGCATCCCAACGCGATGTACTCCTTGATACGTCGGGAAGTAGGAGAACTCCACCGGTGCCTGTAGAATCGCGAGCTTCGAACCGGTTCTCGCGATGGGCAGTCGAGGCATAGTCGAGGTTCCTGGTTAATGGACGGCAGCCTTTAGTCGGGTACGCGAATTGTATTCGGGTCTGGTTCCGAGGTGCGCCGGAGCACCTACGCCGCCACTCGGTAGTAGTGCCTCAGAACACCGCCAAGCCGGGTTCGGCAGCGGACCGCCACCGCGTGATCGGCCAATCGCAGCGGGGGAGGCCTGCCCACCGGCGTGCGGAACTTGATCGACGAGTGCGGGCGTTCCCGGTTGTAGTGCTCAAGGAACTCGGCGATCAGGTAATCGAGGTGCCGTGTGCCAAGCACGATGAACCGGTCGAGGCACTCGTCCTGCACGGTCTGAATGAACCGCTCGACGTGGGCGTTGAGGTTCGGAGCACGGTGCGGCAGGCGCACCGGCGTGATGCCGTAGGCCCGCAGCGCATCGTCGAACGGTCGCCCGAACTTGGTATCGCTGTCTCGGGTGAGCACGCGGCACTCGGTTGCGCCGTCGCCGGCCGCGGTCTTGAGCAGCGGAACCTGCGCCGCGACCCACGCGGCATCCGGGTGCTCCGTGCTCGCCGTGGCGACGGCCCGGCGCGTGGCAACGTTTACGAAGACGAGCGTGTACGCGTCGCGGAAACCCCATTTCGTGACGATCCGGTGGCGCAGGAAGTCGCACGCCCACAGCGTCTTGGCGTGGGACTTGATGAACTGGTCCCAGGTGGCCTCGCCCCGCTGCGGGCCGGTCGGCATCCCCGCATCCTTTAGGATGTTGACCACGGTGGCCCGAGAGACCTTCACGCCCAGCTTCTTGAGTTCGCCCAGGATTCGGGTGTAGCCCCAGCCGGTTTCCTTGGCCAGCTTGAGGACCAACCGTCGAATCTGCTCCGGCGTTCGCGGCCTCCCCGGCTTGCGCCCGGCCTTTTTCTTGGGCCGGCGCTGGTCGGCATCATGGAACCACCGTAGAAACGTCCGAGGACTGACGATCGAGACCAGCACCTTCATGGCTGATCCGAGAGGCTTGGCCAGACGGACCAGCCGCAATCGCTCCACGGGCGTGACCCGGACAGGCCCGTCGATCTTCGACCGGAGGATCTCGTTCTCCGCTTTCAGGTACTGGATCTGGCGGCGCAGCTCGCCTTGGGAAGACCCGGCAAGGACATCAAACAGGCGGCGGAAGAGGTTCGGCATCCCTCAATCGTCTGGTCCCCGTGGTGGGGGCGGGGGGAAGGGTGCAAAACCGTGCGACTTTGAGACTCAGCCGCGCCCACCCCGCGATTCTGGCCCGCCCGACACCCCGATCCGGTCTCAACCAGTCGTCGGCGTGAGACTCCTCGGCCTGGCCGCAAACGGCCGGCGCGGCGGCAGAACGCGGGCGTCGCCCATATCGTCCCGGCGAGACCGCGCGGAGGTCACCCCGCGACGCCAATGGACGGGGCCGGAGTATTTGTACTCCGCTGGCGGCCCTGAAAACGCGGTTTCCGCTGTCCCCGTTAACGACCCGTGTCGATCGCACACCCATCGGGGCACCCCGAGAGCGGTCCGCCAACCCTCCGAA
>Ga0105046_10008103_pt1 | contig 16516 bp, 14 predicted proteins | sample MAT03_FD_78385 | JGI IMG/M metagenome (GOLD analysis project Ga0105046, IMG submission 78385) | Freshwater microbial communities from Lake Fryxell liftoff mats and glacier meltwater in Antarctica - MAT-03 (megahit assembly) | ecosystem: Environmental > Aquatic > Freshwater > Ice > Liftoff...
GTGGTGACCGTGCGCGAAACTGCCGGGCGCATTGAGGACGTGGTTTTCGCTCTGCCCAAAGAACTGCGCGTGGTGGTTAGCAGCTCATGAGAGCTTTGCTGGTTGTTTTGATGCTGGGATGGGCGGGCGGCGTGTATGCGCAGGCCGTCTACAAGTGGGTGGATGGGCAAGGCATTACCCACTACAGCTCCAAGCCGCCGGCAAAAGGCACCAAGTATTCGACCATCGCGGTGGCGCCACCGCCGCGCCGAACGTCCGCAGCGCCGGCTGCGTCAACGCCTGCAGCGGCTCTAAGCCCATCCAGTGCCAGCGCGCCAGCTCTTTCGCCGCCGCCGCCACAGGCGCCTTCCAGCGGGCCGAGATCCGCGTCTTGTGCGGAAGCGAAAGCAAAGCTCGATGTGATGGAAGCGGCGCCAAGCATGACCACCACCGATGCAACCACAGGCTCCGCGCGCGAAATGAATTTTCAAGAACGCAAGCAGGCCATCGTCGACCAAGTCCAAGTCGTCACGCGCGCCTGCCGCCGTTAAGCGGCGCCAAGTGCGCGTCGCATCCGCGATGCACTGCCCCCATTTTGAAGCCGAGCGCTGCAAATCCTGCAGCGAAATCCGCACGCCGTATGCGACTCAGTTGCGCGACAAGCAGCAGGTCGCTGCGCGTGCACTGGCCCCGTTTGGGCGGGTGCAGTGGCTTGAGCCCGTGGCAAGCGCTGAGTTTGGCTTTCGCAACAAAGCAAAGATGGTGGTCCAAGGCAGCTCAAGCACACCCATTTTGGGAATTGTTGATCCCGCGGGCAGCCCGCTTGACCTGAGCGACTGCCAGCTTTACCCACCGGCGTTCATCTGCGCGTTTGGCGCAATCCGAGCGTTCATCATCCAAGCAGCGCTTGAACCCTATCAGCTCGATACGCGGCGCGGCGAGCTCAAGTATCTGCTGCTGACTGAAGCCCCATCGGGCGAGTTGATGCTGCGCCTGGTGCTGCGTTCGCGCGCCAGCGAGGCCCGTATCCGCAAATGGTTGCCCAAGCTCTGCGCCGATCTGCCCTCGTTGAAGCTCGTGTCGCTCAACATCCAGCCTGAGCACAAGGCGATCTTGGAGGGTGATCACGAAATCATCCTGAGCGCCGCCACAGCGCTGACTATGGACGTCAACGGCATTCCGCTGCGTTTGGGGCCGCAGGCTTTTTTCCAGACCAACAGCGCACTCGCAGCACAGCTCTACGCGCAGGCCGCGGCCTGGGTGGACGAGATCGATCCCAACACGCTGTTTGACCTTTATTGCGGTGTGGGCGGCTTTGCGCTCAGCTGCGCCAAGCCGGGTCGGCATGTTGTTGGAGTTGAGCTAAGCGCTAGCGCAATCGCTGCTGCGCGCGCCGCCGCAGCTCAACTTGCGCTTGAGCCGTGGGTGCGCTTTGTGGCGATGGACAGCGGCCGATTTAGCGAGTCGTTGCCGGCCTGCGTGATCGTCAACCCGCCGCGCCGTGGTTTGGATGAATCACTCTGCGCGGCGCTCAATGGGGCTCAGACCGAGCACTTGATTTACTCCAGCTGCAATATCGAATCGCTCGCGCGCGATCTGGCGCGCATGCCGGCGTACGAGCTCAAGCGCGCGCGGCTTTTCGATTTGTTTCCACACACCCGCCATTTCGAAGCGCTCACCCTGCTGCAGCGGCGCCGCGACCAAGGCGGGCAATAAAAAAGCCCCGGCGGTCTCCCGCGCGGGGCTTGCTTGGTTCGACGTGAATTTAAAGCCTAGTAGTCTTCTTCGAGGCGCTTTTTCAAGACCTCCATTTTGACGTCAAGCTTGCGTGCTTCGCGGCCGACAAAGCGCTCGTGCAGAGAATCCGCGCGTTCGCTGAGCGAGCCAATCAGCTGCTTGTAGCGCTCACGCAATTCCTTGGTGCGCGCACTTTTCGGTGCCTTGGCAAAATCTTCGGTCAGGTCGGCAGCAGCCGGCAGATGCACGCTGAGCAGCGTACGCGCGCTCGCGGTTTTTTCTTCGTCCTGTGCAATCGCGTTCAGCGTTTGATTCAACGAGTCGGCTACGCCCGTCAACTGCCTCAGCATTTCGACCTCTTTGAGCTTGCCCGCTGCGGCCAGCAAGCGTTCAATCTCGGCGCGTGCCGCAACGATGATGGCCGGTTCAACCGCTGCGGCAACGGTTGCCTCGCCGTTTGCTGGAACGGCTGCCACGATAACCAGCTCCGGTGGAACCGACGTGGCTTTCGGCGGCGCGGGGGGCGGGCTCAGCTGGGTCAACGTACCCGCGCGAAACACGTCGGAAAGCAGCAGCTTGCGCATCCCGACTCCTGCACCAAAGGCGGCCAAGAGGCCAATGATTGGGCCGAGCTTTAGCACGAGAGCAGTCAGCAAGAAGGCCGCAACACCGGTTAGCACGGCCGCTGATTTGATCGGATTGCGCTTTTTGAACGCGGTGGTGTTCACGGCCGTTTTCAGCGACAGTGCACGATTGACCAAGATCCAGCTGACGCCGGTCAAGACCGCCTGCGGTTCAGCACCACTTAGCGCCAGCACGACAGTCAGGCCGCCAAAGGTCCAGTTACAGATGCGCTTGGCGTGTGCGATTGCTTCCGGGTTAAAGACAGGAAGGGTCGATTCAATGGTACTCATGGCAGTGCCTCCAAAAAACGAACGATCAATACACGTTCGCGAATGGTACCCATCCTAGGCTGCCTTGTTCTGTGAAATATCTGCCATAAGTCCCGCCCAGGCGGTGCGGGAAGTCATGTTGGGCAAGAATCCTTGAGGGCGGCTCGCTCAAGCCGCCCTCAAGTTATCTTTAAATTTAGCGCTTGCTCAACCATGCCGAGATGCCGGGCGCTACTTCCTTTTGCGCGCGACCGGATACGTAAATGCCGATGTGGCCACCGCGAAATGCAAGCTCGGTGTAATCCTTGCTGCTTATCACCGTCTGCAGGGGACGCGATGCGCTCGGCGGCACCAGATGATCCTGCTCGGCGAAGATGTTCAGCACCGGCATCTTGATGCGCTTTAAGTCGACTTCTTTGTCGCCGATCATGAGGCCGCCGGTCATCAGCTTGTTGGCCTGGTAAAAATCCTTGATGAACTGGCGGAAAGCTTCGCCCGCCTGATCGGGTGAGTCAAAAATCCATTTCTCCATGCGCACAAAGTTTTCAAGCTCAGCGGGGTTGTCGAGGATGTCGACCAAGCCCACATACTTTTGCTGGAGCAAACGATAGGGCTTGAGGGTCAGATAACACCAGTTCATCAGGTCTGCGGGCACGTTGCCCAGCGTGTCGATAAACAGGTCGACGTCCATGCCGCGGGTCCAGTGCGAGAGCATGTTGTCGGGCGTATGGAAATCTACCGGCGTGACCATCGTGATCAGGTTCTTGACCTTCTCCGGATAAATCGAGCTGAAGCAAAGGCTAAATGCGCCGCCCTGGCAGATCCCAAGGAGGTTAATCGCGGGAATCGCATGTTCGCCCGCGATGTAGTCCACCGCGTGCTTGATGTAGCCGTTGATGTAGTCGTCGAGCATCAAATAGCGGTCTGCAAGGTCCGGGTAGCCCCAGTCGATCAGATAGACGTCGTGGCCCATGCTGAGCAGGTTCTTGACGATCGAACGATCGGACTGCAGATCGACCATGTAGGGCCGATTGACCAGCGCATAGACGATCAGCAGCGGGATTTTTTGGGTCGGTTTCTTCTCGCCCATGAAGCGGTAGAGCACCACTTTGTCTTCGCGATAGACCTCTTGCTTCGGGGTGACGCCGTAGTGCACATCGTCGAGGTCAGCCAGCGTTTGCACGCCGTCTGCAAGTTTCTTGTTGAATTTCAGCGCTTCGTTCAGCGCTTTTTCTGGGGTGATGTCGATCTTGCGCATGATGTTCAGGCCTTCTTCTTGGCACGCGGAGCGGATTTCGAGGGGGCGGTCAGGACCGCGGCTGGTGTGGCAACTTCAGCCACCTTGGCGACTGTCGTTGCTTGCACCGGCGCTTTCTCGGCTTGGGGTGCTGCGGCCGGCTTTGCCGCCGTCTTCAGCGCAGCGACCGCGGCTTTAAGCTCCGCCAGTTCGCGCTTGACCTCGCTTAATTCACCGCGTGAGCGCTTGAGTTCGTGGACCGCTTTGGCCAGCGACTGCACCTCAGTGCGGGTAGGCATGCCGAGATCACGGCTTTGTCCTTCGGCGACGCTCATCAGGTGGCGCTTGACGCGCATCTGCGCATTGACCAAATCGCCATAGATGTCGCGAAACTCGGGCTTCATCGCGGTTTCAGCAAAAGCCTCTTCGGCCGCGTCGATCCAGGCGTCGTAGAGCCCGCGCAGGGAATCAATCGGGCTTTGATTTGTGTCCATCAAAGACGCCTGAAAACGCTTGGCGCCATCCATTTGCGACTGCATGACCAGCGTCTGATAGGCCTGCATGGCGCGCGAGTAGCTCTGCGCGTCGGCCATCATCAGTTTCATCTGTTCTTGCTTTTCGCGCGTGTAGCCGAAGGTCGGCTGGTCTTTCAGCGCGTCCAGATTCAGCGCAAAAGGCGCCGTCATTGGCTTGAGGAAGTGGTTACTCGCGCCTGCGCCACCAAACTGCGCACCCATCGCGCCCAGCCACTGGTTCAAACCATCGGCAAAATCCTGCGGGCTGCTGGTCGATTTGCCGGCCATCTGTTTGGCCATGTTTTCAACAAAGCCGAAAAATGCCTTGCCTTGGTCGAGCAGGCGGGCAGGAATGCCCTGCTGTGCATCGGGCTTGCGCCCCTCAAACAGCGCGCGATAGGCATCGAATGCGGGCGAATCGAAGCTGCCGGTATTGGGCAGCGCGCGCTGCCAGACGTCGTTGAGATCTTGGTTGATCCGTGTAAGTGCATCGGCCCAGGGGCCGGCAAAAGGGGAGTTGCTCATCGGTGGGATTGGCGTCGCGTTAAAAAAGTAGCGGGATCATACCGCGCAAATGCTGCATTGCACCATTAGTCGGTTTAAGGCGCTGCGCCAGCGCTATTGGGCGCTGCTTGTTGGTCTTTGGCAAAGCGCGCGTTGAACAGTTCGTCGGAAGATCGCCATTCAAGCGTCTTGAGGTAGTCACCCACGTTTTGCACAAACTCAACCGCTTGGCCGCCTGGGGCGCGGCCCAACCTCGTTTGCTGGTGCCAGATCGCGCGCGACAGCAAAGGCAGCGTGGCGCGCACGTCTTCCCAGCGATCCGGGTTGTGGCCGCGGCGCTCGGTCAGGATTCGCGCATCCTCCAGATGGCCTAAGCCGATGTTGTAGGCGGCAAGAGCAAAGTTCAATCGATCCGGCATTTCAATCTGCGCGGGCACACGGTCGAGCATGTCGCGCAGGTAGCGTGCGCCGCCGTGAATGCTCTGTTTTGCATCGAGCCTGTCTTCAACGCCGAGCCGCGCCGCGGTGTCGCGGGTGAGCATCATCAGGCCGCGCACGCCGGTTGGAGATCGCGCCTTTGGATTCCAGTGGCTCTCCTGATAGCCGACCGCGGCGAGCACGCGCCAGTCCAACTGGTGCGCATCGGCGGCGGCTTCAAAAAAACCGAGGTAGCGCGGCAAGCGTTCTTCGATGTGGCGCAGGAAAAAATAGTGCTGCAATTCGTCGGCGGGGCGATCCGAGCGCCGATAGCGCGCGCTGATTAAGGCCAGTTGGCCGGTGGCCACAACGCGCGAAAAAAAACGCCGGCTTGCGTTGAGCAGCGACTGGTCGCCCTCGCGCTTGGCGATCGCCCAAGCAATCGGCTGTGGGTCGCCAATCGGCGCGCCAATGCGGACCGACGGGTACATCGGCTGTGCCGCGGCAACCAGCAGGTCATCGGCCACGGTGAAGGTCAGCTCATCGTTGCTGACCGACTCCAGCAGTTCATCAAGGGTGCTGTTGCTTTCACGCCACGATAGCGTTGGGTGATCGACCTTGCTCTTTTTGAGCGCATCGACATAGCTTGAACGCGTCAGCACGGTCAGTTCATCGGCACCAATCTCGCTGAGATTGAGCGGGGCAGGCGTACTGGAGCGATACACCAAAACCGGCTGCGCGGTGAGGTAGGCCGTGCTGAAATCGACCCGTTTTCGGCGCTCTGCGGTCGCCGTGATGTGAGCTGCCGCCAAGTCACCGCGCCCGGCTTTCAGCTCGCTGAATAAATCGGTCTGGTGTTCGACTGGAACCATGGTCAGTTTGACGCCAAGTTCCTTGGCAAATTTAGCGGCCAGCTCATAGTCCAAACCGCCTGCACCATGAACCCCTAAGAAATAAGTGGCCGGCCCGGGACGCGTGAGCACCTTGAGTTCGCCGCGCGCCTGGATTTGCTCAAGCGAGCTCGGCTGCGCGCAGCCGGCCATGCTGAGCACGAGGGCAGTGGCTTGAGCGCATCTGAAATAGCTGCTTGAAAAAAATCGCATTGGGGACCTTACGTTTCCGCCGAGCCTAAGGTAGCATCCGCGCCTCGGCACGCTGCACTGCGCCAAATTGCTTCCCACCCGGACAAAATCGCGCTTTGAAGTTCCCCATCGGAGAGGTGGCAGAGTGGTCGAATGTACCTGACTCGAAATCAGGCGTAGGTGTGAGCCTACCGTGGGTTCGAATCCCACCCTCTCCGCCAGCTCATGGATCAGGCAATAGTGATCAACAAGCCAGGGAACAACGCGGCACAGGGCAGGGCTGCAACCCTGCTTTCATTATCCTGAAGTCTCGTGGTGTCGATTGCAAAGCGCTTTGAATGCTTGCATTTTGGATAGGTGAGCTTCCCCATAACCATTCGCGAAATGCCTGAGAAAGCACGCGAGGAACTTGCCGGTCGCGCTGCACCATTGGACGGGAAGCTCTGCAAGTCGGCGGGCGTGCGCTGCCGGTTTCTAACGTCTGAGCACGCTTACGTCCTGACCTTCAGCGCGCGCCCCTGCAAAAGCTGCGCTCGCACTCCGCCCGAAACACATCAATTACAGCCGGCCGTGAGTTCCTGCAAGCGGGTGGGATTAATCGCGCTTAGGCCGCGGCGGGCTTCTTCGTTGCTGCAGTCGAGATCGCGCAGCACCTGAATGTAGCGGTCTTCGGCCATGTCGAAAATCTTGTTGCGCGCAAAAGAGTTCGCTGCGGCGAGCAGGTCCTGAACCTTGGTCGCCTTTTCGATTTCTGCGAGCGTTTGTGTGGTCGCGGTGCCGGTGGTGCTGGCCGCAGGCTTGGGCTTGAAGGCGATCCAGCCACCCGCGGCTGCTGCGATCAGCACCGCCGCAATCCCGCCGAACAGCAAAGCGCGAGATTTCTGCGCGGAGGCAGGCGTCGCCATGGATCCCGTCGGTGATGTGGCACTGCGCGCAACGGTGGCGCCTTCACCCACGCTTTGGGTGTTGCCGTCGCCCATCGACTTGGTTTTGCCGGCGCCCATTTCCTGGGTTCGGGCAGCGCCCATTTCGCCGGTGGGGACGCGCTCAATGGCGTGGGTGTCGTCGAAGGACATGGGCCGGGCGGCCAGGGTGTCGTTGACTGGCGCCTGCACATAAAACCGAGATAGCGCGCGAATCAGCTCGCCCGATGTTTGGTAGCGATCAGCGGGATCCTTGGCCAGACACTTGAGCAGGATCGGCTGGAAACGCGCGAGCGACTCGGGCAGCGGCGGAATCTTTTCGTAGACGTGGGCATAGCTGATGGCGAAGGTGTCGGCGCCTTCGTAGAGCTTGCGGCCGGTTAGCATTTCCCAAAACACGACGCCCAAGGCATACAGATCCGAGCGCAAATCAATCGCCTTGCCGGTGGCGCGTTCCGGTGCCATGTAGTGCGGTGTACCGACCACGGCGCCGGCTTTGGTGAAGCTCGATTCGACTTCTGATTCTTTGGCGATCCCGAAATCAACAAGTACCGCCTTGCCGGACTCATGAAACATGATGTTTTCGGGCTTGATGTCGCGGTGCAGAACGCCTTTTTCATGCGCCTGCTTGAGCGCTGAGGCGACCTGCATGGTGATGCGAACGGCCTCGTTCGGCTCCACACCGCTTTGGATTTTCTTGGTTAAATCGCCGCCGCCGAGCACTTCCATGGCGAGGTAGTAGTGGTTGTCGATCACACCGCAGGCATAGACGGTCACGATGTTGTCGTGGCTCATTTGCGCAATCGTGTCGCCTTCGAGCTTGAGCGACTGCAAAAATGCATCGTCGCCGGCCGCGCCGGGCGCGACGATCTTGATTGCGACCTTGCGCTTGGGGCTCATCTGATGGGCCAGATAGACCCGCGACATGCCGCCGCGACCTATTTCGCGATCGAGTTGAAAATTCGGAATGAGGATCGGTGCTTCCACTCTTTGCCCCGGAAAGTCGTGTGCAGATGAACAAATGCGATGGTAGCTCTTCACGACGAGTCGCGGAGCCTCAGGGCACCCTCAGCGACGCATTGCCGCAGTGGCGGCTTATTGAAGGGTGAATGGCATGAGCAATACGGTTTTGATTACGGGCGGTTCCGGCGGCGTGGCCCAAGCAAGCGCGGCGCTGCTGATGGAAGCGGGCTGGCGGGTGGCGCTTTGTTCGCGCACGCCGGACAAAATCACGCTCGCTGGCGCCCATCGGATTGAAGCCGATTGCACCCTGCCAGCGGGCGCACAGCGCGCCGTTACTGAGGCAGCCGCACACTTTGGAACGCCGCCACATGGCCTGCTGCACGCGGCTGGCAACAGCCTGATCGCACCGCTGGCGCGCACCCGCGAGGAGCAGTATCGGCAGGTTATGGCGGCCAATCTGGACAGTGCGTTTTTCACCCTGCAGGCCTTTCTCGAGGCCTTGAGCAAGGCGCAGTTGCCGGGTTCTGCAGTGGTTTTTTCATCTGTTGTCGCGCGCATTGGGGTGGCCAACCACGCCGCGATTGCAGCGGCCAAAGCGGGCGTTGAAGGCCTCGCGCGTTCGCTTGCGGCCGATTTTTCCGACAAGGGCATCCGCATCAACTGCATAGCCCCCGGCTTGATGCGCTCGCCAATGACCGAGCGGATGCTCGTCAACGAAAAATCTGTCGCGCAGATCAGCGCCCAGTATCCGCTGGGGCGCCATGGCGACGTTCAGGACGCAGCGCGCGCGGCGAAGTTTTTGCTCAGCGCCGATTCCGCCTGGATCACCGGTCAGGTGCTGGGGCTTGACGGCGGTTTTGCCAGCGTGCGGCCGCTGGTGCGCGCTCCGTGAGTGCGGCGATTGTCTGGTTTCGGCGCGATCTTCGCTTAGCCGATAACCCGGCACTGGATGCCGCGATTGCGAGCGGCAAGAAACTGCTGCTGGTCTACATCCATGCCCCGACGGAGCATGCGCCGTGGGCACCGGGCGCGGCCCAAATGAGCTGGCTGCATCATTCGCTGGAACGTCTGCATCAATCGCTGCAAAGTCGCGGCCAGCGCCTTTGTTTTTTCAACGGCGCAAGTGCTGAAACGCTCAAGCGCTTAATTAGCGAAGCGGGCGCGCAGGCGATTTTTTGGAACCGCTGCTACGAACCGGCACTGGTACAGCGCGACCAGGCGCTCAAGACCGAGCTCAAGGCGCTCGGCGTCGAGGTCAACAGCTTCAACGGCGCGCTGCTGCACGAGCCGTGGGAGATTAAGACCGGCAGCGGCACGCCGTATCGGGTGTTTAGCCCGTACTGGCGCAAGTGTCGCGAACGCCTGGTGCTGAAAACGTCGCCCCCTCTGCCGCAAATGCTGCCTCCAGCGCCTGAAGTCAGCGGCGCTGTGGCGCTAGAGGAACTGCATCTCAAGCCTGCGCTTAATTGGGATCGCGGCTTTTACAGCGCAAATCGACAACCCGGCGAGGCGGGCGCAAGCGCTGCGCTGGTGCGTTTCATCGATTTGGGCTTGGCAAGCTACAAAGAGGGCAGGGACCGGCCCGGTCTCAAGTCGACTTCGATGCTTTCCAGCGCGCTGCATTTTGGCGAGATCTCGGTGCAGGCGCTGGCGCAGCGGCTGTTCGATTACGCCCACGAACACGCGGTGCCTGGGCTGCTAACCCAAGTGGAGCATCTGGTTCGCGAATTGGGCTGGCGCGATTTTTCCTACCACTTGCTTTATCACTACCCGCATACGCCGTCCGCCAACCTCAACGCGCAGTTTGATGCCTTTCCCTGGGCATGGGGGCCGCCAGACGTGTTGGAGCGCTGGCAGCGCGGGCAAACCGGCATTCCCATCGTCGATGCGGGCATGCGTGAGCTCTGGCAAACCGGCTTTATGCACAACCGCGTGCGCATGATCGTGGCGTCGTTTTTGACCAAGAATCTCAATATCCATTGGCAGGCCGGCGCGCGCTGGTTCTGGGATACCTTGACCGATGCCGATTTGGCCAACAACACCCAAGGCTGGCAGTGGGCTGCTGGCTCGGGCGCCGATGCGCAGCCGTATTTTCGGATTTTTAATCCAGTCAGCCAAGGGGAACGCTTCGATCCCGAAGGGCACTACGTGCGTCGATTTGTCCCTGAATTGGATGCCCTGCCTAACAAGACTCTGCACTCGCCGTGGATTGCGCCACGCGCCTCACGCACCCAATATCCCGAGCCGTTGGTTGATCTGAAAGAGAGCCGCGCGCAGGCGCTCTCACGCTACGCCGAGCTGCGCGGGCGCTAACCCTGACGCTGCGCGCGCTTTCGCGATGGGGCGCGCATTCGCTACCATCAGCGCCTTAGGTGGATTCAGCAATTTGTAAGCGGGCAAGAGATTGCGCGAATCAAACGACTGATATCCATTGGCCCAACCGACTAAAGGAGTATTTAAGACGTGTCAGACAAAAACGAAATCAGCAGCTGGACGTGTTTGAGTAACCATGGCCATGTTCTGGTGTGCCTCGCCCGCAATCCGGATGCGCGCTTGCGCGATGTGGCGACGAAAGTCGGTATCACCGAGCGCGCGGTGCAGAAAATCGTCTCGGATCTGGAAACCGGTGGGGTGCTGACGCGCGAGAAAGAAGGCCGCCGCAATCGCTACCATTTGCACCCCGAACCGGCGCTGCGGCATCCGCTGGAGGCGCATCGCAGCGTCGGTGATTTGCTCCGAATGCTGCTGACCGACAGTGAAATGGAAGCCACCGGTCTTGATCGCGCTCGCCCCAAGAAGCCAGCCAAGCGCTAACATCGAGCTTAAATTTCGCTTGGGGTAAGGCCATGTTTGGCATGCTGAACAGTCAACAAGAGCCGATGTCGAAGGTCGATTCGGCCTGGCTGCGCATGGAGAGCCCCACCAACCCGATGATGATCACGGGCATCATGATCTTCAGCGGGCGCCTTGATGTCGATCGATTCAAGCGCACGCTGCGCGAACGTTTTCTAACCTTCAAGCGCTTCACCCAGAAAGCGGTCGATACGGATGCAAGCACCTACTGGGAATTCGACCCCGACTTTGACCTCGACACGCACGTCCGGGTTACGGCTTTACCGGGACAAGCCAAAAAGGTCGAGCTTGAAGAGTTGACCAGCGAATTGGCGTCCACCCCGCTTGATGCATCCAAGCCGCGCTGGCAGTTCCACGTGGTTGAAAACTACGACCGCGGCACCGCATTGATATCGCGGATTCACCACTGCTACGCCGACGGAATCGCGCTGGTTCAGGTGCTGCTCTCGCTCACCGATCTCATCGCCGCACCCGAGCACGCGCGCGAGCCCGCCTCGCAGCGCCATCAGATCAAAGGCGGGACGGTGATGAATCGCCTGGAATCGATGGCGCGCAAGAACACCGATCGCGCGATGAAGATCACCCACGAAGCAATCGCGCGCGGCATTGAGCTGATCACCAATCCGCTTGTTGCACAAAACCTTGCCAAAGACGGCAGCGATCTCGCCTACGAACTGGCAAATGCGCTGCTGCTCAGTGACGATCCAGACACCGTGTTTCGCGGCAAATTGGGCGTGCGCAAGCGCTGCGCCTGGGCAGACCCGCTGCCGCTTAAAGACGTCAAGGCGATCGCGCAGGCGCAAGGCGTCACCGTCAACGATCTGCTGGTGACTTGTTTAGCCGGCGCGTTTCGGGGCTATCTCGTGACTCACCATGGCGAGACTGAAGTAGACGGAATTGCGATCCGCTGCACGGTGCCGGTCAATTTGCGCCCGTTGGAGCACGCGCGCGACCTCGGCAACCATTTTGGATTGGTCTATCTGGAATTGCCGGTCGGCGAGGCCAATCCGCTCAAGCGCCTTGAAATCGTGCGCCGCAACATGAATCAGCTCAAGTCATCCAAGCAGGCCGCGGTCACCTTTGGCCTGCTCGCGGCGCTTGGAATGGCGCCCGGTTTTGTGCAGAAGCCCGCATTTGAACTCTTTAGCCGCAAGGCTTCCGCGGTGATGACCAACGTGCCGGGCCCACAGCAGGCGCTGTTTTTTGGCGGCAGCAGAATCGAAGAAATGATGTTTTGGGTGCCGCAAACCGGCTCCATCGGCATGGGTGCGTCGATCCTGTCTTACAACGATCAGGTCTACGTGGGCCTGATTACCGATCGCAAGCTGGTGCCGGACCCCGACAGCGTGGTCGCCCGATTTCGGGCTGAATTTGAAAAAATTGTGCTGCTGACGCTGATCACCGGCGCCAGCGGTGAAGTTGAGCCTGAGCGCGCCGAGTGGCTGAAGCCTTGGATCGATAGTTGAATTTCTGCAACAAATCTTTGCGAAACTGTCCTGCGTTACTACTAAAACGCGTACTGTATCTGGCAAGGGGGCGCTAAGCACGTCGATTCGCATCGACTGGCATGGCCCAAAAAGACTGGTCAAATTCATCGGGGTGGCTGGCGTTCGTGCGCTGGGTTTATGAATAATCTGTACATCATCCCGACGAGTTTCTTGCTTGCGGCTGTCCTCACGGCAATTTTTGCACCGCTTGCGCGTCGCGCCGGTTTGCTCGATTCGCCGGATCTGCGCAAGCTCCATCAGGGCGAGATCCCACTGGTCGGTGGGCTCGCGATTTACCTGACAATCGCGTTTTCACTTCTGTTGAGCGATCTCTCGCTTAATTCGCTGCGCGGGTTTTTTGCGGGCTCGGTGGTGCTGGTCGTGCTCGGCGTCATCGACGATTTTCACGAGCTGTCAGCCGGAAAACGCCTGATCGCACAGGGGCTTGCGATGGTGCTGATGGGCGCCTTCGGCGGTGTTTATCTGGCCAACTTGGGCCATTTGTTCGATCCCGACCATGCCTTGATGCTTGGCGTCATCGCGCTGCCGTTCACCGTGTTTGCGGGCGTCGGAATCATCAATGCGTACAACATGATCGACGGCATGGATGGGCTTTGCGCCTCTTTGGCTTTGGTCTGCTTCGGCGCGGTCGGCGTTGTTGCATGGGCGGCAGCTGATCACTGGACGCTGACTTTGCTCGGCGTGATCTCCGCCGCAACGGCTGGTTTTTTGCTGTTTAACGTGCGCCTGCCACAAACCACAAGCTTTCGCGTCTTCTTGGGTGATGCGGGCAGCACGCTGTTGGGATTTATCGTCGTGTGGACGCTGGTGCGTTCATCGCAAGGCGATGACGCTTTGTTTTCGCCGGCGACCGCGCTGTGGTTTGCGGCGATTCCGCTGCTGGACACGGTGACTTTGATGGTGCGCCGAATCTCGCGCGGGAATTCCCCTTTCCAAGCCGACCAAGAGCACCTCCATCACCTGCTGCAAGAGGCGGGTTTTGGCGTTAATCAGGCCCTTTTAATCGCTATTGGCTTGAGTTTGCTTGCCGCAGCGGCGGGGTTGACCATGCATTTCATGCAGGTCGCGGATGCCATCCAGGTCGTCGCTTTCTTCGTCGTCGGCGTGCTCTATTTCAGCATCAGCGCGCGCGCTTGGATTAAGCTTAAGGCGCCTTTGGTCGCATAGATTTTGTTCATGTTGAAACGCTTTGCTGCGGCTTTTGTGTTTGGCGCGTTTGCCAGCGTCGCTGCCGGCTCCGAATTGAGCGCAGCCTGCGGGGCGTTGCCTGTCGCCGCAGCACCCCGATTGAATCTGACCGACGAAATCGCTTGGCTTAGCGCGCAGCGCGCGATTGTCGATCGTGACAAGGTCAATGAACCGGTTCGAGCCGCCATGGCCGCGCGCGCAGTGGTGTTGATTCTGGAAGCTGCACGCCTTGAGGCGCTGGGATTTCAGCCCGATGCCAAGCGGATCAAAGACGCGATCAAAGCCCAGCTGGTCGATACCGGTTGGCGGATTGGCTTTATGGCCAAGGGCGGTGATTTGCGCGCGGCCATGGCCCATGCGTGGGTTGGCCGCGCGGGTTTGTTTGCGGCGACCGGACCCAACGTGCCGAGCCCGAATGAGGCCTGCGCGCTGTTCAATGCGCCCGCACTGGCGGTGTTTCCTGAGGCGCGCTTCCAGCGCGCGCGCTGCGCGCCCGAACGCAACCCAAGCGCTGCATTAGGCGAAATGCAAGCAGCCGCGCAGGCGGGACACCCGGCCGCGCTGGATGCGATTGGACAGCTCTGTTTGAAAGCGCAAACGCCCGACCTTCGCTGTGCGGTCGATGCATTTTGTGCGGCCGCGCGGGCAGGCAGGCCCGATTCAGCGGCGCGCGCTGGTTGGCTGCTGGTCAATCAAGACGGTGCTCCCGATGCGCTCGGCAAAGCACGCAAGCTTTATGATTTCGCCGCCGCCAGCGGCGATGCAAATGGCCAAAACGGCCTCGCTGAACTGCTCGAAACCGGCCGCGTCGGCGAGCGCAACGACACCCTCGCGGCGACCTGGTACGCGCGAGCGGCGATGCAGCGGCTGCCTGTGGCGCAATACAATCTGGCGCGCATGTATGCAGACGGCCGCGGTGTGCCGCGCGATCGCAAGCGCGCCCTGACCTTGGCGCAAGCCAGCGCAACCGCGGGATTTATTCGCGGGCGCGAATTTGAGCAGTGGCTGCGCGCCAACCCTTGAGAATCCGATGGGACTTTCCTTACAAGAACAGCTATTGAAAGCGGGCCTGGTCAAAAAGGCCACGGCACAAACGGTGGCGACCGAGAAGCGCAAGCACGCCGAGCAAAAGGCGCGCGGACAAGCGCCCAAGGAACCAACCGCGAATGATTTGGCGCGCGCCTATGCCGAACGCGCCAAGGCTGAAAAACAAGAAGCAGATCGCCTGATCGTGGAAAAACAGCGCGAGCAGGCCGAGCGCCGCGCCCGCAACGAACGCTTGCGCGCGCTGCTGGAGGGCAAATCGCTCAATCGCCGTGACGCCGACATCGCGCGCAATTTTGAATACGGCGGCAAGATCCGGCGCGTTTACGTCACCCCTGAGCAGCTCAAACTGATCAACTCAGGCGCCATCGGCATTGCCCAGCTCAAGGGCAGCTATGTGTTGTTGTCCAAAGACGATGCGCTGAAGGTTCGCGAGCTCGCCCACGAGAACCTCGCTTTGCTGGTCGAGCAATCCGGCCCAGAAGGCGGCGATGGCTACGCCGACTCCAAGTTCGCGGTGCCGGACGATTTGATCTGGTAGGCGCTTAGCGCTTTTGCAGGATTGCCAGCAGCGCTTCGGTCGAACTGCGCAGATTTTCCGCCCAGGGGATCCCAGCCACCGCGCGCCCGCTGACCGAATCGATGAATCCATCTTGGAAATTCTCGTGCAGCAAGTAGCGGTAGTCGATGGTGAGCTCCTCACCTGCTTTGATATCGCGCGCCGCGAACACAAAGCCCAGGTGCCACAGCCCCGATGGCGAAAAGGCGTGGTTGATAAAGCACTCATCGGGCCAGTCCGGGGTGATCGTGAAATGGTCTTCGAACCAGCGCACGGACGATTCAAGCGCGCGTCTTTCTTCGCCCAGCGCAACGATCTCAGGCCAGCTTAGCGTGCTGGGGATTTGGTCTGGCGCCACGATCACTTGGCCGGCGCGCACATCGCTGCTGAGAAAAACGCCCTGGCCGGCGCCGTCGATTTTTGAGGGTGCGACTTCATAGGGAACGGCAAACAAGGCGCGGTGACTCCAGCTACAATCGCGCCCCTTTCGCCCAACTCTCAAGGCCTTGAGTACACGCTATGTCAGCATTGATTTGTGGTTCGCTCGCCTTCGATACCATCATGGTTTTCGAGGATCGCTTCAAGCACCACATCCTGCCGGATAAGGTCCATATTCTCAACGTTGCGTTCCTGGTGCCCAAAATGCGCCGCGAATTCGGCGGTTGCGCCGGGAATATCGCCTACAACCTGCATTTGCTCGGCGGTGAGCCGATTCCGATGGGTACGGTTGGGCAGGATTTTCAGTCCTACCGCGATCACTTCAGCGCGCTTGGCATCCGGCTGGATCAGGTCCGCCAGCTGGACGATATGTTCACCGCGCAAGCGTTTATCACCACCGATCTCGACGCCAACCAGATCACCGCCTTCCATCCCGGCGCGATGATGCAGTCGCACTTGAACCACGTCCGCGACGTCAAAGGGGTGCGCTTTGGCATCGTTGCGCCCGATGGCCGCGATGCGATGCTGCAAAACGCGCGCGAGTTCAAAGAGATCGGCGTGCCGTTTGTTTTTGATCCGGGCCAAGCGATGCCTTTGTTTAACGGCGAGGAGTTCCGCACTTTCATTGAAGGGGCGACCTACGTCACGGTTAACGATTACGAATCGGAGCTGCTCA
>Ga0105046_10008104_pt1 | contig 16516 bp, 12 predicted proteins | sample MAT03_FD_78385 | JGI IMG/M metagenome (GOLD analysis project Ga0105046, IMG submission 78385) | Freshwater microbial communities from Lake Fryxell liftoff mats and glacier meltwater in Antarctica - MAT-03 (megahit assembly) | ecosystem: Environmental > Aquatic > Freshwater > Ice > Liftoff...
AATACCGTCCACCGTCCAGTAGGGGTCGACCGTACCGACGACCAGCGTGCGCTGGTACTTGCTGGTGTTGACTTCCACGCCCAGGCTCTTGCCCGAACCAAAGGCGTTTTCCTGCTTGATGGCAGCGTTGAACGTCAGCTTTTCGGCGTTGGAGTAACCGGCGCCGACCTGCAGGTTGCCGGTGGGCTTTTCAGTGACGGTGACCACCAGGTCCACCTGGTCGGGTGCACCGGCCACCTCGTTGGTTTCAACTTCGACGTCCTTGAAGTAGCCCAGGCGGTCGACCCGTTCTTTCGACAACTTGATCAGGCCACCGTCGTACCAGGCCGATTCGAGCTGCCTGAATTCGCGCCGGATGACTTCGTCGCGGGTGCGGGTGTTGCCGGCAACGTCGATGCGGCGCACGTAGACACGACGTTGCGGCTCGGCCGCAAACACCACCGCCACCTGGCCCGTGGCACGGTCGATCTCGGGCCGCGGCTCCATGCGCGCGAAGGCGTAGCCATAGAGGCCGAAGCGGTCCTGAAAGCGGCGCGAGGTCTCGGTCACGGCGTCGCCGCGGTAGGGCTGCCCTGGACGCAACAGCACGAGGCTGCGGAACTCTTCTTCCTTGCCCAGGTAGTCGCCTTCCAGGCGCACCGCCGTCACGGTGTAAGGCTGACCTTCTTTCACCGAGATGGCCACCGCGATGGACTGCTTGTCGGGCGATATCGTGACCTGCGTGGACTCGATGGCGAATTCCAGATAGCCACGGTTGACGTAGTAGGCCCGCAGTTTTTCCAGGTCGGCGTTGAGCTTGCTGCGTGAATAGCGGTCGGACTTGCTGTACCAGGTGAACCAGCCGCTCGGCGTGAGCTCGAACAGTTCCAGCAATTGCGAGCTGCTGAAGACCGAGTTGCCGACGATGCGGATGTCGCTGATGCGCGCCGCGTCGCCTTCGGTCATCGTGAAGGTCACGTTGACGCGGTTACGTTCCAGCGGCGTGACCGTGGTCACCACCTCGGCGCCGTAGAGGCTGCGGCCCAGGTACTGGCGCTTGATTTCCTGCTCGGCGCGGTCTATCAATGCACGGTCGAAGGGCAGGCCCTCGCCGATACCGGCGTCGCGCAGCGACTTGGTCAGCGGTTCCTTGTCGAACTCCTTGAGGCCGACAAAACTGACCGACGCGATGATGCCGCGCTCTTCGACGATGACGACCGGCACCTGCCCGTCGATCTCGATGCGCACGTCCTTGAACAAACCGGTGGCGAACAGCGCACGCAACGCGGCTGCGGCCTTGTCATCGGTGTAGGTGTCTCCGATGCGAAAAGGCAAGGCGGCAAAGACGGTACCGGGGTCGGTGCGTTGCAGCCCTTCGACGCGGATGTCGGTGATGACGAAAGGCTGCACGGCAAAGGCCGGCAAGGATGCCGTGCCTATCACGGCTGCAACCCCGGCTGCGACCACGTAGGCCGTGGCAGGGCGCAGCGGCCCAAGCAAAGAGGCAAGGAACATGAGTTTCAGTGAAGACCCAGCAGGCGGGTCACGTCGTTGAAGAGGGCTACCGACATCATCATCAGCAGTACGGCAATGCCGCCGCGCTGCAACCGGGCCAGCCACAGTTCAGAAACCGGGCGGCCCGTGATGCCTTCGAAAATGTAATACATCAGGTGCCCACCATCGAGCATGGGCAGCGGCAACAGGTTCAGTACACCCAGGCTGACGCTGACCAGGGCCAGAAACCCCAGGTAGTACGGCAGGCCCTGCTGCACCGACTGGCCGGCATAGTCGGCGATAGTGAGCGGACCGCTGAGGTTCTTGATGGATGCTTCGCCGATGAGCATGCGGCCTATCATGGTCACGGTCAGTGCCGAAACATCCCAGGTTCTTTCGAAGCCGCGCAACAACCCGTCCCAAGGCCCGTATTGCACCGAGACCATCACCGGCGGTTGCCCCGGCCGTGCCTCGATGCGGCCAAAGGTCAGACCCCCTTCCTGCACCACCCGCGGCGTGACCTGCATGGCCAGCGCACGAGCACTGCGCTCGACCTGCCACTGCATGGCGCGCGGCTGGCCGTCGACCACCGACGCGCGCACCAGGGTCACGATCTCGGCAGCATCCACCACCGGCTTGCCATCGATGCGCAACACACGGTCGCCGCTGCGCAACCCCGCCACATCAGCCGGCCCGCCAGCCTTCAGCTCTCCCAGCACCGGTTCACTGGCCAAGCCCCCCAGGCCCGCCTTCTTCAGGAAGCCGGCATCCACATCACGCGGGTCGACGGCGCTCAGGTCCAGCACCAGGCTGCGCGGGCTGCGGCTGTCACTTGTGCTCACCTGCAGGTGAAGGCGCGCTGCCTGCATGGCCGTCTGCGTCACCTGCCAACGGAAGTCGGCCACGGAACGCAGTTCTGTCCACGTCTGGCCGTCGGTGGAACTGGCCCGCACCCAGTCGCCCCCGCGCAACCCTGCACGTTCGGCCATCGTTCCTGCGGCCGGCGGCGCCAACAAGGCCTTGGGTTCTTCGACGCCGATCCAGTGCACGGCCGCGAACAGCGCCACCGCCAGCAGCAGATTGGCCAGCGGCCCGGCGGCCACGATTGCCGTGCGCTGCCACAACGGCTTGCGGTTGAAGGCGCCGGAAAGGTCGTCTTTCGCGACGTCGCCCTCGCGCTCATCGAGCATGCGCACGTAGCCGCCCAAGGGCAGCGCGCACAACACGAATTCGGTACTGGTGGGCGTGGCCTGGCGCCGCCACAGCACGCGGCCGAACCCGACCGAGAAGCGCAGCACCTTCACACCACAGGCCACGGCCACGCGGTAGTGGCCGTACTCATGGATCACCACCAGGATGCCCAGGGTCAACAGGAAGGCCAGAACGGTACTGATCACGGAAGCGCTGCTCTCTTCAAGGGTGGTCGTGCATCAAGGTGCGCGCCACCGTGCGAGCACGGTGGTCGAGTTCCAACAGGTCTTCAAGCCGCGGATGAGCGCCCAGCGCTGGCTGCAGCCGCTCCAGCGTGAGCGCGTTGGTTCTATGAATTGTTGTGAAGGCAATGGTTCCCGAAAGAAACGCAGCCACCGCCTCTTCGTTGGCCGCGTTCAGGATGGCGGTGGTACCCATCGGCGCACGCAGGGCATCCCAGGCCAGGAACAGACCCGGGCAACGCTGGCGCTGCGGCTCCTCGAACGTCAGCGCCTTCAACTGCGAAAAATCCAGCCGCGCGGCGCCAGCCTCGATGCGCTCGGGGAACGACAACCCGTAAGCAATCGGCACCTTCATGTCTGGCGTTCCCAATTGGGCCAGCACCGAACCGTCACGGCAGACCACCATCGAATGGATGATGCTCTGGGGATGGATGACGACCCGTATGTCCTGCGGCTGCAGCCCGAACAACCAGCGGGCCTCGATGACTTCGAGGGCCTTGTTCATCATGGTGGCCGAGTCGACCGAGATCTTCCGCCCCATGACCCAGTTGGGATGTGCCACCGCCTGTTCAGGTGTCACACCCTGCAGGGTCTCGTGGATACGGTCGCGGAACGGGCCGCCACTGGCCGTGAGCAAGATGTGGTCGATACGGCGCGACCAGGTCGACGCGTCTTCGGGCAAGCACTGAAAGATGGCCGAATGCTCGCTGTCGATGGGCAGCAGCGTGGCGCCGCCTTCGGCCACCGCCTGCATGAACAGCGCCCCACCCACCACCAGGGCCTCCTTGTTGGCCAGCAGCAGCCGCTTGCCGGCACGCGCTGCTGCCATGCACGACGGCAAACCAGCGGCACCCACGATAGCCGCCATCACGCTGTCGACGTCTTCGGCTGCGGCCAGTTCGCACAAGGCCTGAGGACCCGCTTGCACCGCGACCCGCAGCCCCTCTTGCGCCAGCAACTCCCGCAGGCGGCGCGCTGCCTCTTCAGTGGGAAGCACCGCAACCCTGGGCTTGAACCGACGGCATTGGTCCAGCAAAAGATCGACCCGCTGATAGGCGCTGAGGCCGACGATCTCGAAACGATCGGCGTGCCGGGCCACCACGTCGAGCGTGCTGACGCCTATCGAGCCGGTCGAGCCGAGGATGGCCACCCGTTGCCGCCGGTTGGGCCCGCCCCCCGGATCGTCCAAAGACCGGCCGGAGGTGACTGGTGGCTCGCTCATCGGGCACTCCACGTCATCAAGGCCATGGCCGCCGGCAGCGTCGGCAGCAGCGCGTCCACGCGGTCCAGCACACCGCCATGCCCGGGCAGCAACTGGCTGCTGTCTTTCGCGCCAGCGGCGCGCTTGACCAGCGACTCCACCAGATCACCCACCACGCTCAACGCGCACAGCAGCACCAGTGCCAGCGCCATGCCCAAGCCACCCAGGTTGGTGAACAAACGCGTGTACAGGCTCGCGCCGTCAAAGCCCATCCGACGGTCCAGCCACATCCAGAACGCTGCCAGCACGAGCACGCCCGCGATGCCCGACCAGACGCCGGCCCAGCTCTTGCCAGGGCTGATGGCGGGCGCCAGCTTGGCGCGGCCCCAGGCGCGCCCGCCGAAGTAGGCCGCAATGTCGGCCATCCACACCAGGCACAGCACCGACAACAGAAAATTGACGCTCAAGGTGCGCGCATGCGCCACCGCCAGCCAGGCCAGCCAAAGCGCCACCACACCGAGCAACCAGCGCGCCGGCCGGGCCAGGCGCGGCCACCCCGCCGGCCCGGTGCGCAGGGCCACCGCGCCACCCAGCACCCACAGTGCCACACCACACCACCAGAGCACGGCTGGAACCTGGCCCGTCAAGCCCGCTGCCAGCGCCGCCGCCCCGGCCACGGCCACCACAGCCGCCATGGCCCAGGCCAGGGCTCCGTGGGCATCGTTGAGCCGGCCCCACTCCCAACCACCTGCTGCCATGAAAGCGAGCGTCAGGACAGCAAAGGGCCAGGCACTGGAAGCCGCCAAGGTAGCCAACAGCACGGCGACCAGCACGAGCGCGGTGATGACACGCTGGCGCAGCATCGGCAACTAGATGGCCGCAGCCGCGCCAACACCGGGCTCAAGGCCCCCGAAGCGTCTGTCACGCCGCGCGTAGGCCGTCAGGGCCGCGTCGATCTCGGCTTCACCAAAATCAGGCCACAGGCAATCCGTGAAGAACAGCTCGGAGTAGGCGGCCTGCCACAGCAAAAAGTTGCTCATGCGCATCTCGCCACCGGTGCGGATGAACAGGTCGGGATCGGGCGCGAATGACAACGCCATGTGCTTGGACATCCACGTTTCGTCGATCTCGTCGGGCTTGACCCCAAGCGCCAGGGCCTGGCGACAGGCCTGTATCACGTCCCAGCGGCCACCGTAATTGAACGCCACGGCCAGCGTGATGCGGGTGTTGTCGCGGGTGAGGTTCTCGGCCTGTTCCCAGGCGCGGCGCAACTTGTCGGAGACCGCCGAGCGGTCACCAACGATACGGATGCGCACGCCGTCATCGGCCAGCTTGGTGAGGTACTTGGAAACAGCCACCAGCACCAGGCTCATCAGGCCGGTCACCTCTTCGGAAGGCCGCTTCCAGTTCTCGGAAGAAAAGGCGAACACCGTGAGGTACTCGACCCCGCGGTCGGCAAAGGCGTTGACGGCCCTGACCAAGGCATCGACGCCTTGTTTGTGTCCGAAGAAACGGGGCATGTAGCGCCGACGAGCCCAGCGGCCATTGCCATCCATCACCACGGCAACATGACGGGGCACCATCAATGCACCCGCCACCGCAACCGGCGCCGCGGCTTGCTCGACGGATACAACGCTGACAGCGCTGTCGCTCATGCAATCAGGCCGTGAGCCTCGAGCGAGGTCAGCCGGAACGCCAGCCAAGGCGAACAGCCATGCCGGCATCCATCCAGCCAGCCCGCGCAGTGCACAGGGCTCGTCATACGGCCATGACTTCCGCTTCTTTACCCTGCACCAGACGGTCGATCTCGGCAATGGTGCGGTCGGTCAGGCGCTGCACCTCGTCTTGGGTACGCCGCTCTTCGTCTTCAGACGCGACCTTGTCCTTGAGCAGCTTCTTCAGGTGCTCGTTGCCTTCGCGGCGCACCGAACGAACGGCGATCTTGGCCTCTTCGCCGGCGTGCCTGACCACCTTGGTCAGCTCCTTGCGGCGCTCCTCGGTGAGTGCGGGCATCGGCACGCGCAGCAACTCGCCCTGCGACGAGGGGTTCAGGCCCAGTTCCGACTCGCGTATGGCGCGCTCGATCTTGGCGGCCATGCCCTTTTCCCAAGGCTGCACGCTGATCGTGCGCGCATCCAGCAGCGTCACGTTGGCCACCTGGCTGATCGGCAGCAACTGGCCGTAATAGTCAACCTGCACCTGGTCCAGCAGGCCGGGGTGGGCACGGCCGGTGCGAATCTTGTGCAATTCACTCTTGAAGGCCTCGATGGACTTGGCCATCTTCTGCTCCGCGGTTTTCTTGATGTCGACCAATGTCATCACAGTTCCCTCGTCAGACATGCACCAGCGTGCCTTCGTCTTCGCCGCGCACCACCCGCAGCAGCGCGCCGGCCTTGAAAATGCTGAACACCTTGATCGGCAACTTCTGGTCGCGGCACAGCGCAAGGGCCGTGGCGTCCATCACTTGCAGGTTCTTGGCAATGGCCTCGTCGAAGGTGATGGTGGTGTAGCGCGTGGCCTTCGGGTCCTTGTTCGGATCGGCGCTGTACACGCCATCGACCTTGGTCGCCTTCAACACCACTTCGGCACCGATCTCTGCCCCGCGCAAGGCCGCTGCAGTGTCGGTGGTGAAAAAGGGGTTGCCGGTGCCGGCTGCAAACACCACCACCTTGCCTTCTTCAAGATACTGCAGCGCCTTGGGGCGCACGTAGGGCTCGACCACCTGCTCGATGCTGATGGCCGACATCACGCGCGCCGTCATGCCCTCTTGGCGCATGGTGTCGGCCAGGGCCAAGGAATTCATGACTGTGGCGAGCATGCCCATGTAGTCGGCCGTGGCGCGGTCCATGCCCACAGCGCCGCCGGCGACGCCGCGAAAGATGTTGCCGCCACCAATCACAACCGCCACCTCGCAGCCCAGGCGGGTGACGTCCTGCACCTCGCGCACCATGCGAACGATGGTTGAACGGTTGATGCCGTAGGCGTCGTCGCCCATCAGGGCTTCGCCAGACAGCTTGAGCAGGATGCGCTTGTAAGCGGGCATCGATTCAACTCCGGAATGAAAGCATGCAGTGTAAGGCTGCCCGTGCAGCGGACATCCGCTTCACAGGCGTCTTTGCTCGGCGGTGCCCGGGCTCAACCGGCCTTGGCCGCTGCCACCTGGGCCGCCACTTCGGCCGCAAAGTCATCGACTTTCTTCTCGATGCCTTCGCCCACCACATACAGCGTGAAGCCTGCCACCTGCGTCGCCTTTTCCTTGAGCATCTGCTCCACGGTCTGCTTGTCGTTCTTGACGAAGGTCTGGTTCAGCAGCGAGACCTCCTTGAGGTACTTCTGCACCGAACCCTCGACCCGCTTGGCGACGATCTCGGCCGACTGGGCCGGCTTGCCGGCAGCGACGGCAGCGGCGGCGTCTTCAGAGGCCTTCTCGGCGGCCACCCGACGCTCGCGCTCGATCAGTTCGGCCGGCACTTCGCTGGATGCCAGCGAGACCGGCTTCATGGCCGCCACGTGCATGGCCACGTCCTTGGCTGCCACCGGGTCACCGGTGTACTGCACCATGACGCCGATGCGGATGCCGTGCAGGTAGTAGGCCAGGCTGCCACCGTCGGCATAGCGCTTGAAACGCCGGATCGACAGGTTCTCGCCGATCTTGCCGATCAAACCCTTGCGCACGTCTTCCACCGTGGGGCCGAAGCCGTCTTGCGCCAGCGGCAGCGCCGACAGCGCAGCCACGTCGGCCGGGTTGTGCTGAACCACCAGCTGCGCGCAGGATTGCGTGAAAGCCAGGAACGAGTCGTTCTTGGATACGAAATCGGTTTCGCAATTGATCTCGACCAGCGCACCGCTGTTGCCTTCCACGGCAGCGGCGATGACGCCTTCGGCCGTGATGCGGGAGGCGGCCTTGCTGGCCTTGTTGCCCAGCTTGACGCGCAGGATCTCTTCAGCACGCCCTGGGTCGCCGTCGGCTTCGGTCAGTGCTTTCTTGCACTCCATCATCGGGGCATCGGTCTTGGCGCGCAGTTCGGCCACCATGCTTGCAGTGATTGCGGGCATTAGATTTCTCCTTCAAGGGGGGGTCAGATGGGGGCTGACGCGGCGGTACCAAGGGCCAACCTGCTGGCTGCACCCGTGCCGCGCCGCCTCCATCAAGGTGAACTGCCGGCATGCCGCATCAACAAGGCCCGTCCAGGCCGGAGCCTGCACGGGCCTGAAAGGGAACAGAGCGATCAGGCGTCGGCGCTGACTTCGACGAACTCGTCGTTGCCCGACACGGCCTGCACCACTTCATTCGTGGAATTGGCCTTGCCTTCCATCACGGCGTCGGCCACGGCGCGGGCATACAACGCCACCGCCTTGGCCGAGTCGTCGTTGCCCGGGATCACGTAATCAATGCCGATGGGCGAGTGATTGGTGTCAACGATGCCGATCACCGGAATGCCCAGCTTCTTGGCCTCGGCCACGGCAATCTTGTGGTAACCGACGTCGATCACGAACATCGCGTCAGGCAGCGCGGCCATGTCCTGGATGCCGCCGATGTCCTTTTCCAGCTTGCTCAGATCACGCGCGAACAGCAACGCCTCTTTCTTGATCATGGCGTCGGTGCCGGCTTCCTTCGCGGCCTGCATGTCCTTGAGCTTTTTCAGTGAGCCCTTGACGGTCTTGAAATTGGTCATCATGCCGCCCAGCCAACGCTGGTCGACATAAGGCATGCCGCACCGCTGTGCTTCCAGCGCGATCACATCGCGTGCCTGGCGCTTGGTGCCGATCATCAGGATGCTGCCGCGCTTGCTGGCAAGTTGACGAACGAACTTCATCGCATCCTCGAACAGCGGCAGCGTCTTCTCGAGGTTGATGATGTGAATCTTGTTGCGATGGCCGTAGATATAGGGCGCCATCTTGGGATTCCAGAAGCGGGTTTGGTGACCAAAATGGACGCCGGCTTCCAGCATTTCACGCATGGATACAGTCATAGGTACTCCGAAGGTTGGGTCTAGAATCCCGCCGCTTTATCGCAGCACGGTGATGTCTTCCTGTTGAAGACAGCACGCTTTTGTGCAGCGACACCTTGGTTCGGTCGGGTTCGCGATTGAATTGCCTGCGTTCGTTCACCGCTCCAAGTGTCGAAGCCCGTAAGCCAGTAAGCCCGTAAGCTCGGTGGCTACCAGAAGAAGATGAACGGCCTCAGCCAAACCCGACGATGTTAACACGACCACCGTTCGCTGCACCCAGGCCCAGCGACACCCGCGGCGCATTGCCGTCGCACGCGGCAGCAGGCTTGGCCACGCGGCCCTGTCTCTCACCGCCACCCCGCCCATTGCACCGCACTGGAAGGCCTGCATGCGGGTAGCTGTGATCGGCGCCGGCGTCATCGGCGTGACCTGCGCCTATGAGCTGGCGGCGCTGGGCCATGAAACGGTGGTCTACGAGCGCCGCGGCAGCGTGGCCGCCGAGACCAGCTACGCCAACGCAGGCGTGGTGGCGCCCGGCTACGTCACGCCCTGGGCCGCACCGGGCATGCCCTGGAAGGTGTTGAGCCAACTCTTGCGCCGCCACGCGCCGGTGCGTCTGGGTGGGTGGAACGTGCTCAGTCACCTGCCGTGGATCTGGCAGTGGTGGCGTGCCTGCAGCCCCAAAACCCACCTGGAAAACCGCAGCGCCATGCAGCGCCTCGCCCACTTCAGCCGCCAGCGGCTGCTGGAGTTGACTGACAAGTTGCAACTCGATTACGAGCAAAGCACGGGATACCTGGTGCTGCTGCGTGATGCCGCAGCGCTGGCTGCGGCGCAGCCGGGTCTGGCGCTGTTGCGCGAGCTGGGCGTCAGCCACGAGTTGATCGACGCCGCACGATGCCGGCAGATCGAACCGGGGCTGAACCCGCAGGCGCAGCTGCAAGCGGGCATCCACCTGCCGCAGGACGGCGTCGGCAATTGCCGGCACTTCGCTTACCTGCTTCGCCAAAAGGGCCAGGAACTGGGCGTGCAGTTCGTCTTCGACACGCCCGTGCGGGGCATCGCTGCAGGCAAACAACCCGAGCTGCAGTTCCAGGACGGCAGCACGCGGGCCTTCGATGCCGTGGTGGTGTGCGCCGGTGTGCAGGCCAACGAGGTGTTGCGCTCCGTCGGCATGAAGCTGCCGCTGGCCCCCGTGTATGGCTACTCGGTGACCGCACCGCTGCGCTCCCAGGCGCTCGAACAGCAACAGAGCCCCGTGTCGGCGCTGATGGATGAGCGCTACAAGGTCGCCATCTCACGCCTGGGTCGGCGTGTCCGGGTGGCCGGTAGCGCCGAGCTGGGCGGCAACCTTCAGCACCTGGGCCAGGCGCCCATGCGCACGCTGTACCGCGTTCTGGACGAGTGGTTCCCCGGCGCGATGCAGCAAGCCGATGCCCAGCCATGGAAGGGTGCGCGACCGATGCTGCCCGACGGGCCCCCCGTGTTGGGTGAGAGCGGCGCACCGGGTGTCTGGCTCAACCTGGGCCATGGTTCCAGCGGATGGGCGCTGGCTTGCGGCAGCGCCCGCGTGCTGGCCGAGCGCGTCAGCGGGCGCCCTTCGCCACTGGACCTGAGCCGGTTGACCAGGGAACGGTTGCGCACCTGAATCGCCTGCCGAGAGGCTGACGGTTCTTCGATGATGTCCGTTCAGCGCACCGTCTGCGCCGGGCAACGGCAGCACAATTGGCCCATGAAGCCGGATCACGGGCCCTGGCCCATCGACCACCCGACCCAGTGCTGGCCCATGCACAACCGCGCAGCGACCCAGGCCGCCGAGCAGGCGGCACGCGCCCTTGTAGATGCGCCCCATGCGTTGATGGCGCGCGCCGGGCTTGCAGTGGCCCGCCTGGCGCTGGCGCTGGCGCCACACAGCCAGCGCGTATGGGTGGCCGCCGGGCCAGGCAACAACGGCGGCGACGGCCTGGTGGCCGCTGCTCACCTGCGCCGTGCAGGTCGGGAGGTAGCGGTCAGCCTGATCGGCGCGTCGGCAGCAAGTCCTGCCGATGCACGCTGGGCCTTGGCGCAGGCGCAGCAGGCTGGCGTTGAGATAGTGGAAGGCGACGACGCCAGCGCGCGCTGCGGGGCCCATGCCGACCTCGTCATCGACGCGCTGCTGGGCATCGGCGCGTCGCGTCCGCCTGAGGGCGGGCTCGCCGTCTGCATCGGTCGCATCAATGCCAGCGGCGCTCCGGTACTGGCGGTGGATATACCGTCCGGCCTGAACGCCGACACCGGCGCACTCTGGGGTAGCGAGGCGGTGCGCGCCACCGCCACCTTGTCGTTGCTGACCTTGAAGCCGGGCACCTTCACAGCACTCGGTCGCGACCACGCGGGCGCGAACTGGTTGCACACGCTGGGCGCTGCAGCGGGCAGCCCGACGGCGCAGCTTCACGTGCCACCGGCTCGGGGGGCGCGACTTCATGCTACCCACAAGGGCAGCCATGGCGACGTGGCGGTGGTGGCCGGTGCGCCCGGCATGACCGGCGCGGCATGGTTGGCAGCGCGCGCGGCGCTGACAGCAGGGGCCGGGCGCGTTTACGTCAGTCTGCTGGACGAGGGGCCGCTCAGTGTCGACCCATTGCATCCCGAGCTGATGGCACGGGCGCGCTGGTGGCTTGGAACGGCGGCCCTGCTCAGCCGCCACACGGTGGTCTGCGGATGCGGGGGCGGCTCCGATGTGGCACAAGTCCTGCCGCCGTTGCTGGCTCACGCAGCGCGCCTGGTGCTCGACGCCGATGCCTTGAATGCGCTGACGCACGACACGTCGCTGGCGCAGCAACTGCGGCAGCGCACCGCGCGAGGCCTGCCCACCGTGCTGACGTCGCATCCGCAGGAGGCCGCGCGCTTGCTCGGCACGACAGCGGCGCAAGTTCAGAACGACCGGCTGGCGGCCGCTGCAAGTCTGGCCGAATCGCTGCAATGTGCCGTGCTGCTGAAGGGATCAGGCTCGGTCATCGCCGCGCCGGGCGCACTGCCCTGGATCAATCCCACCGGCAATGCAGCGCTGGCCGGCCCCGGCACTGGCGACGTGCTGGCCGGCTGGTTGGCGGGGCGTTGGGCCCAGGAGCCTGACAGCCCGGCGCAGCAGGTGGCGGCCACAGCGGCATGGGAACATGGCCGCGCTGCCGACGAGTTTGCCGGCGCCTTGCATGGTCAGCCGCTGCGGGCCAGCTCGCTGATCGAGGCGCTGGCGCGCGGCCTGCCTTAACCTGGAACTTGGCGTGGAACTGTTCCATGATCCGGGGCACTGCCCCGAATCATGAAACCTGGTTAGCACCGCTGCCTGATCGATGGCCCTGTCAACGGCGGGTTCGTGCCTTCGCCGCCGGCCGTTGCGGGCCCGGTTTTCGTGAGCGGCGCTCGCTGCCGGCTGAGGCCGAGCGCGCAGCGACGGTGGCGGCACGTTCCGGCGGTTCAATCCCGCGCAGTCCACGGGTCGCAGCGCGTGCGCTGCGCAGCGCCGACTTCTGCTGTCGGTCAGCGTCTTGCACCCGGGCCAGTTCACCGCTGGCCGATGGCGCGCGCGCCGTGGCGCTGCGAGCACTCGGTCGCTGCGCCGCGCCGGCCGACAGGGAGGCGGCTTCCTGCACCAGGCGAAAGTCGATCTTGCGTCCGTCCAGATCGACGCGGCTGACCTGCACCTGCACCCGGGTGCCCACTGCATAGCGAATGCCGGTGCGTTCGCCGCGCAATTCTTGTCGGGCCTCGTCGAACCGGTAGTACTCGCCGCCGAGTTCGGTGATGTGCACCAGGCCCTCGACAAACAGGGCGTCCAGCGTCACGAAGAGCCCGAAGCCGGCCACGCTGCTGACCGTACCTGCGTACTCTTCGCCCAGGTGCTCGCGCATGTAGCGGCACTTGAGCCAGGCTTCAACGTCGCGGCTGGCTTCGTCGGCGCGGCGTTCGTTGGCGCTGCAGTGGCCGCCAGCGGCCTCCCACAGCGCCATCTCGGTGCTCATCGGCTTGGCGGCCCCTGCCACGGGGCGCGCGCCCCGCTTGGGTTGCAGCACACGTGTCTTCGCGTTGGCCGCCAGGTGGTAGCGCTTGCCCGCCAGCACGGCCTTGATGACGCGGTGCACCAGCAAGTCGGGATAGCGCCGGATGGGGCTGGTGAAGTGGGTGTACCCGTCGTAGGCAAGACCGAAGTGCCCGCTGTTCTTCGCGGTGTAGATGGCCTGCTGCATCGACCGCAGGAGCATGGCATGGATCTGCGCAGCATCGGGCCGGTCCTGTGTGGCCTTGGCAATGGTCTGGATCTCGGCAGGCTTCGGGTCGTCGCTGAGATGCACGCCCACACCGAGTGCGCGCAACTGCGCCTGCAAGGCGATGCGCTTCTCGGGCGTCGGCCCCTCATGCACGCGATACAGACAGGTGTGGCCGGCTTCGGCAATGAACTCGGCTGCACAGACGTTGGCCGCCAGCATGGCCTCTTCGATCAGGCGGTGGGCCTCGTTGCGGGTGCGCGCCACGATGCGTTCGATGCGACCGTTGTCGTCGCAGATGATCTGTGTTTCGGTGGTCTCGAAGTCGATGGCACCGCGCCTGGCGCGCTGCTTGAGCAGCGCGCGGTAGACCTCATGCAGGTGCAGCAGATGCGGCACCAGATCAGCGCGCTGCTGGGCTTCGGGCCCGCGCGTGTTGGTCAACAACGCAGCCACTTCGGTGTAGGTCAGCCGCGCATGCGAGTTGATCACCGCCGGATAAAACTGAAACGCATCGATGCTGCCGTCTTCCAGCACCACCATGTCGCACGCCATCGCCAGCCGCTCGACGCCGGGGTTCAGCGAGCACAGGCCGTTGGACAGCTTTTCCGGCAGCATGGGGATGACCCGGCGCGGAAAGTAGACCGACGTGGCACGCTCATACGCGTCCTCGTCCAGTGCCTCGCCCGGCTTGACATAGTGGCTGACGTCGGCGATGGCGACAATCAGGCGCCAGCCCGAGACAGCGCTCTTGACGCGGCCGCGCACGAAGGGCTCGCAGTAGACGGCGTCGTCGAAGTCACGCGCATCTTCACCATCGATGGTGACGAGCGCCACGTCTCGAAGGTCCACCCGTTGCTTGCGGTCGGTCGCGCGCAGCTTCTCCGGCAAGGCTGCTGCCTGGGCCAACGCTGCGGGCGAAAACTCGTGCGGCACTTCGTACTTGCGCACCGCAATCTCGATTTCCATGCCGGCATCGTCAATCTCGCCCAGCACCTCGGCCACGCGCCCAGCAGGCTGCGAATGCAGCGAAGGCGGCTCCGTCAGTTCGACGACCACGATCTGCCCGGCAGCGGCGCTGGCGGTGGCGTTTTTCGGAATCAGAATGTCCTGGCCGTAGCGGCTGTCTTCGGGGGCCACCACCCAATGCCCACCTTCGAGCAGCAGACGGCCGATGATGGGCGCCTTGCGCCGCTCGATGATGTCGAGCACGCGGCCCTCGGGCCGACCCTTGCGATCAACACGTTGCACGCGCACACGCACGCGGTCGCGGTGCAGCACCGAGCGCATTTCCTGCTCCGGCAGGTAGACCCAGGGTTCGCCGGCGGTGTCGGGTACGACGAAGCCGTGGCCATCGCGATGGCCCTCTACGGTGCCCTCGACTTCGGCCAGCAAAGAAGCGCCCATGGGAGCGTCATTCGATAGGTTCTTGATTTTGATGATACGATCCTTGGCTCTTGAAAGCTTGAACACCTTGCCCAGGTGGCGGAATTGGTAGACGCACTAGTTTCAGGTACTAGCGCTTAACGGCGTGGAGGTTCGAGTCCTCTCCTGGGCACCAGAAAGGCTTCTGGAGATTGATTGATAGACACGATGGCCGGCACGAAAGTGCCGGCCATTTTGCTTTGTCCGGCTGAGGCTGGGCACGGAGAGCGGCGCAAGCCCGCTCAGACCCGAGATTCGGCAGCCACTGGCCAGCGCCCACCCGGCCAGCAGGTGCCGCCACGCCGGCCTTGCTGGTGAACGGCCGTCACACCGCGAACTTCTTGGCCAGACCCTCGGGGCGCAAATCGTCGTACTCTTCGAAAGGCTGATGGATCCACGGGCTGGTGGGCAGTGATTCGACATGGTAGTCAGGCACATAGGTCGACACCCCTTTGACCCAGATCACCGCCGCGCGCAGCTCGCGGATGGAGGCCATGCCCCGCAGACGGTCCACCACGGCCCGCAGGGTGTGGCCAGTGTCGGCCAGATCATCGACCAGCAGCACCCGCCCGGCCAGCTCGCCCTTGGGCATCGTGATGTACTTGGCCATGTCCAGCCGACCCTGGATGGTGCCGGCTTCGGCGCGATAGGAACTGGTGGACATGATGGCCAGTGGCTTGTCGAGGACACGTGACAGCACGTCGCCGGGCCGCATGCCGCCGCGGGCCAGGCACAGGATCTGATCGAACTCCCAACCGGAATGCGCAACCTTCAGTGCCAAGCGCTCGATCAGCAGGTGGTACTCGTCCCAGGAAACGTACAGGTGTTTGCCGTCGTCGGTGAGCATGCTCGGAATCTCCTCGGTGATGGGTCTGTGGCCGCTGCGGCTTCACGCCTCTCAGCCTCTCAGGCTCGGTATGGGTGGCGCAGCATGATGGTGTGCACGCGGTCGGGCCCGGTGGACACCATGTCGATCGGTGCGCCGATCAAGGTCTGCATGCGTTCGAGATAGAGTTTGGCATTGGCCGGCAGCTGCTCCCAGTGGGTCAGGCCCGCGGTGGTCTCGGCCCAGCCTGGCAAAGACTCGTACTGCGGCACACAGGCCTCGATGTCGTCGGCGTCCAGCGGCAGCACGTCCGATGTGGTGCTGCCAATCTGATAGCCGGTGCAGATCTTGATTTCCGGCAAGCCATCCAGCACGTCGAGCTTGGTGATGCACAGGCCGGACACGCCGTTGATGATCATCGACCGCTTCAGCGCTGCTGCATCCAGCCAGCCGCAGCGGCGCGCGCGGCCGGTGACAGTGCCCCGCTCCTGGCCCACGGTGGACAAGTGATGCCCCACCGAGCCGACCTCGTCGATGCCCAGCTCGGTCGGAAACGGACCACCCCCCACGCGCGTGGTGTAGGCCTTGGTGATGCCGAGCACGTAATGCAGCATGCCCGGCCCCACACCTGAACCTGCAGCCGCGTTGCCGGCCACGCAGTTGCTGGAAGTGACGTAGGGATAGGTGCCGTGGTCGATGTCCAACAAAGTTCCTTGCGCGCCTTCGAACAACAGGTTGTCTCCGGCCAGATGGGCCTGGTGCAAGCGGTAGCCCACGTCGGCCATCAGTGGGCGCAGATGTTCTGCAGCCGACAGCGCCTGGTCGAGCATCGGCTGCAGCGGCAAGGCCGACGCGTGCAACACGGTCGTCAGCTCGGCGTTGTGCAGCTCCAGCAAGCTGCGCAACTTGGCTTCAAAGCGCGCTGGATGCTTCAGGTCTTGAACGCGCAGCGCGCGGCGAGC
>Ga0105046_10008105_pt1 | contig 16516 bp, 9 predicted proteins | sample MAT03_FD_78385 | JGI IMG/M metagenome (GOLD analysis project Ga0105046, IMG submission 78385) | Freshwater microbial communities from Lake Fryxell liftoff mats and glacier meltwater in Antarctica - MAT-03 (megahit assembly) | ecosystem: Environmental > Aquatic > Freshwater > Ice > Liftoff...
CTCCCCGCAGCTTTCCCCACCTTTTTCGTTGGTGTAGCTCACGCCGACTTCCCGCAAGGATTTTGGAGCGCGTGATTCCCTGTCTGACCCGAGAGCCCCCGAGCCATTCTGATTCTTTCGCTGCAATGGTTCGATACCCTGAGAGACCTTAGAACTCACCTCTGGACCGCCCTCCGATGTCGACTGCCGAATTGCAACAACTGCGACAAGAAAACGCGGAACTCCGTCAGACTTTGGCAGAGATGCGTTCGCAGCTGATGCAGGCTCAGAAGCTGACTTCGGTCGGGGCCCTCGCTTCGTCGATTACCCACGAGTTCAACAATATTCTCATGACGGTGATCAACTACGCGAAAATGGGGATCCGTCACAAGGAACCCGCGACCCGCGACAAGGCGTTCGATCGCATCCTGTCTGCCGGGCAACGGGCTGCCAAGATCACCACGGGGATGTTGTCATATGCTCGGGGACGAACCAGCCAGCGAGAAGCTTTCCGCCTTACACTACTCGTGGAAGATGTCCTGATTCTCGTCGAGAAAGACTTGCAGGTGCATCGAGTCCGGCTCGAAAAGAGCTTCGACGAAAATGTCTGGGCGGAAGTGAACTCTGGACAAATTCAGCAAGTGCTCATCAATCTCATCATCAATGCCCGCCAGGCGATGGGGACCGGCGGAACACTCTTCGTTGGTGTCTCTCAAAACAGCGAGGCTGCGACCAGCGAAATCACGATTCGGGATTCGGGGTCCGGGATTGCCGCAGATAAGCTGCCGCGGATTTTCGATCAGTTTTATTCGACGAAGACTCCGGATGAGCAGGGGCAAGGCGGCAGCGGCTTGGGCCTGGCATTGTGCAAGGAAATCATCGACACCCATCGGGGTCGGATTCGAGTCGAAAGCACTGTCGGGCGTGGCACCACTTTTACCCTCCGGTTCCCCACGATCCCAGCCCCCACGCTGATCCGGACTTCTGCTGCTCAAAAAGCAGGGTGATCGAGCGGTGAGGTGGGCATCGTGCGGCCACTGCTGGAGAGTCTTATTGAAGCTCGAGTTTCGGACCGCTGAGCCACTGCACGACGGTGGATGCGGTTTGCTATGCTGATTCACGTCCCACTGGATCGGTCGATGTGCCGACCAGTGATTCGCGTCCCTTGAGCCTCCTGAATCCTCTCATGCCCGCCGACTTCGAGGCCTGTGCGAACGCGGTTCAGCAACTGTCACGGGCAGTCGGCGCACTTCATGCGCGATGTGCCGACTCGCAATGGGCTCCGCTGGCAGGGCGTGACTGGTACGAGCTGCTGGCTCGTAAGTTGCTGCCTCAACTGTCGGACCAGTCGTTTCTGGTGGTAGCTGTGGTGGGCGGGACGAACATCGGAAAGAGTGTGGTGTTTAATCACCTGGCCGGGTTTCGAGCCAGCGCGACGAGCCCGCTCGCCTCGGGGACCCGGCACCCGACCTGCTTGATTCCTAAGGGCTTCCGCGAATCGCATCACCTGGAGGAGATTTTCCCCGGGTTCGTGCTCCGCGAATGGGCGGGGGCCGACGAGCCGCTCAAAGAAGAAGGCGTCAATTGGCTGTTTATTCGCGAGTGCGATGCGACTCCCTCGAACCTGTTGATACTCGACACGCCCGATGTCGACAGCGATGCCCGCATCAATTGGGAGCGTGCGGAACACATTCGCCGCTGTGCGGACGTGCTGGTCGCGGTCCTGACGCAGCAGAAATACAACGACGCCGCCGTCAAGGAGTTTTTCCGCCAAGCGGCCCTGGAAGACAAATCAATCCTGCTGGTCTTCAATCAATGCCTGCTGCCGGAGGACGAACCTTATTGGCCATTGTGGGTCGCAACTTTTTGTGCGGAGACCGGGATTCAACCGCAGATTCTGTACGTCGCTCCCAATGACCGCCGAGCTGCCGAGTCGTTGCGTTTGCCATTTTTCGAGCGTCCGTGGCCACCCGAATCGAAACCGCTCGCTGAGGCGGGCTCTGATTCCGCCCGGAATCTGATGCTCGATCTCACCTCGCTTCGATTTGGAGAGATCAAGTTGCGATCCCTGGCCGGGTCTCTCCGGCAACTAATCGACCGAGAACACGGTGTGCCCCGCTGGCTCGATGAAGTCCGGGGACAAAGCGATCAGTTTCGCCGAGCCGCTGAGCTACTCACCGCCAACAAGCTGGCCGAAGTCGCTGACTGGCCGACGATCCCCAGTCGCCTGTTGGTGAATGAGGTCCGGCAGTGGTGGAGTCAGCAGCGGAAGGGCTGGGCCGCTCGCGTCCATGACTCCTACAACCTGCTGACCAACGCGCTGCTCGTGCCCGTCCGGATGGTTCGCGACAAAATCCAAGGCGAGCCCGTCGACCCGGTTCAGCTGTACCGCCAACGCGAATGGAATGCGATCCTCGAAACCATCGAGAAGGTCTACGAGAAGCTGGAATGGCTCGCCGAGTTAGGCAACGATCTGCTCCAGCCGAGACTGTCGAAGCTCCTGGGCGGAGTCTCCCGCGCGGGGTTGATCCAGTCAATTCGTCAGTCGCATGACCAGAGCGATCTGGAGTCCGAACTGCGTGCTCTCGTCCGATCGGAGATGGCGGCCTTCTCCGTTGACAGCCCCGATTTCTTTAAGCTCTTCAGACGACTCGATTCCGTTGCAGCTGCGGCGCGGCCAGCGGTTTCGGTGATCCTGGCGTTGACGGGTGTCGGGCTCGTCGGTGATGTGGTGTTGAGCTCGGTTGCGTCCACCACACTGGGGCATCTGACCGCCGATGTGGTCGGCGGCACGGTCGCGGCTTCCGTCGGAGACTCGGTGATCAGCGAAGGGGTGTCACACGGTGCGGGGTTGCTTCAATTGCGGATGCGGATGCTGCATCAGCAGTTTGCAGCCAGCCGCGCCACATGGCTGGCCGAGCTGCTGAAAACTCATTTGCTCGGGACTCTCCCCGAAGACCTTCAAACGGCGAGTCGCATCTCCACGAGTGCCGAGTTCCTGGCGGCCGCGAATGCCATCGACAACGTCTGCCGGACGGTCAGAATGTTGGCCCATGACGACCACCCGGAATAGAGCCGGTTCAGGGCCGGCCGGAGTCTATTTCGTGCCGCGGATGCCCAAGGCGGACTGTCCCGCGCCCAGCTCGGCACCGGCGGGAAAGGCATGCGTGGGGGGCTCGAACTCCAGGAGGGCCGCCGGACCGTCCGTGCCGTCAATCTCGTGTGTCCAGATCAGCTTCCCCTGATGCATCAAACTCAGGCTCCAACCTGAGTCGCTGTTGTCCCGCACTCGCAAGGTGACTGGGACGCCCGCCACGATCTTAATGCGAGCACTCAGGTAGCGATCGGTCAGAATGTTTTTCAACTGATCCGCGAAACTCGTTTCCCCCTCGGGGTCGGTGACCTCGATATCCAGATCAATGTTTTGTCCCGGTCGCAGCAACAGCTTGCCCCGCAGGTCGGCAACCCCGATTCGCTGGATGGCGGTTTCATCGGGCATATCGACGCCGCGAACGAAGTACACGTTCGACCGAGCGGAGTCAGCCGCGATGTACCAATGTCGTTGATCGGGGCTGTCCCGCAAATGGATGCCATCGGGGAGCGTGTAGTTCCAGACGACGCATTCGCGACTGATGCTGACGAGCGTCGTACCGTCAATCAGGACGTAGTCCGAGCCGACCCACTGGAGAACCTGGCCCGAGATCGGAAGCGGGATCGTTTTCTTGACCTCTCCGCTGTTCAGGTCGACCACGCGGAGTTCCCCGCCATCGATCCGCCGGGACAGAGTCGCGAAGTAACGACCTTCCGGATGAAACCCACAGGCAGACACCAAATCTCCCGCGAGATCCGAAAGTGCTACATTTCCCGCCGCCTTTCCGGTCTTGAGATCGAGGATGTAAATCATCCGCTGACCGGCATTGGTGACGGCGACATAGTCCCGCGCCGGAGACAATTCGGGCCGAAGATCACCGATTTCCACTTCGTAGATGGCCTTGTTTTCCCCCGTGTCCCAGAGAGTCAATCGTCCCGGAGCCGAGGTCAGCAAAGTGAAGGTGTCGATGAACTCGGCATAGCTGACTCGCTGCTCCGGTCCGGCGGGGGCATCGTGATAGGGAGCCAGGCTCCCTTTGTTCGACCCATCTCGAACCGCCCAGATGTCGAGGCGATCGAGTCCATCCGCATTTTGGCTGCACACCAGCGTGCCGTCCTGGTTCACGCTCATCAAGATCGTCGATGGCGGGAGCGGAATATTCTTCTGCTTGTTCCCATTTTTCAGGTCGAGTGGTTCCAGCCAGAAGCGCGTGCCCGGTTCCACATTCGGCAACCCATCGTCGGTGATTCCCAACGGCTGGCTGGTATACATGACAAAGCCGATCCCCACGGGAGATTGTGACAAGCAACCCATGTAGATCGAGCCTTGCGGGATCTCGACCCCGCGAGCTGTCGCCTGAATTGGAGCGGGTGGTTTCCCCGGCTTGACGCTCCAGTCGACATCCTCCAACTCGACTTGAACGATGGCCGTGCGGTCTACCGGTTTCGATTCCGGGACCGGCAACACAGGCTCAGAAGTCCCCGGATCAGGGGCGGGCGGAGCGTTGGCCTTGAACACCTCCGCCAGATCATGCGTGACGAGTTGCTCTTTGACCGCCACCGCCAGCTGATCCGGACTCACGACGCGGACCGGATAGATCGGTTGAGACTTCAGCTCCGAAAGCAGTTTGCCATCGCGAGAATCGTAGACCGCTTTGCCCCCGATTAAGACGTGCCGGTGATCGGGAAACCACTCCAATCGAGTTCCCTGATAGTTCTCTCGTGGGGACAGTTGTTCGGCGACTGCCTTTAAGTCGAACTGCCCCGAGGAGGCCCCTGTCTTGACCTGCCAGACCCGCAACTCGGGGGCATCTCCCCCCAGCAACACGGCCAGCTGTTTGCCATCCACGGAGAAGGCAACCCCCTGGCACTCGGGCTGTTTCGCCAAAGAAATCACAGCGGCGGACTCTCCGGAATCGAGGTCGTAGACCGTCAGTCCCGCAGCGGCCCCCTGGCGTGTGACGGCGACAAAGTATCGCCCTCCCGCGCTCAAGGCCCAGCCATCGGAGACCTTCCAGGATCCGAGTTTCACAACTTTCTGCGGCTTGAAGTCGGGCAGCGAATAAACGTGGAGTTCCTTATTGTCTTCAAAGATCAGGCGCTTCTTCCCGGCGAAGGCGACGAGCTTCGAGGAAGGACCACTCAGTTTAATGGGCGGGACGGGTTTGTTCTGAGAGATATTGAAGATGGTGATCGTACTATCGAACAGCGGTTTACCCGCAAAGAACTTGCCATCCGGGCTGAGAGCTTGCTCTTTGCTGCTATCGAACTCCAGGTTCCGCACCTGCCCGACTTTCTTTTTATCGATCAGATTGAAGACCTCCCGGACCTGCTTCTTCTCATCATTCAGCCCGAGAGCCACAAAGGGGCCGGGAGTCACGGGGTACAGGACCCGCAGTCGAGTCGATTCCACAAAATCGGGACCGATCGCCCCGTTGGAAGGCATCTTGAAGCCGAGTTTTGCTCCCGGTGCCGCAAAACAACCAGCGGGTGCGGGATCGAGTGCCAGTGACCAGGTCGATTTGTCCGTCGTTGCGGGCTGCGGGTTGTCACGGGGCGCAGCGGGAGTCTCTGAAGTGGTGGCCTCTTCGGGGGCGTCGTCCGCAGGGGCATCCCCGTTCTTCGCGGACTTAGAGCCCTTTTTAGGTCCCGCTTTGGCAAGTCCACCAAAGCCGACATTGGCAGCCGAAGCCTCTTGGGCCGGGTTCTCCTCGGGCTCCTTCGGCATCTCTTCCTCCGCGGGCGTGGTCTCCGCGACAGCGGGCTCGACGGGCTCCTCCGCGACCGGTTTGACAGGCTTCGCTGCGGGCTTCGGAGTCGGCTTCGCAGCTGGCGGAGCCTTAGCCACGGGAGACTTCATCTCGGGCTGAGGAGTCTCGACGGGCGCAGCGTTGGGCTTCGCAGCCGGAGTTCCCGACGGGGCCCCAAAGGGATTCGACGCTGTCGCAGGAGCGACAGCGGGACCGGGACCGCCAAAGGGATTCGACGCAGGCTGCCCTCCGGCTGGGGCCTGGCTGGCGGGAGGGGCCGAAGCCACAGGATTCCCGCCCGTCGCGTATGGATTTACCGGCGGCGGCGCAGGAGCATTCCCACCGCAGCCAGCGAGTCCCATCGCGAGCGTCAAAATCAGCCCTCGTGGGGCACCGTGTCGGAACTCCATCACCCTCTCCCATCCCGTGGTTCATCTCGGACAATGGTCAGTGTAGGCGGCTCTTCACATGACCTTCAAGTCCGAAGACATCTCTCAACACTCTGTACGCGAAAAGCTCTCGATCCGCTCACGATTTCTTTCAAGAAATAATGAGCCCCAATGGTAACTGGCGAACAGATCATCCGCGCGGCGTCCCATTTGGCACAGCGCCGCGTACAGGGCTTCGATGGTGGCCAGACCTTCGGCGGGGTCAGCAAATACTCGTGATTGACGGGGGTAAGCCGTTTGCCAGGGCCCCAGGCTGCGAACTGGAATGTCCGTGTACGCCTTCTCCATCTTGGCGGCCCAGCGCCACGAGCCATCAAGGAGCAGCAAACCCCGGTCGCGGTCCTCGATCGACAACTGCGGCCCCCCCAGTCCCAGCCGGACATACCCCTCCAGCGACTCCGTACCGCGCTTGGGATAACGCCAGAAGATGAACCCGCCCGTTTTTCGTAGCGGCTCCACCGAGCACTTGCTCCGCTTTTCGGCGCGATGCACCACCATGATCGTCGTAGGCGTCATTCCGCAGACTTCAGCTTGGTGATCTCGGCGTGGAGTGTCGCCATTTCCTTCTCCAGCCGAGGCACGTCCGCCGGATCATCTGGCTGTTTCTTGGCTCCCGCCAACTGCTGTTGGAGATTGGCCAGCTTCTTCTTCGCGACATCGAGCTGCTTCTGGACCTTCTTGTTCATCGCGGGCGCCTTGTCTGGGGAGTGTCCGTTCGGTCGCAAAATGATATCAGGATTCAGGATTCAGAGTGATTCCAATAGGTCAGTTTCAGAATCGGAGTATCGGCCCGTAGTCCGGAACCCCAGGTCTGGACCGAACAGACCGAGGCGTTCGCTCGCGGCTAGATTCGTAACGTGCTCTTGGATACCCACGGCAACCGCAGGGGGACAATCCACAAGGTTTTCCAGAGATGGGGGGGGAACCGGCATTTCCCGTCCCCTGCGTGCGATTCCCTGCACATCTCGATCTCCCTCGACCCCTAACCACGCCTAATCCTCAACGTCATCACACTCCCTTCCTCAGAAAACGCGATCTATTCGTTTTTTCACTTGCTTCACCATTTGATGTGAGTTTGCAACGTAGATTTCAAAATGTCTCTTCCCAGGCGATTGATGCCCAGCCGAGCAAGCGACCCCCAGTAACTGGCCTCAATGCAACGGATTGATCCGCTGAGATCATGAGTGCGGCATTGGACCATGATGATGCTTGAAATCTTGGTGGTGGACGACTCGGAGTTCGATTGCGCGGCCGTGAAGAAAGTGGTTCGAGCACTGGGAAACTGGCATGCCGAATACGTCTCTAGCGGAGCAGTTGCCCTCGCGCGGATGAAGGAACAGCAATTCGACATGCTCTTGACCGACCTGAATATGCCAAGGATGAGTGGACTGGATCTGCTCCGTAGAGCCAAAAAGCTGAACCCCGCGATTCCGATTGTCGTCATGTCGGCCAAGGGGAGCGCAGAGGCGGCAATTCAGGCATTGCGACTCGGCGCCACGAATTACGTCATCAAGAAAAACATGATTCATGATCTTCCCGGGATCGTGGAGTCAATTATGCGGTCATCCCGGTCGACCCGGATTGAGTCAGCGATTCTGGGGCACTTGGAACAGACGACCTTTCAGTTCGCCATCCCGAGTGATCGCGAACTCGTTCAGGGAGCGGTCTCTTACTTGCAGATGATCGCCGAAAAGTTCGGCAAACTTCCGGACGCCGAACGCACTCGATTGGGGATCTGTCTGGAAGAGTCACTGCTCAACGCCCTAATCCATGGAAATCTCGAAGTCAGCTCCGACCTTCGGGAAGGCGATTCCGACGCTTACGAAAAGCTCATTGCATTGCGGCTGAAACAACGCCCCTACCGCGAACGAATGATTGAGATCCAAGCGACCTTTTCCCCCCAACAGCTCGTCTTTGCAATCCGCGACGAAGGACCAGGATTCGATGTCGCAGCTGTGCCCGATCCAACGACAGCCGAAAATCTCTGCAAGCCCAGCGGTCGCGGGTTGATGCTGATGCGGATTTTTATGGATTCCGTCGAGCATAACGCGACAGGCAATCAAATCACGCTGGTCAAGAGGCTCGCTCCGGCTGTTTTGGCTCTTGAGGAGCAGCCAGACGATTTCGCGATGTCCATTTCATCGAGTTGGTCCCGGTGCGACTAAATGGGGACAAGCCGACATGCGGGCTGAAACCGAGAAGCGTCTGCCTATCGCAAATTCAGGAACACTCTCACCTGCGCGGTGACTTTCTGAATCAATCGCGGAAGCTGAAGCCGCCCGTTCTCGCAATGGTCTAGGTGTTGCATACGCCCGGCGAGTTCCAAACTCTCGGCGACTTCGACACAGGCATCCATTCCAAAGAGTTGCAGCGAGCTTTTCAGGGTGTGGGCGGCCCGATAGAGCCGTTCAGGATTGTGCTCCTGAAGTGCGGATTCGATGTCTGACAACAGGTTCGGCACCTGCTCCAGCCAGATGTGGAGCAGGTCTTTTAAATCCGCGACATCTCCTCCCACGTTGGACAGAGCCGCAGACTCATTCCACAGTCGCTCTTCGGGAGATGATGGATCACTCATGAGTTTCGCCTTGAGACTTCAGGGCACATCAATTCGTCACCCGAACCGGGGTTCTCTCGCTAGGTCCTGTCCCAGCCGCTACCATCATATCAACGCTCGCTGATTCTTTCTTCTGAAATCGATTGAGAGGGACTCCCGATGCTGTATCGTCGTGACGCGCTCTTACGCCTGGGACAAGTTGGACTGGGTGCGGTCACGCTGCCGGGGTTGTTGAAGGCCGACACGGTGCGAGCCTCGCAGCCAGTGGTCGGACAGGGCACCGCCAAATCGTGCATCCTGATTTACCTCTGGGGCGGGCCGCCGCAGATGGACATGTGGGATCCCAAGCCCCACGCCCCCGAGGGAGTTCGCAGCCCCTTTGCTCCGATCTCCACCAATGTTCCGGGGATTCAATTCACAGACCACTTGCCCCTGATGTCTCAGCATGCGGACAAGATGTGCGTCGTGCGTTCGTTCACGCACGACAGCAATGCCCACGAGGTGGGGGTCTATCACACATTGACCGGCAAGGTGAACAACACGCTGGCTGTGCCGCGCAATGCACGCAACCGTCGCGATTTTCCCAACATGGGCGGTATCGTTTCGAAGTTCAGCCCGCCGAGTGCCTTGCCGGCCAGCGTAACCGTCCCACGTCCGATCGGGCATGATGGAGTCATCTATACCGGGACGCATGCCGGTTTCCTCGGGCCGCGTTTTGACCCACTGGAGTTGCAGGCCCCCGCCGAAGTCCAAGCTCCCCCAGCGCACAATATGGAATTGCCGACCGACCTCGGGGCTGCACGGCTCCAGGCCCGGCGAGGGATTCTCTCGCTGCTCGAGGATGAAGACCGGAACGCTCAGCGAGTCGACTTAAGCCGCGTGTCGAGCCGCAACGGGATGGACCGCTTCCGCGACCAAGCGTTCAGTTTACTCACATCGAGCGATGCCAAAGGGGCGTTCGACTTGGCAAAAGAGTCCGACTCGATGCGCGACCAGTACGGCCGCAACGAGTACGGTGAATCGATCTTACTCGCACGCCGCCTGGTCGAGGCTGGGGTGCGGCTGGTCACCATGACGTGGTATTATGTGGCCAGTGACGGGAACGTCCTGAATGTTTGGGACAACCACGGCGGTATTGGCTCGCTCGGTGGGATCAGCGGCTACGACATGCTCCAGGCCCCGTATTGCCTGCCCTCCCTCGACCGAGCCTACTCAGCTCTGCTCGCAGACCTCAAACAGCGGGGGCTGCTCGAAGAGACTCTGGTCCTCATGCTCGGCGAGTTCGGTCGTACCCCGAAAATCAACCCAGCTGCGGGGCGCGATCATTGGGGCGCGTGCCAGTCGGTCGTCCTGGCGGGCGGCGGAGTGCGAGGCGGGATGGTCTACGGCGAGAGCGACGCCCAAGCCGGGTACCCCACGAAGGACCCAGTCCGCCCCGAAGACCTGATCGCCACCGGCTACCACTGTTTGGGTCTGCCTCCCGAAACGCTGATCACCGACTCGGAGCACCGCCCCCATCGATTGAGCGAAGGACAAGTGTTGACCGGCGTGTTATAGAGCGTCGTGTGGGCATCTCAATCGTCGGCGAATCGTTAAATCGGATTTCACGACGGACTCTCGGAGTGGCCTGCAGCCACAACCCGAATGATCGCGAAGAGGCTTGTTGACCTGCTGAGCTTACCCGCTCCATGTCCCGTCAAGGACTCCCGAGAATAGCTCACCGATTTATCGGTGGGAAGTGCGACGATGCGCAGTCCTGGAAGAGACGAAAGAGGTTCGAACGCCGAGCCGCCATCGAACTCAAAACCACCATCTCCGACTAACATCCGAGCGGTCTTTCGTCCCTGACGGGATTGCACTGGCCACGAGTCGTTGATCCCACCGCTGAAGCAGTGGGCGATTTTTAACAGTCCCTTCCGGGACGAAGAGGCTGCGTGCTTTGCCCACTGAACCGGTATCAACCAGCTTTGCCAAGCCATTTGAAATTTGCGCAGGAAGCAAACGCATCGACGATTCGTCGTATAGAGCAACGGAGAAGAGTATGCGGCGGAGGACCGTGCGTGGCTCCAATGGCCGTCGAACATCCCGAAACATGAAATGGGATGATGACCCATAACGAAGTTCTGGGCTCTGGCAGCGTGAGTGGCTCATCGCAATCTCTCCACTCACCTGTCTTCTCCGCGTCTCCGTGTCTCCGTGTCTCCGTGGTGAATTTCTTTTCTCCACCAGCGATTGAGACGCCCCTCCAAGAACAGCTGCCTACTTCGTCTCGACTGTAATCGCCAGCGTCACTGGCGCGGTGGGGTCGCGGTCATTTTTGATCAGCTCGATCTCTTTCACGACGGAGTTGCGCTGGGGGACGAGTTTGAGATACCGCACCTGCTGGCCGCCCTGCATCCCGAAAGCAAACTTCGACTCCGGGACATCCACGCGGCGGATGTAGTCCGCGAAGTGGACGCCGTTCTTGAGTTCGATGTCTTCGGTCTGCCCACCGGCATACTTCAGCCGCACGGTCATCGTGACCGACTTTTCCTGCACAGCGGGGAAGCTCCAACCGCCAATGCCACCCAGCATGTGGATGGCCTTCACGGTTGAGTTGACCGGAAGCTTTGCACTCTTCGGCATGGTCGGAGCCTTGTCGCCGTTGTGACCGTGCAGCAGGAGAGCATTGGCGACGCGATCGCCTTGCGGGTCGATCAACTGGAACGGGACGCCTTCAAAAGTCTTCGGTTCGAAGCTGTTAAAGACGAGACGTTCGGCCTCGCCGTTGGCGTTGAAGAACATGCCGCGCGTGGTGATCGTGGTGGCGATCCTGCGGAGGTCGAGCGGCAGGTATTTGCCCTTCTGGGTCAGGAACTCCAGCAGGTTGGAGATGTCGTCCGGGGTGACTTGCTTCTCGAACCCTTCGGGCATGACCGACTTGGTCCCCGCAACGAGTTCTTCGATGTCCTCGCGCTGGATCGGGATGCGTTTGCCTTCCGTGTCGACGAGTTCAATGGAGGTCTTCGTCTCGCCCGCCAGCATCCCGGTCAGGACTTTGCCCTCCACTGTACTGACGGTGTAGATACGGAAGTTGCCTTCCACGCTACGGCTCGGGTCGAGGATGTGGATCAGCAGCTCGTGCTTCGGATGAACCGCCATGCCGGTGAGGTCGGGACCGATTTTGTGGCCCTCGCCAGAGTGCATGTGGCACTTGGCACAATTCTTGGTGAAGATGGCCTTGCCGAGAACTGGGTCGCCGGTCAGCTCGGTGAGGTGGTGCAACTCCTTAACGACCTTCTCGCGGTCCGCATTCGGCAACCCGCCACCCATCGCGAACAACTTCTTGGCTCGCTCGCGGATGCTGGCATCGGGATGATTCGCGAGGGCCTGCTTCTGGTCGAGCGTCAGTTCGTCGAGCGAGGCTTTGCCTCCTTCGACGCCGCTCAGAAGTGCCCCCGTCGAGACTGGACGCGCAAGCAGTGTGCGAATCGCCGCCTGTTTCACTTCGGGGGTGAGACTGGCCAAACGGCTCAGGATCAGATCCCCAGCGTTCGCTGCGGTACTGCTTCCGGCGGCTTCGATCAGGCCAATCGCCAAGGTGTTCGACACCTGGGGCGTGATGGCTCCCACCAAGCTCTCGACCGAACCGCCGTCGGTCGGGAGGAACTCCACGAGCAGTTTCGCAGCTGCCGCTCGCTGTTCGTCGGACTTCTGCGAGTCGGCGACATCGGTGAGGAGTGCCTTGGCGATCTCGCCCACATGCGCCGCGAACGCCTCGCTGCCCCACGCGCTAGTGGCCATCCGCACGAGTTGCCCTCGCGTCCCGGCGGGGAGTTCGCCCAGCCGCTGGAGCAAGGCCTGCTCGACCTCGGTGGTCAGCTGGTTGTGATGATCGCGTGGCCACCCTTCGGCCAATCCGGAGACGAGCGTTTCGGCCAAAGTCGCGGGGGCTTTCGCCACCGCCGCCAGTAGCGCATTCAGTTGCTCATCGGTCGGCTGGCCACGCGCGATGTGTTGAGCGGCCCGGGCGGCGATGCTAATCGACAGCCCGCTCGGTTCCTTCTGCTCGGCCAAACCATTCAGGAACGGCACCGCATGGGCACACGCAGCGGCAGTGAGTGCATCGGCCAGCCAGCGGTCTTCGATGGGACGCTGGGCGAGGGTGGCAATGGCTGGACCGGCCTGATGGGCATGGGGTGATTCGGCCAACTTTAAGAGCACAGCCAATTGCGTCTGCGGCGAATGCTTGTCCCAGGTCTTGGGAAGCAATTGATGTTCTACGAGCAGGCTGAGCTGGCTGTTGAAACGTTGAGTCGTTGCGGCTGCCGAGACTGCATTTCTCTGGACTGTGGGAGATTTATGGAATTGCATGGCCCGGAGGACAGCGTCGTTGGGCTCGCTGTTCCCGTCGATGACACCGAGTCCTTTCAAGGTCCAGATGGCGTGAATCGCTCCGACGTTGAGACCCGCTGCATCGACGGAATCATCCTTCAAGAGGGCCAGGAGTGCGGGCACCACGCTCTTGTCCCCCTTCTCCGCGAGGAGCCGTTGAGCCTGCAGTCGACGCTCCATCGACTGGTGTGTGAGGGTCTGTACGAGTTCGGCGGGGGTGGCCTTCGAGAGGTCATCCGCACCGGGCACGGCGGACTGACATCCGGCGCTCGCTGTGGATGTTTGAGCGGTCGGCACGATGCGGTAGATCCGTCCGTGGCGCTTGTCGCGCAGGTCGCTCTCGTAGGCGTTCCCTTTGCCGGTCTCGAACCCTTGCGGCGTGGGATTGTGCTGCACGATGTAGTTGTACCAGTCCAGAACCCAGACGTTTCCATCGGGGCCGACCTCAGCCATGATCGGAGCAGACCACTCGTCGTCACTGGCCAGCAGATTGAACGTGTTCTGGGAGCTGTACTGCGTGCCGTCATGCCGCAGCACGAAGGCCCCAACGAGGTGCCCCGTCGGCTCACAGACGAAGGCGATGTGGTTCCAGTAGGCCTGCGGATAAGTGCGGCCCGTGTAGACCGCATGGCCCGCTCCAGCTGTGTAGCCGCCGAACTGGTCGACTTGGCGAATCTTGTCGGTCGGTGATTGGAACAGAAACGTATCGGACATCTGCGACAGCACCTGCGGGGACCAGCCGCGAACGTTCTCGTAGAACCGATTCGGGATGGCCATGTGAACGCTGGGACAGTGGTTGGCCGTCGAGCCGAAGATCTCGCCGTCTTCGCTGATGCCCAGCCCCCAGGTGTTGTTGTTCGTGGAGCGGAGGAACTCGACTTCGGCGACCTTGATTTCATCCTCTTCAGTAGGGCGGACATTCTTGTCTGCCGTCTTCTCTGCTTCTCCAGATGGGGCAGACAGGATTGTTTGCCCGACTGGTTCCACGCGGAACCGGAAGAACCCTTGGCGGAACCGCTGCTGCTCTTTGTCGCCGATCGTCGGCGTCGAGTCGTTGTACCCCTGCATCCCGTAGATCCAGTTGTCGAGCCCGTAGCGAAAATTGCTCACCCCGCCGTGCGTGTCACCGAGGCCCCAGCCCGTCAGCAGCACCTGCCGCAGGTCAGCTTTGTCGTCGCCGTTGGTATCCTTGTAGTAGATCGTCTCGGTGCCGTCTTGGACGATCGCTCCCCCGCGATAGATCACGATCGCGGTCGGGATGCTCAACTTCTCCGCGAAGACGGTGAATTTGTCAGCCTGGCCATCGCCATCGGTGTCCTCGCAGATGCGAATCCGGTCGCGGCCCTGGCCTTGTGGTTGCAGCTCATTCGGATAGTCGTATGTCTCGCAGACCCACAGCCGCCCGCGCTCGTCCCACGTCATGGCGATCGGCTTCCCTTCGAAGCCCGCCCACTTGTGCGACTTGTCGTTCCCTTCTGGGGAGACCTCAGCGGCGTAGAGTTGAACCTCGAACCCAACGGGCGTGGTGAACCGCTTCATCGACTCCAGCGGAGAGAGCGGCTTTTGCATGAGAGTCTTGTTCTCGCCGCGCTCACCCCATTTGGTACTCTTCACGTAGTTGGGGATCTTCGGGCCCACATCCTCGTACTCGAACGTCTTGTCATCGACCGGCGGGACCGGCGTCATCTCGGGGACGTCAACGACCTGCGGGTCTTTGAACTCGGGAGCCGCTTGCGGATCACGACCAACAGCCCAGCGAATGCCGCGCTCCAGCAAGTTCTGAAATCCCGGCTCGCCCCACGTTCGCTCGTCGTGGCCCCACGCGGTGTAGAAGACGCGGCCCTGCCCTTGCGTGCGGGTCCAAGTGTAGGGCTCGAAGCCACTGTCATCGGCCCGCACCTCCAGCACGACACGGTTTTCTGTGTTGTGCTTCGTATGCACATAGGTCTCGTCGAAGCTGGCGAACCCGTCGAACCCCTGCATGATCGGGTTCTGCGGCTCGACGATTCGAGTGCGAAACACCCCGGTCCCATGCTTCTCGAACTGGCCTCCCATGAGGGCCACAATTCGCTCGTCATTCCGAAAGCAGTACGTCGCACAATGAACCGGAATGAACCCCTTGCCACTCTCCACATACGCCAGCAAGGCATCCGCCGCAGCGGGATCGATGGCGTCGATATTCGCAAACAGCAGCAGCCCGTCGAACTGGTTCAATCTCTCGGCCTGGAGCGCCGACAGATCGTCCGTGTATTTAATGTCGATCCCGCGATCCTTGAGGACCGGCACCAGCTGGGCTGCCCGATCTGCGGGTCGGTGATGATTCGCATCGCCGAGAAACAGAATCTTGATCGGATCTGCTGCGAACACGGGACCCGCGAGGAGCAACCACCCGCAGACCGTATAGAACAAGGGGCCAGGATGCATCAATCAAGCCTTTGAACGCACAGACCGTGCTGCTGGAAACGAGAGGGGAATGGCGTCTTGAGTTTATCCGATCGAATGTGGGATTGTGAACTCGACGGTGTGCCCGAGACGAGAATATCGGTGCACCAAAAAAAGTCGGTGGCTTTCCAATCTCGACCGAATATCAGCGGTGTTAAGGAACAGACCGATCAAACTGAAATGCCTGCCAATTGGTCAATCATCTCCATGACGACTGGCCGCTAATCCGCGAAGCAGCGACAGTATATCGCCGTTGGGCGAAATCCCACGGGGCGCAGGATCGAAACGAGCGGGTCATGCGGAACTCCCCCATCCACCGCCGCCAGGGGTTTCGATCCTCAGACAGTCACCGGCACTGATTTGAATCTGCGCTGCGGCTCCCAGGCTGGTGGTCTCGCCGTTAGCACCGATCAGGGCGTTCCCTCCGAGTTGACCGGGTTCTCCCCCATCGAGTCCTGGAGGGGCGCACGAACCTCGCCGCTGCGAGAGGATCGAAGCTGTCATCGGACGCAGGAACTCGATCTCGCGAATCACCCCATGGCCGCCGCGATGCTGCCCCGCGCCACCCGAGTCCGGGCGAATCGAAAATCGTCGCACATGTACTGGGTAGGCTGCTCCAACAGCTCAACATCGGTGAGCCGAGTATTCGTCACGTGGACCTGGACAGCCTCCGCCCCCGCGTAACGGTTCACACCCCGAACATCGCGCAACTAGGGAATGAGCTGTCGACATGCTTCTAATTAGCAGCCACGTATACCCGCTTGGCTCATGGAATCCGAGTGTCACACGCTGACCTTGGGAGCTGAGCGTGTGAGGAAAAAGGAGAACTAATCTTCAGTCATCGACACTCATCCGGAAGGCAGAAGGGAGGCGTTGAA
>Ga0105046_10008108_pt1 | contig 16510 bp, 13 predicted proteins | sample MAT03_FD_78385 | JGI IMG/M metagenome (GOLD analysis project Ga0105046, IMG submission 78385) | Freshwater microbial communities from Lake Fryxell liftoff mats and glacier meltwater in Antarctica - MAT-03 (megahit assembly) | ecosystem: Environmental > Aquatic > Freshwater > Ice > Liftoff...
GTCTCGAGCGCCTGCGGCAGGCTGCAGCAAGCGGCTATTTCGGCCAGCGGTTCGCGCAGTTTGCCGACGTTATGGGCATGGGTCATGGTTATCAAATCCAGCTCTAAACCGCCATCTTAGCAAAAAACGCGGATATGCCAATGAGAATTCAGTTTCTAGTTGCAACTCGAAACTTAGTTCGGTAGGTATTGATTCGCAACCTAGATTGCACCCCTCAACACCGATCCTCCCCTCCCCGGGGGCACCGATTGTATTACCGGCCAAAAACACCCGGCCAAAACACCAGGCCAAAACACCAAGCCAAGAAACCAGGTTATCAAAGGACCCGCATCATGACCCGTCTCTCCACAGCCGTCACCCAGATCTTGTTCGTTGCCGCCGCATCATTGTCCAGCATGGTGATGATGCAGGTCAGTACCGCCAGCGCGCAGACGCCCGGTTTTGGCTATTTTCGCGCCGAACTGGCAAGCCCTGTCGAAAAGACCGCCAAGATTATCCAGGGCGTCGTCTGGCAGTGCGAAGGCACGGTGTGCACCGGTGCCAAGGCGACCTCGCGGCCGATCAACGTGTGCACCCGCCTATCGCGCAAAATGGGTGAGGTGACCGCCTTTTCAACCCGCAGCGAAGCGATGGCAGACGACGAGCTGGCCATCTGTAACACCAAGGGCTGATTGCCCGATCCGGATTGCCGGTCATCGATGTGGCGTGTCTCCCCCACAGCGCGCCGCCTGACTGACCGGCAGCCTTGCGCGCCTGCGCCGATCCCGATGGCCCCGCCCGGACTGTTCCGGACAGCGCCACGATTGCCGGTGCAGGCGCGTTTTTCTGTTGCATTTGGGGGCGAAGCACCGACATTCAGAGGGTGTTGAGACAATATGAACTGGTGGAACGGGTAAAGGCCTATGACCCCGACGCCGATGAGGCGTTGATCAACCGCGCGTATGTGTTTTCGGTCCAGAAGCACGGCAGCCAGAAGCGCGCCAGCGGCGATCCATATTTCAGCCATCCCATCGAGGTGGCGGGTCTGATGACCGATCTGAAGATGGATGCCGAGACCATCATCACCGCCTTGCTGCACGATACCGTCGAAGACACGCTGACCACCATCGAAGAGATCGAGCGCATGTTCGGCCCCAAGGTCGCCGAAATGGTCGATGGTGTTACCAAGCTCTCCAAGATCGAGGCGCAGACCGAGAACGAGCGCGCGGCGGAAAACCTGCGCAAGTTTCTGCTCGCGATGTCGAACGATCTGCGGGTGCTGCTGGTCAAGCTGGCTGACCGGCTGCACAACATGCGCACGCTGCATTTCATCTCCAGCCAGACCAAGCGCAAGCGTATCGCGCGCGAGACGATGGATATTTTCGCGCCGCTGGCCGAGCGCGTCGGCATGTACGAATATATGCGCGAGATGCAGATGCTGGCGTTTCGCGAGCTTGAGCCCGAGGCGTACAACACGATTGTCGGACGGCTCGACCAGATCAAGGCCGATGGCGAGAATCAGGTCGAATCGATCGCACAGTCGCTGATCACCGAGCTTGCCGCGCACGGCTTGACCGCCGAGGTCAGCGGTCGCGAAAAGCACCCCTATTCGATCTGGCGCAAAATGGCCGAACGGCATGTCTCGTTCGAGCAGATGACCGATATCATCGCGTTTCGCATCCAGGTCGACAGCATCGATGACTGCTACCAGGCGCTGGGCCATATCCACCGCAAGTGGAAGATGATCCCGGGGCGGTTCAAGGACTATATCTCGACCCCCAAGCGCAACGGCTACCGCTCGCTGCACACAGCGGTGATCCACGGCCAGTCGATGCGTGTCGAGATACAGATCCGCACCCACGACATGCACCGCCAGAGCGAGTGCGGGATGGCGGCGCATTGGGCGTACAAGCAGGGCGGATCGCGGCCCGACGGGCAGGCCGGCTGGATCCGCGACCTGATCGAAATTCTCGATACCGCGCAGGATGCCGACGAGCTGCTCGAACACACCCGCATGGCGATGTATCAGGACCGCATCTTCGCCTTCACCCCCAAGGGCGCGCTGCACCAGCTGCCCAAGGGCGCGACGGCTGTGGACTTTGCCTATGCGGTGCACACCAAGCTGGGCAACCAGGCGGTGGGCGTGCTGATCAACAGCCGCAATGTGCCGCTGCGCACCGCGCTGGCCAATGGCGATATCGTCGAAATCCTCAAGTCCGAAGGGCAGGAGCCGCAGACCAGCTGGCTGGGCTTTGTTACCACCGGCAAGGCGCGCGCCGCCATCCGCCGCTATGTGCGTGACAAGGAGCGTGAGGAAACCGCCGCGATGGGCCGGGTCATCTATGACGAGATTGCCAGTCGCCTGCCGGTCAAGATCGGCAAGAAGGCCTTGAAGCAGGCGATGGAATTGCTCGAGCTGACCGACGAGACCGAGCTGATGATCGCCATCGGCACCAACCAGATTTCAGACCACGCGCTGATGGACGCGCTGGTCCCCGGCAGCAGCAGCGGTCGGGCGGCATTGCGCGAATTCCCGCGACAGGACCGCGCGATATCGATCCGCGGGCTGACCCCCGGCGTGGCATTCCAGCTCGCCGAATGCTGCCACCCGGTGCCCGGTGACCGGATCGTGGGTCTGCGCCGACAGGGCGAGCACATCGAGGTTCACACCATCGATTGCCTCAACCTGGTCAGCGGAGTCGATGCCGACTGGATCGATCTGTCATGGGATAGCGATTCGGAAGGCGCGACCGCGCGCATCCGGGCGATCTTGTATAACCGTCCGGGCACTCTGGCCGACATGGCGGGGATATTCAGCCATCACAAGGCAAACATCGTCAACCTGCGGCTCACCAGCCGCGACCAGCCGTTCCATACCTATGAATCCGATCTGGAAGTGCACGATGTCGGCCATCTGATGCAGATCATCATGGCGCTGCGCGCATCCGAATCGGTGGCAAGGGTCGAGCGGATCTGAGCCGGAGATTTATCCCCGCGTTGGCCCATCCCCGCACTGGCCCATCACCGCCTTGGCCCATCACCGCACTGGATCACATTCTCGCCGCTCTGCCGCACATTGCAGGTCGGGTTGCCGGTGATACGCACATCGGCATCGCCCTTGACCGCGATGCGCGCAGCGTCGTCGACCGCAAAGCGCCCGCGCACCGGGCCTTCGCCGATGAACTCGAGCGAACCCAGCGTCAGCCCGCCGCCCTCGATCAGGCCATCGCCCAACATCACCGCGCGTGCGCTTGCCGCGCTGCCCGCTATCGCCAGGCTGCCGCTGCCGTTGACGTTGATCGCAACCGCCTGAGCGTTGACGTAGCCGATCTCAACCGAGCCATTGCCATCCATCGTCGCGCTGGGCCTGGCCCCGGCCAATCGGTCGATCCGGGCGCTGCCATGACCCAGCACGGCAAGCGCGCTCACCGCCCGCGCGCTGACGCTGACCCGTGGCAGCTGATCGGGCGCAGCTGCGCTATTGCGCAGTTCGGTCGTGGCATTGCGCCGGGCGCGGCGGATATACAGCGTGCCGCCCTGCACCTTGACGCTCAACGCCTCAAGCGCGCGCGGATCGCCGCTGGCCAGTGCAAATGGCGGTGCGCCCGAAGTGATCTCCACCGCGACGTCGCCCTCGACGCGCACCTTGTCGAATGCAGACAGCGTGTAACGTCGCTCGGCGGCGTATGCAGCGTCGACGCCCAGCACGGCCGCGATCAGCGTCAGCAGCGTTTTCATACGCGGGCCTCTCCCATCTCGATCCAGCCCAGAAAACGCGGGGTCCTGGGCAGATAGCGGCTGTGGCAATCAGCGAGCGTAAAACCACGCGCGCGGAAACTTTCGCCGACCGGGCGGGTCAGGTGGCAGCCGCCGGCGATCTTCTTCCACACAGGCTCGATCCGCTGCTGCCAGCGCGCCGCGCTGCTATCGGGGGCGGCACCATGTTCCAGAAACAGGATGCGCCCACCCGGTTTGAGCACCCGGCGCATTTCGCGCAGCACCGCATCGGGGTCCTGCACCGAACACAAGGTGAAGGTGGTCAGCACCGTATCGAACGCTCGATCGGCAAAGGGCAAAGCCTCGGCATATCCGGCGCGAAAATCGACCTGCATGCCGCGCGCCTGTGCTGCAGCGCGCGCGGTGTCGAGCAACTGCGGTGATGGATCGACCCCCGATAACCGGTTCACACGGCTTTGGTCATAATGGTCAAGATTGATCCCGCCGCCGCAGCCCAGCTCAAGCACGTCGCCTTGGGCTTTGGGCACAATGCGGCGGCGCGCGCTGGCGACGGCAGGCTGGCTGCAGCAGAAGGTGATCATTCGCGGCATGATGTGCCGGTCCCAGAAGTTGGGCCGGGCGGCGCTTTCGATGCGGCGAGGTGATGCGCTCAAGGCTATCTCCGTTCAGTCAGGGCCCGATGCTCGGCTGAAGGCAGGATAGTCTAGCAAGCGTGGCGCTGCCGCAACCGGTTTTGCAGACGACAGCGATCAGGCGATCAGCCGCAGTTGATCGAGCCTGATCCCATCGCGCTGCTCTTGCACTTGGCCTTGCCCTTGACCGTTACATCGCCCGATCCCATCAGACTGGCATCGACCGCGCCATCCGATGCGATGGTGACATCGCCCGACCCGGCGATCGAGATATCGACGGTATCGCTGGTAAAGCCCTCGCCCAGCACGCTGCCCGATCCGGCAATCGAAATATCCGATGCATCGGCGCTGCCTGCCAGCTTGATCGATCCGCTGCCCGCAATCGATCCTTCCAGCGTCTTGGCGACGAGCTGCGCAATATCGGCATCGCCCGATCCTGCGATGCTCAGCTTCACACTGTCGCTGGCCATCCGGTCGACCTTGGCCGCGCCCGATCCGGCGAGCGACAGCGCGCGCAGTGCAGGCGCATTGACGGCAATCAGGGCTTCGCCCTTGTTGCCCATGCTCCAGTTCGATGACTTGCGGCGGATGCGCAGTTCGCCATCCCTGACCTTGTATTGCAGTTCTTCGAGCGCCTTGGCATCGCCGCTGGCGGTGACGGCATGTTTGGCTGCGGTGACGAACGCCAGATTGTCCGGCCCGGCCAGTGCGATGCGGTCGAAGGGTTCGCCCGACCAGCTGCTCGACCAGCCTCCATCTGACGCATCCTCGGACTCGATCATGCGTTCAGCGCTTTCCACCATGCTGCACGCGCTCAGCGTGGCAACGCAGGCAAGCAATGCAGCTGTGTGTTTCCAGGTCATGGCCATCGACGCTATCCTTCCAGATGATTGTGTATTGCTGTGTTAATACACGGTGTAGCTAGCCCGTGCAAGCGGCATCGGCTGACCAACAACATGGCTCGACTGCGCCGCGCTGACTCACTAGACAAGGAATGACCGGGGAGGATGCACCGGGGGCACGGCGCAGGAAAGGCGTACACCATCAGCAAGATTGGCATGCAGGAGCTGGCGGAACTGGCCGGGGTTTCGGTGTCCACCGTATCGCGCTCGCTGGCGGGAAAGACCATCATCAACGCCAAGACCCGCGAGCGCGTGGTCGAGCTGGCGCGGGTCCACGGTTTCAAGCCCAACCAGGTTGCGCAGAACCTGCGCCTGCGCCGCGCGCAGGCGATCGGCGTGATCATCCCGATGGGACATGAGATCGATCAGCACCCTTCCGATCCGTTCTTCATGCTGATGCTGGGGTATCTTGCCGATGCGCTGACCGACCGCAATTTTGATCTGCTGCTGTCGCGGGTCATTCCTGCCGATGATGCATGGCTGGACAACCTGCTCGGTTCCGGGCGAGTCGATGGTGCGATCGTCATCGGCCAGTCGGACCAGAGCGTGGTGATCGATGCCGCTGCCCGCCAGCATCGCGGGCTGGTGGTATGGGGTGCGCATGTGCCGGGCCAGCAGCACGTGTCGGTGGGATCCGACAATATCCGCGGCGGGTTGATCGCGGGGCGGCACCTGATCGCGCGGGGCAAGCGTCGGCTGCTGTTTCTGGGCAACCCCAGTCCGCCCGAATTTGGCCAGCGCCAGCAGGGTTTCCTGCAGGCCTGCGCCGAGGCGGGGCTTGCCGATTCGGTGCGCACCCTGCCGATCCACCTGACATCCGAAGCCGCCTATTGCGCTGCCAGCGAATTTCTGGACGCCAATCCGGGAATAGACGGCATTTTTGCGGCATCCGATGTGGTGGCGATGAGCGCGCTGCGGGCATTGGCGGAGCGCGGGCTTGCCGTGCCGGGCGATGTCGCGGTGGTCGGCTATGACGATATCATGCTCGCTGCGCACACCAGTCCGTCGCTGACCACGATCCGGCAGGATATGCAGGCCGGGGCCAATCTGCTGGTCGACATGCTGTTTCGTCAGCTCGACGGCGAAGACTGCGCATCGGTCGAGCTTGAGCCGCAGCTGATCATCCGGGCGTCGAGCTGAGACAGGCGCTGATCGGGGCGGGGTGACCACATGTGGTCGCCAATGCGCCTGCACACCGGCGTTTTGCGGCGAACGCCAAGCATTCAGTGCGATTGCTGGGCAACCTGGCTGCTGGGCTCTGGGCTCTTGGGCTCTGGGCTCTGGGCTCTGGCTGTCGCCAGAGAACGAAGTGGGCACAGCGGGTCTGCGAACAACGCCGGTCGGCAAACCGACCGCAGCCAAGCCTCAGCCGGTCGCTTTGGCAGTACGCACCATCAGCGTTGCCACCGCACCGCACAGCATCAGCGCGCCTGCCAGCAAGATCGCGTTGCGCGGATCGGAGCCGAGCAGCGGCGCGTAGATCAGCGGCATGGTCATCGTCTCGATCAGCATCGGCACGACGATGAATATGTTGAATATGCCCATATAAACGCCGGTGCGTTCGGGCGGGATGCAATCGGCGAGCATCACATAGGTGTTGCCCATCATCCCGGCCCAGCCCAGTCCGATGCCGATCATCGGCACAAACAATGCCGCGCGGCTGTCGAGCATCGGCAGGCTGAGCATCGCAATCCCCGACGCGACCAGACAGGCGGCATGCACCGGCTTTGCCCCCAACCGCCGGACGATGGGGATCAGCGCCAGCGCGCCGACAAAGGCGACCGCGTTATAGGCAACGCCGATCTGCTGCGCGATCAAGGCTGCGGAAATGAAGTCGGCGCCGTTGGCATCGCTTCCCGGAAACAAGGTGCGCGCCACCGCCAGCGAGATGAACTGCCAGTAGACGAACATCGCATACCATTGGCACAGCATCGCCCAGGCGAGCTGGCGCATCGGGCGCGGCATGGCGATAAAGGCGTCGCGGATTTCGGCCAGCGCCGCGCCAAAGCCTGCAGGTTTGGCCGCCATCGCGGCCAGCTCCGCCTCGCTCAGCTTCAGCTCGGGGACGCGCACCACCGACCAGACGATGGTCGAGATCGAAAGGATCGCCCCGATCACGAACGCAATCCGCACGATCACCGGAATGCCGTTTGCATCGACCAGATTTTGGCTGATACCAAAGCCGACAAGTAGGCTGGGGGCGGCATAGGACAGGCATTGCGCCAGCCCGGTGAACGCGCTTTGTATCAGAAAGCCCGCAGGTCGCTGCGCTGGTTCCAGCCGGTCGGCAACATAGGCGCGATAGGGCTCCATAGTGATGTTATTGCCCGCATCGAGCAGCCACAGCAGGCTGGCCGCCATCCACAAGGCGCTCGAATAGGGCATCAGGAACAGGCAGAGCGAACAGATCACCGCGCCGATCAGAAAATAGGGCGTGCGCCGCCCCAGCCTGGAGCGGGTGCGGTCTGATAATGCACCGACAATCGGCTGAATGATCAGCCCGGTCATCGGCCCCGCCAGCCACAGCAACGGCATCGTCGCCTCGTCAGCCCCCAGAAATCTGTAGATCGGCGTCATGTTCGCCTGTTGCAGTCCGAAGCTGAACTGCAGCCCGAAGAACCCCAGGTTCATCTCGACGATGCGGCGCAGCGACAGGCGCGGCGGGGCGGGCAGCGTCACCGTAAAACCTGGGGCAGGTGCGTGCGTGGCGCTGGTCATCGGCGCAATATCCTCGTCCTCAGGCGTCTTGTCACGCGCCTTGAGCTGCATGCTAAAGCGCGTGCGACGCCTTTGGCAAGCCTTTTTGCAAACGATTGCAGAATCCTGTTGCAATCGATTGCGGTGGTTATTAGCATCGGGCCTTGAAGCCGGATTACCGGCATGTACAGGAGAGGTCTTATGTCGATACCGAAGGGCGTGCGCGTCCGCAGCGCATATGCAGCGATAGCCGTTGCCACCACCACCATTCTCACTCCGGCTGTTTATGCTCAGGATGCAGCAGCGCGGGATGAGTCACCCGATGAAGACCTCATCGTGGTCACGGCCGTGGCGCGCGGCACCAATGTTCTCGACAGCTCGATCTCGGTGAGCACGCTCAATGCCGATCAGATCGCCACCACCGCGCCGCGCAGCACGGCAGAAATCTTCCGCAACATCCCGGGAATCCGCTCTGAATCATCGGGTGGTGAGGGCAATGCCAATATCGCGGTGCGCGGGCTTCCCATCGCATCGGGCGGCGCAAAGTTCCTGCAATTGCAGGAAGACGGTCTGCCGATCCTGGAGTTTGGCGATATTACCTTTGGCAACTCGGATATCTTCCTGCGCGCTGACCTCAATATCGAGCGGGTCGAGGCGATTCGCGGTGGCTCGGCTTCGACCTTCGCCTCCAATTCGCCCGGCGGGGTGATCAACCTGATCTCCAAGACCGGCAAGGGGCAGGACGGTGGCACCATTCAGGCAACGCTGGGCCTCGATTTCGACGAAAAACGTTTCGATTTCGATTATGGCGGCGGTCTGGCGCAAGACCTGTATTTCCACATCGGCGGTTTTGTGCGCCAGGGCGAAGGCCCGCGCGAAATTGGCTATGATGGCAACCGTGGCGGCCAGATCAAGGCGAACATCACCAAGGAGTTCGCCGGCGGCTATGTCCGCTTGTACGGCAAGTATCTCGATGATCGCGCGGTCGCCTATCTGCCCAATCCGGTGCTGGTCACCGGCACCAATGCCAATCCGCGTTACAGCAACGTGCCCGGCTTCGATATCAGCAGCGACAGTCTGCATTCGCGGTTCTTCCGCTCGGCGCTCACCCTCGACGGCAACAACCAGCCGCAGCGTTTCGACATCACCACCGGCCAGCGGCCGCTGGTTAAGGCGTTCGGCTTTGAAGGCGAGTTCGAGGTTGCCGATGGCTGGACGGTGACCAACCGCTTCCGCTTCTCCGATGTGTCGGGCAGCTTCGTCTCGCCCTTCCCCGGATCGTTCGATACCGCCGCCAACACCGCCACCGCGATCGGCGGGGCAGGATCGCGGCTGTTGTTCGCCAATGGCCCGCAGGCCGGCCAGGCGGTGCCCAATGGCAGCCTGGTCGCCAGCGTGGTGCTGTTCAACACCCGGCTCAACAGCCTCGACAACATCACCAACGATCTGCGCGTCACCGGCGATTTTGCGGTGGGCAGCGGCACCGCGACGCTGACTGCGGGCTTCTACAAATCGCGTCAGGATATCGAGACTGACTGGCTGTGGACCTCGCATCTCCTCGAAGTGCGGGGCGGCGGTGACGCAGCGCTAATCGATGTCGTCAACGCTGCCGGAACCCCGCTGAGCGATGGCGGGCAGGTTGCTTTTGGCGCCAGTTTCTTCGGCAATTGCTGCAGGCGGACCTATGATCTGCAATATGATACCAACGCGCCGTTCGCCTCGCTCTCGCTGGCGTTTGACAAGCTGACGCTTGATGGCAGCATCCGCTATGATTTCGGCGATGCCAGCGGGCGGACATTGGGCGCTGATCTGGGGGGTGGCCGCGTCGGCGTGACCAGCTTCGACTTCAACGGCAATCGCGCGATCAGCGCGGCAGAATCCCAGACCTCGATCATCCCGCTCGGCAGCCCGGCACTGGTCGATTACAGCTATGATTATTTCAGCTATTCGTTCGGTGTAAACTACCGCTTCACCGACGCTCTTGCAGCGTTTGCGCGGTACAGCAAGGGCGGCCGCGCCAATGCCGATCGCCTGCTGTTCAACAATGACAATGTCAACTTCACCACCGGCAATGTCGTCAGCGAGGGGCTGGCGATCGACTTCGTCACACAGGCCGAAGCGGGTATCAAATATCGCTCGGGCGGCCTCGCGATCTACGCCACAGCTTTCTATGCCGAAACCGAAGAGACCAATTTCGAGGCGACCAGCCGCCAGACCTTTGACCGCCAGTTCAAGGCCAGTGGGCTTGAGGTCGAGGCATCGTACCGCACCGGGGGCTTCTCACTCAGCGCCAGCGGCACTTACACCGACGCCGAGATCAGCCGCGACCGGATCAACCCAGCCAATCAGGACAACACCCCGCGGCGTCAGGCCGATTTCATCTATCAGCTGAGCGGCCAGTATGAGGCGGACATGTTCAGCCTTGGCGCGAACATGGTCGGCACCACCGACAGCTTTGCGCAGGACAACGCCATGCTGGTGCTGCCCGGCTTTGCGCAGGTGAATGCGTTCATCGCGGTCCGCCCGATCGATCGGGTGCAACTGTCGGTCAACGCCAACAACCTGTTCGATACGCGCGGCTTTACCGAAGCAGAGGAAGGCGCGATCCCTGCCAACGGCTTTGTCCGCGCGCGCGCGATCAATGGCCGCACCATCTCGGCAACGTTGCGATACGATTTCTGATCTCGCCATGACGTCTGTCTGGACCGCCGCGCATGTTGCTGCCATCGCCAATCAGAGGTTGCCCGCTCCGGCTCTGATCGATGCGGCGGCAGCGCGGCGGATATTGCCCGATATGTTGTTGTGGGACATGTGGCCGCTGCAGCGTCCCGATGGCTGCATTGCACAGGTGTGCGGCGGCAGCCTATGGATGGTGCTCGCCGCGCCGGACCGGGGCGCGCCGGTGCTGCGCCACTTCAAGGCGCGCATCCGGCTGTTGTTGCTCGATGCCGATGGCTGGCACGATCGGGGCGACATGCTGCCGCGAGGACTGGGGGATTTTGAGCGCGAGTGGTCCGGTTCGGCGGTGCTCGAAGGCGACAATGTCACATTGTACTTCACCGCAGCAGGCTATGCCGACCGGCCCGGCGGCTTTCAGCAGCGGCTGGCGCAGACTAGCGGGCGCTTGCAGGCCGATGGCCGGATTACGCGGTGGAGCCAGGTGCGCGAAAGCCTTTGCGCCGATGGCACGGTCTATCTGCCCGCCGACCGGCACGAAGGTGCACCCGGCACGATCAAGGCGTTCCGCGATCCGGCGTTCTTTGTCGATCCGGCCGATGGTGCGCGCTATCTGGTGTTCACCGCCTCGCTGGCCGCTTCATCGAGCGCGTTCAACGGCGCGGTCGGTCTTGCCCGGCAGGATGCGGCGGGCAGCTGGCAGCTGTTGCCACCGATCGTTCACGCCGATACGTTGAACAATGAACTGGAACGCGCGCAGATCATCGTCCATCAGGGGCTGTATTATGTCTTGTGGTCCACCCAAGCCAGCGTGTTCGCCCCCGATGGTCCGTCCGGGCCGACCGGCTTTTACGGCATGGTCGCCAGCAGCTTGGCCGGGCCCTGGCACCCGCTCAACGGCACCGGGCTGGTGATCGCCAACCCGGACGACGAGCCGATGCAGGCCTATAGCTGGTTTGCCAGCGCCGATCTGCTGGTGTGCAGCTTTGTCGACCACTGGGGGTTGAACGGTCGCAATCCGGTGGGCAATGCGTCTGTTGCGACCGCGACCTTTGGCGGCACTCCAGCGCCGATGGTGCGTATCGCGCTGGACGGCGACACCAGCGCGATCGTCGAGACTTTTGCCATGGGCCAGCTGCATGCCCGCTAAGCGCCCGCTGTTGGGTGCGATCGAGGCAGGGGGCACCAAGTTTGTGCTTGGCGTCGGCTATGGCCCCGGCGATATCATCGACCAGACTCACATTGCGACGCGCGATCCTGCAACCACGCTCGCGCAGGCAGTGGCGTTCTTTCGCCCGCATGACAAGCTTGCCGCCATCGGCATCGGATCGTTCGGGCCGCTGGAGCGCAACCGCCAATCCCAGCATTGGGGGCACATCCTGGCAACACCCAAGCCGGGCTGGAGCAACTGCGATCTTGCCCGTTCGTTTGCGCGCGCGCTGGGTGCACCGGTGGCTTTCGATACCGATGTCAACGCGGCCGCTCTGGCCGAAGCGCGGCTGGGCGCATCGCGCGATGCCAGGGTCAGCGTCTATATCACCATCGGCACCGGCATCGGCGGCGGCGTGATCGCAGATGGGCGGATCGTCGGCGGGGCAGGCCACCCCGAGCTTGGCCATATGATGTCGCGCCGCCCGCTACATGATACGCAGTTTGCCGGAATATGCCCGTTCCACGGCGATTGCCTGGAAGGGCTGGCAAGTGGTCCTGCAATTAAAGCCCGCTGGGGCGCATCGCTCTCCAGCCTGCCGCCCGAACACGCCGCGCATAATATTATCGCAGCCTATCTGGCCGACGCCTGCAACACGCTGCGGGCGGTGCTGGCCCCCGATGCGATCGTGCTGGGCGGCGGCGTGATGGAAACGCCGGGTCTGTTCGGGCGCATCGTTGCCGCCGCCACGGCATCGGATGGCGGCTATTTCGCAGCGCCCGCTGCCCGGGTGATCCGCCGCCCCGGCCTTGCCCCGCACTCGGGGCTGGCCGGAGCGTTTGAGCTGGCGGCGGACCTGCTTGTCGAGGCCGGTTAACGCTTACTGCGCCGTTGCAGGCTCGCCGATCTTTTCCGCAATCTTGTCCCCAATCTTGTCCTGCGTGCGCAAATCGAAGTCACTTGCATCATGGCGCTCGTGCAACTGTTCTTCGGGTTCGCCCCAGTTGCGGTTGACCATCTTGCCGCGCTTGACCGCCGTCCGCTCGCCGATCTGCTCGGTCCAGCGCAGCAGGTGCGGGTATTCTTGTACCTGCAAAAATTCGCCTGCGTTGTAGACGGTGTTCGATGCCACCCCGCCATACCACGGCCAGATGGCGATATCGGCGATCGAATACGCACCACCAGCCATATACTCGTTGTGCGCCAGATGTTGGTTGAGCACATCGAACTGGCGCTTCACCTCCATCGTGAAGCGGTCGATGCAATATTCGATCTTGATCGGCGCATAGGCATAAAAATGCCCGAAGCCGCCGCCCAGATAGGGCGCGCTGCCCATCTGCCAGAACAGCCAGTTGAGCGCTTCGGTGCGCCCGGCCGGGTCGGTGGGAAGAAACGCGCCGAACTTTTCGGCCAGGTACAGCAGGATCGATCCCGATTCGAACAGCCGCGTTGGGGCAGACGCGCTGTGATCGATCAGCGCGGGGATCTTGCTGTTGGGGTTGATGCCGACAAAACCGCTGCCGAACTGCGCACCGCTGCGGATATCGATCAGCCAGGCGTCGTATTCCGCGCCCGAATGACCCGCCGCGAGCAGTTCTTCGAGCATGATCGTTACCTTGACGCCGTTAGGCGTTGCCATCGAATAGAGTTGCAGCGGGTGCTTGCCGACCTGCAGCACAGCTTCGTGGGTCGAACCGGACACCGGGCGGTTGATGTTGGCAAAGGCCCCGCCGTTTTCCTTGTCCCAGGTCCAGATGGCAGGCGGCGTGTAATCGGCGGGCATACTGTTCATCGCAAGGCTCCACGAATTTGGCCGGGAGTCAGGCAATGCTGCCCCGGCGGCAAGAGTTAACCGACCCAAGATGATGCCGTGGGCCGCGCAGTCAAGGGAAACGGCACGTCTGCACGAACAATCTGCCCGTAGCTAGGGGCAGGCCACCCCCACCCACGAAAAAAGGCGACCATTTCTGGCCGCCCCTGTTCGTTTCAGTACCTGAAAACCCGTTTGGGATCAGGGGCTGTTGGGTTCATCTTCATCAGCGATGATGATGATGCCGCCGATTACGGCGGCAGCAGCCACGATACCAATGATGATGCCCGTGCTGCCCTCTGCGTCGCTTTCTTCCGCCGCAGTGCTGGCGGTACGGGCCGCGACATTGGTCGTCGCAACCTGAGCCAGAACCGGGGCGCTGACCATCGTGGTCAAAGCGAGCGCAGCCAGTGCGGTCTTTGCAAGTTTCATAAAAATAATCCCTCCGGATAAGCTGCTAGCATCCGTCTTATTCCATAGGCGGTTTGCAATTGCAACATGCGTTCGGCGCAAATTTCGGCAATTTCATCGCTGTTTTCAGATGCTTGTTACAATCAGATGACGCTGAGCAGCCCCATGACGGCAAGCTGCGCAGGCTGCAGATAAAGCGCCTTATCAAACGGATCACTGTTGGAAAGCGCGTAGAACCGCCGCGCGACATCATCGCCAAGGCCCATAGCGCGGTAGAAATCGAGATACTCGCGGTGCACCGGATCGCTGTCATCAAGGTCGTTGGCCTCGCGGCCCAGATCGTCGCGCCAGCTGTGCACCGCAAATTCAGCGCGCGAATCAGCCTGACGGTGCACGCCTGCCAGAAACAATTCGACCGCTCCCGAGCGCACCGATCCCCCCGCCGGCACGATGGTATCGATGTTTGCTGCGCGTACCATGCGGGCAAGTGCCAGGTTCGCCTCATCGTCATCCGATCCGGGGCATTCGATCATCCGCAGCGCGCGCAGGTCCGGGTAAGCGGCACGCATCGCGGCAAACTGCGACGGCGTGGCGCTGCCGACGGTGCCGTACATCTCGGCGGTGAAAGCATCGGTGACGCGGAACGGGCCGAAAATGGCCAGCGGCGGCGCTTGCAGGTTCTTGGCCAGTGGCGCGTCGCCATCCAACGTCCAGTCGTCCAGCGCATAGTCGAGCGCGGCATCTGCCGTGCCGATCTCGACCGTCTCGATGACCGTCAGCGTCACCACCTGCGCCTGTGCAGGCAGCGCCGACAGCAACGCCGCTGCCAGAGCGGGCAACACGGCAATGGCCTTGAAGATGCAGGACATAAGGCTGGGCAACCTGTGCGAGGAGCGATCCTTGCATCTTTGCCAGCATGCGATTGCGCAGGTGTTGCCCAACACGGTAACCGGGCATCGTTAAGGCCGCGCTACCTTGATCGGACCCAGCCCAAAAACGCCTATAGATCAGTGGCGTGCGACAAGGATATGGTTAAACGCAAGTCGCACGACACGCGTGCCCCTCAAGCCTTCTGCCCGACCAGCAAGAACGCTGCGCCCTGTCGATTGAGTCCGTTGGTGATGAAATCACCGCCGGGCAATGCTGACGGGCCGAATGGGTAATCCGGGGCGGGCAGCGCGTTTCCTGACGCTAGTTTATTGTTACGAGCCAAATTGCAATTGCCTCCAGAATGACGGGAAACGCCGATTAGCTCTCGACTCCGTTGCTGCAACGCGCCAGTGTCGGCGCAGAACAAACAGGGGGCAAAGATGGTCGCTATCGTTCAGACCGTGGCGTATCTTGGGCTTGAAGCGCGCAGCGTCGAGGCGCAGGTGCAGATATCGCCGGGGATGAACAAGGGCATCGCGGTCGTCGGCTTGCCCGACAAGGCGGTGGGCGAAAGCCGCGAGCGGGTGCGCGCCGCCATCGCTTCGCTGGGCCTGTCGCTTCCCCCCAAGCGTATCACCGTGAACCTCTCGCCTGCCGACCTGCCCAAGGAAGGGTCGCATTATGATCTGCCGATCGCGCTGGCCTTGCTCGCCGCGATGGGGATTATCGATGCCGAACTGGTCGGTGAATATGTCGCGGTGGGCGAACTGGCGCTCGACGGGCGGATTGCGCCATCGCCCGGGGTGCTGCTTGCCGCGCTGCACGCCTCGGCCACCGGGCGCGGGCTGATCTGCCCGGCAGCGCAAGGGTCAGAAGCCGCATGGGCAGGCGGTATCGATGTCATCGCCGCGCCCGATCTGCTCAGCCTGCTCAATCATCTCAAGGGCAATGGCCGCCTCAGCCCGCCGGTGCCGGGCATCGCGCAAGAGCCGGTGCGCGGGCCTGATCTCAAACAGGTCAAGGGTCAGGAAACCGCCAAGCGCGCGCTGGAGATCGCTGCGGCCGGCGGTCACAATATGGTGATGACCGGACCGCCAGGGGCGGGCAAATCGCTGCTGGCCTCGTGCCTGCCGGGGATTTTGCCGCCGCTGACCCCCGAAGAGGCGCTCGAGGTCTCAATGGTTGCATCCGTCGCAGGCACGCTCACCGATGGCCGGATCAGCCGCGCCCGCCCGTTCCGCAGCCCGCATCACAGCGCATCGATGGCAGCATTGGTCGGCGGCGGGCTCAAGGTGCGGCCCGGCGAGGTCAGCATGGCGCATCTGGGGGTGCTGTTCCTCGATGAACTGCCCGAGTTTCAGCGCGCTGTGCTCGATTCGCTGCGTCAGCCGCTGGAGACCGGCGAGGTCTGCGTGGCGCGCGCCAATGCGCATGTCACCTTTCCGGCGCGCGTGCAGATGATCGCGGCGATGAACCCGTGCCGCTGCGGCCATCTGGGTGATCCCGCGCTGGGCTGTTCGCGCGCGCCGCGCTGCGCCAGCGATTATCAGGCCAAGGTTTCCGGGCCGCTGCTCGACCGCATCGACCTGCATGTCGATGTCGAAGCCGTCACCGCCGCCGACCTGACCTTGCCCCCGCCCGCAGA